>JAANMT010000512.1_pt1 | contig 42239 bp, 34 predicted proteins | sample 7279711 | NCBI WGS metagenome assembly JAANMT01 (sample SAMN14094538, study PRJNA606508) | bioreactor metagenome | isolation source: A lab-scale SPAN reactor treating ammonium-rich wastewater day 1 | place: Ireland: Galway | collected 2017-01-16 | reverse complement strand
TTCTCTTTCTGCTCAACTTCTTCCAGATGACCTTCCGTCAGCGGGAAGCGCAATTTCGGATTCAGCACGCGCGGCCAATCAAACTTTGCAAAGAGCTTATACTTATTCGGGTCGGCGGTGTTGGTCATCGAAATCGTGTAACCCGTGCGACCGTGGAAGCACTCGTCGAAGTGCATTACCTGATTTCCAATTTCGCGGCGGTAGCCTTTCGCGAAATTCTTGCGCACCTTCCAGTCCATCGCAGCCTTCAACGCGTTCTCGATGCCGAGCGCGCCGCCCGCCACGAAAAACGAGTGCTTGAACTGCGGCGGAATCGCAATCTTGAAGAACGTATCCACAAACTCGGCCATCTCCACCGTGTAAAGGTCCGAATTCGTAATGTTGTTCACCGCCAGCTTGCCGAGCTTCTCGATCATCTGCGGCGATGTGAGCCTGGGATGATTGAAGCCGACCGGACTGGACGCGAAGAAGCTGAACAGGTCGAGAAACTTGCGGTTGTGACGCGAATCGTAGAAATAGCTGCCGTGAGACTTTTCAAGATCAAATACGAGATCAAAGCCGTCGGCAAGCATATACTTCGACAGCGTCTCGTGGACATTATGCGGTGTGATGTGAGACATGGTATCCTCCGGTTACGGTTAGTAGTTCATCGATGAAAACAACAACACTCCATGCCCGAAGGAGGATCCGTCGAACCCGTGCAGCGCTGGGTCAGCGCATTGTAGTCTATATGAAGAAAAATCATGCTCTGAAAAACTCGACAATCTCGGTTAAATATGCCTCGGGCTGTTCCCACATCGGGAAGTGCCCCGCTTCCTGCCAGAGGATAGCCTCTCTGCCCTGCGCGAAGTCGGCGGCCTGCGCTTCGTCGTAAGAACAATAGTTTGCACCCCATGCCAGCAGGGTCTCTCCCTTAAACTCGCGAAGGCACCGCTTGTATCCCGCAATTCCGGAGCGGAATTGCTGCACGGGAAACTCCGGTGAACGCTCTGCATGCCACCCGCCGGACAACAACTCCCGAAACTGCGGCTCTATCGCCTGTCTCGTCTTTTCCGGCAGTCCAGATTCACGTTCAATCCAACTTTGCAGACGCGCGGCCCGCCAGCCGGGTTTTTGCCACGGCCATATCAGTCGGCGATTCTCACTTGCCTTGAGTGGAGTATTGATGAGTCCAAGTCTGCGAATCCGCTGTGGTTCCGCCTGCAAAAATTCCAATGCAAGCAGTGCTCCATCGCCGATGCCCAACAGATCGAACATCTGAATCTGCTGTGCCTGCACAACATCACTCAGCCATTTGCGCAAACTTTCGCGCGACAAAACCAGTTGCGGTCGACCGTTCCGCTCAAGCGAGCGGCCCCACCCGGGCAAATCGAGTGCAATACATCGGCGCGAGCGGCCGATTGCCGCGATTGTGGTGGACCAGACGAAACTCGCGGCCGGCGTGCCGTGCAAGAGCACTATGGGAAACGCGCTCTGCTGTCCTTCCACCACCGCAAAGGTCCGCACACCCCCTGCGGAGAATTCCTGAAACCCGAAATTCGAAACCTCAAACCAGTTCGCCACGAGCTTCAGGCAAACAAAGTTTCAAACGGATTTTCGACCGTCAAATCACGAATCGAAATGTATGGCCCGCTGTCCGCAGTCACTATCGTATTCACGCCGTGCGCCATCGCTGTCGCGGCAATATGTGCTTCGTGAAGATGGTCTTTCAGCGCGGCGTGCCGGTCGGACAATTTCAGCGCCCGTCTCAAGATTTGCTCGTCGCCGTACAGAACCAATGGCTCTCTGCGCTTTAACATTGCGTCGAGCGCGACTTGCACGGCCAACGTTTTGAGAGGTGCCGCGCAGTGCTCGCTTGAAGTAATCACGTCACACCAGCGGAGCAGACTCTCGTAGCACACGCAGGTCACCCACGGGTCCCCCGCGCAGTTCTTCAAATACTTCGCCGCGCGAGCGTGCAGCGGATGTGTCGTATCCGTGGCCGCCAGCAGAATGCTTGTGTCAATGCACTTCAGCACGTCAAGGCCTGTTGCGCAGTTTGATTGGCGCGGCCAACTTCAACAAATCATCGAATCCGGAGCGTTTGGCCCGCGCCGCAGTCCGTTGTGTAGTTGTTTTGGCGTTTCGCACAGCCGCCTGCTTCTGCCGATACATCCAAAGTTCCGGTGCCTCATGCGGAATCCGCCACTGCTTGCCCACCCGCAAGGCCGGAAGCCGCCCCTCACGAGCCAGCAGACACACCGTGCCGCGGCTCACTTTCAAGAGCTTGGCCGCTTCGGCTGTCGTGAGATATTCTTCGTTCGGCATATTGAAACCGCGTCTACTTCATTCCGCTCCGCTGAATCTCTTTCTCTGCCGCGCGCTTGATCAGCATAATCTGGCCGGCATGATAGAGATCGTGGTGCACGATGCCAAAAATATAATCCGAATAAACGGTCTCGCGGCCCGGCGGATGCTGATAGAGCTTCTCGTTCGTGAAATGCGAAACGGTCGTCAGAAGCTCCGCCTGTGCGACCTTGAGTTGGTTCAGCACGTGCGCCCACTCGGCCGCGTCGCCCTGCTCGGGAGGCGGAAAGTTCTCGTCGTCCGCTACGCGAATCGAATCGTCTCCCTCTATCCACTTGGTCACCGCGCGCTTCCACGCCACCGTATGCAGTGCCAGCTCCCAAATCGTATGCACGCCGTCAATCCAATGTCGTTTGGCGATGTGCGCATCCACACCGTCCAGCGCTTCCATGAGTGACGGGCCGTGCCATGCGTCGCCTTCAAAGGCCTTCTGAATCTGTTTCAGATGCGAAGAGAGTTCATTCATACTTAGAACTTATAGGTGAGCGACAGCGCTTGCCCAGCGCGATGGTCCGCTTCCGCATTCGCGCCGCGCGGCAGTTCGGTCATCAGCGGCAGAGGATTGAAATGGAATTCCAAATCTGACGTCCGGCGAATCGTGCGGCCCGAGCGGCTCGCGTTCGCATATCCGAGCATGAATCCCAGAGATCCGCCGACTGCGGCGGCCATCGAATAGGGACCCGAATCGTCCGTCCTCGCCGCGATTACCACCGCAGTTCCCAAAGCAGCGCCGCCAAACTCAGCCAGCAGAATTGTCAGACCCTGCGAACTCGAGAAATCCTTATTGCGCAGCAGGCCGTGCCCGAGACCCAACCCCATGACTGTGCCCAGCGTCGCCAAGTTCGCGGCCGTCTTGCCGCTCTGTTCTCCCACGTCCGCGAGAGCCGCCGGAACTGCGGCACCGAGGATTCCGATGCCGCGCAGTACATACGCGTCTCCGCGTGTATAACTCCCGTGATCCGCCATCTGTGTTCCGGCAATCATCCCGAGCAGCGAACCACCCAGAATCGAAATTCCCGCTTCGCCTTGATGCTCGCGGTTCCACAGCTCGTGACCGGAAACCAGAATCGCACTCATACCCAGACCGAAATCCCCTCCCACTCCAATCACTGCGGCCTTTCCTACGGACATTCCGGACTTCGCTGCCCACTGATTCAATGCGATCCGTTCTCCCAGACTGACTATGGTGGCCCAGCCGTAGGGCGCGCGTTCGCTGTCCTCTTCAGGGTCAAACGCTTAATACAGCGCCACTCCGTGCGCAATGCCGCGTGAACCGCCGTAGAAGTCCATCATTGCCGTCGCGCGCGAAATGTCCGCATTCTCGGTCGCGAAGTAAGGACCCAAAACGCCCGCAGCCGTAATAAAGAAGTAGAGCGCTACCGCGCCCGATCCGTCGGCTTTCGAAGCTACCGGAATGGCCCAGCCGTAAAACCCTGCGGATAGAATCGCGCTGTTGATAATCAACCCGCCGCGACCATCTTGATCATACATCGATTGCGGCGAACGCTGAGCGATCGCGCTCGAAACCTGTCTCCGCAGTTCTGCAACCTGTTCGAGAGTTTGCGGGACGCGCAGGCGCACGATACTCGAATCCCGTTGCTCGAGAATCTCGAGAAAATATGCACTATCATTCGCCTGATAGAGCCGTGCCTCGACAAAGCCGGGATATTCCAGAAACAGCCCGAGCTTGTTTTCCAGTTCGCTCGTTATGACAAAGATTTTTCCTGTGCTGTCCAGCGGCACGGAGACTTCCTGTGCCGTTGCGCCGGCCGCGCCGAACAGCAACAGGAAGCTGCAAACTAAAACTCTGCACACCGCCGGACTGTCTATTTCTTCAAGAACTGCCCAAGCAGGCCCATGCCTTGTTCGAGAAGATTGTTGCTCTTGTCGTTGACCTCGCCGTCCGGTGTCAACTTGTCGATGATCATCGGAAGCGCCGCCATCAGAATCGGGAGAAACTTCTTCAGATCCATTCCCGACTCCTGAGCCATCGCACCGAGCTTCTGCTCGCCGAACACCTGCACAAGTTGATCCTGTGAAACGGGAAGGTTGTCGCCCGTGCCGACCCACGACTTGGCAACATCACCTAAACCGCTGCTCTGAAACTTTTCCAGCAGTCCACCGATTCCGCCGCTCTCCTTCTGAAGCATGCCCAACAGGGGTCCTGCTAACGCCCCGATGTTGGTCTCTTCCTGCTGACCGCCAAGCAAACTCTGAGCGCCTTTTAACATGTCCGAGAGATTCACTTCAGTACTCCTTTTTACTACCGTCGTCCCGCGATTCGTTTCTTTCACCCATCTGGTAAGCCAAGTCTTGGCCGGCTCGCCGCCCGCCTGTCTAACCAGCATGGCGATTTGTCCGCGATGATATGTCCCATGATCTACGATGTCTGTCAGCAAGTCTCCCACCACGCGGTCTGTCGGTTTGCCGACAGCGTTCGTGTAGGTGAAACTTGTGTCAAAGTGCAAGTCCGGCTTGTTCGCCAGATACTCTCGCCAAGCGGCATTCAGTCTCGGTATCTCGGCTTGACACTCCGCGAAAGTCAGCGCCGCAATCTCGTTGCGGTTGGTGGCCACTCCGGTCGTCAAGAGTTTGTGCGCCACCCATTGCTCCTGCAAATAGTGGCTTAGCAGCGCGACCGCTTTCGGTGGCGGAACCGCGCAGCTCTTTAGCGATTCTTCGACTTCAACATTCGCCCAGTGATCGAAATGAAACAGCCGCTGATAGTAGGCTCTCATGTCCGCGTCTCTGCTATAAACCTGTTAAACCATGTCTTGGCCGGCTCGCCGCCCGCTTGCCGCACCAGCGCCGCTATCTGTCCGCGATGATATGTGCAGTGGTCGTGCGTGTGAAAAATCAGTTCTGCGATGGTCCGCGTGACAGTTCTGCCGGCGGCATCCACGAAAGTCACAGGCTTCTCCAGGCCCGCCTGTCCAGCGCTTGCGAGCAGCTCTTTGTAAGCCCGATCAATCCTGGGGATAGTCTCGATGCACTCTTCCAACGTGTAGTCCGCCGCGCCGTACCACCGTCTGCCGTCGTCACGGCCTTCGATCAAATCGAGCACATACCAGTTGTTCTGCAAAATGTGCGAGAACAGCTCGACACTCTTGTCGGGCGGCTCAGAACACGTCTTCAGCGACTCGACGACTTTGCCATTCGCCCACGTGTTAAACTCAATCAGCGTGGCATAGAAAGTGTGCATCAGTCCGGAAGTCAGACTCTCAGCGAACCGCGAAATCCCCGTGCGGCATAATACGATTGCGCGCCGTTGTGATACACGAATACCTTATCGTAGCGGCGGTCGCCGAATATCGCGCCGCCGAGCTTGCGAATGTCGACCGGAGTCTGCAACCAGCTCGAAGTCTTCAAGTCGAAACCTCCAAACTTCTGCAGCTCCCGATACTGCTCTTCGGTCAGAAGCTCGATCCCCATCGCCGCGGCGGCATCCACCGCGTTCCCCTTCGGTTTATTCTCCTTGCGTTCTTCGAGTGCATCGCGGTCGTAGCAGAGACTCCGGCGGCCCGCCGGGCTCTCGGCCGAACAGTCGAAGAAGATAAACTCGCCCGTCTTCTTGTCAAACCTCACCACATCCGGCTCGCCGCCCGTTCGCTCCATCTCGCTTAGCGACCACAGCGCTGCGGGAGTCGCAAGCAGTTTCGCTTCCACGTCTGCCCACTTGATTCCCTTGTGCCGCTGCTCGTTCGTCTCAAATCGCACTGACAGCACCATGAGCAGCTCGGCGCGCTGCTTCGCGGAAAGCTCCTGTTTCTTGGTCGCGGGTTTGGGCATGAACTCTGAAGTCACGGGCGGAGCATGTCGCCCCGCCCGTGCTCAGTCCTCAGTCGTCGATCTGTGCGCGCTGCAGCTTGCCCGAGTAATCCACGTAGCAAGCCTTCGTCTCTGAATAGAATTCGTAGGCTTCCCAGCCGCCCTCACGGTGGCCGTTGCCCGTCGCTTTCATGCCGCCGAACGGCATGTGCGCTTCCGCACCGATGGTCGCCGCATTCACGTAGGTGATGCCCGTCTCCAAATCGCGGAACGCGCGATATGCGTTGTCGATATTCTTCGTGAAGATCGCGCTCGACAGACCGTAGTCGATCTCGTTGCAGATCTTGATCGCGTCGTCGAAGTTCTTCGCCTTCAGCACCGACACCACCGGCCCGAAAATCTCTTCCTGCGAGATTCTCATCTTCGGCTTGCAGTCGGTGAAGATGGTCGGTTCGTGGAACCAGCCGTCGGCGTGCTCGCCCTTGGTCAACATTTTTCCGCCGTAGGCCAATGTCGCGCCGTCCTTCTTGCCAATCTCCACATATTCCGCCACCGTCTTGCGCTGGCCTTCGCTGACGCACGGTCCCATCGTGATGCCCGCGTCGTTACCGTAACCGATTTTGAGCTTCTTCGTGGCCTTGATGAACTTCTCAACAAACAGATCGTGAATCCCTTCCTCGACGATCACTCGCGACGACGCCGTGCAGCGCTGGCCGGTCGTGCCGAAGCCGCCCCAGATCGCGCAATCCACTGCATGATCGATATCCGCGTCGTTCATGACGATCTGCGCGTTCTTGCCGCCCAGCTCCATCGAAACGCGCTTGAGCATGCCGCTCGCTTCGCGGCCAATCATCCTGCCGACTGCCGATGAACCCGTGAACGAAATCACCGGAATATCCGGATGAGTCACCATGTGCGTGCCCACTTCGCGGCCTGAACCGTGCACGATGTTGATAATTTCCGGCGGGAATCCCGCGTCGAGGATCGCTTCCACCAGATTGTGCGCCGACAATGGCGTAATTTCCGCAGGCTTGAAGACTACCGTGTTGCCGCACATCAGCGCGGGAATGATCTTCCACGACGGAATGGCCATCGGGAAATTCCACGGAGTAATCAGTCCGCACACGCCGATCGGAAAGCGGATCGTCATGTTGAACTTGTTTGGCAATTCGGACGGTACCGTCTTGCCGAATAGTCTGTAGCCTTCGCCTACGGCATACATCGCCGTGTCAATCGCTTCCTGCACGTCGCCGCGTGTCTCGAAGATCGGCTTGCCCATCTCGCGAGTCATCTCAAAGGAGTACTGTTCCTTGCGCTTGGTCAGAATGTCCACCAAGTTGTAGAACAACTTCGCCTTGTGCGGAGCCGGAACCAGACGCCACGTCTTAAACGCCTTCTGTGCCGACTTCACTGCGCGGTCCACGTCCTCCGTCGTGCTGTGCGGGAACGTCCCTATCAGGTCCGACCATTGCGCCGGATTGCGATTCTCCGAAATCTTGCCGTTCGATGAATCACACCACTTACCCGCGATAAAATTCTGATAAATCTTCGTCTTGCCTTTGCCGCCGTTGGGGCTGGCCTTCTTCTTGTTGTCTTTGGCTTCCGTTGCCACGATCTGTTCTCCTAATCTTGTACTTGTAAGCTGATATTTGCAGCTCACCAAACTCTAAGTTGTCGAGAGCATTGAAAATTACTAAAAATTGCCCCGAGAGTCAACCACGAAATTACCCGTTAAACAAAGCGAAAACAAAATGATACAGACAAAATCATGACCCCGCATGAGGCAGACACCTGTGCATAAACACAGAAACAGGGCAGTTTCTCGCGAAACTACCCCGTCTCTTCTCCCCAATCCAGTTTTCCGGTTAGGACCGTTCTCGCGGCCCGATTCTGCTACGGACCAACCGCAATCACCTGATAGTAAAGCTGCGAAGTCGCGTCATTGGCCTGATTCAGATGCGTGTAGCTGGTAGAAGCAGTTGTCGTCAAGGTTGTCCACGGACCATTGATATTGGGCGACGACTGCACCATGTAGTTCACTGCAACCGGTACCGCCGTCCAATACAGCCGGATGTCGTCTCCGTCACGCGTAATCACAAGATTCCCGACCGGTGGCGGGGTGCCCGTCGAGTGCGCCGATTCGAGTCCCCAGTAATCCAGCTCCGTGAATGACGAAGCAAAGAGATTCAGATAATGCGATCCAAGACTGTTCACGGAACCCACATTCAGCACCACTTCCTGGTCTCCGCCGGACAGTGAAACCTGGCCATTCTGTATCTCGCAGTCGGGGCATTCAAATCCGATAAGAGAGCCTGCTTGCCCTCCTAAAACCCCGACATACAGATTCATTTCCGTCCACCAGTAATTCTGCGCCGCGACATCGAAGTGAGCCTGAATAATTTCGACTCCGCCCGGCCCAAGGTGTTTGGGTGCGGTGGACAAATCAAATCCTAAGTCATCTACATTGGACAACACGCGCAGCACCTCGGCATAGGCTCCGAATTCGTCAGAAGTGCCGCTCGTCCAACCGACTGCGAATCCTGCAAAGGTTTCCGGATTGGAAGGGCTGGTGTCCAGATTGGGCGGCAATGGCGGATTGGTGGAGGTGGCCTTGACATAGAATGTGTCACTGCGGCTGTGGATGACATAAATGCCGTTGCTTGCTCCGCCTGAATCAATTCGCCGTTGGTTCTGTCCATTGACGAATCCCGCCGAGCCCGGCACGTTCCAGTTCCAAATCGTCTGCCTGATCCACTTCCCGCTGGTGTCCTGACACAAGACTTCGCAGTTCCCGCAACTCTTCGCAGGACCGCTGAACGTCAGATTGATTCGTCCGCCGCGCGTCACCTGTATTGTGTCGGATTGACAGCGTTTCGGCAGACAGAAATTCCGCAGGTAGGAGCCGCCGCCCTTCGCTTTGACGCATTCTGTTGAACAGGCCCGCCAGGAGCTTCCGGTTGCCGGCTGTCCGGTTGCGTCATAATAACGGGCCCAATCCCCGCAGTAGCTCGCAAGCGGTGTCAACACGGAGTCATAAACCGCATTTGCACGGTTGATCGCCTGATGAATGTTCTTCCCTGCAGCCAGATTGCAGGCTTTCTCATTCAGCCAGTAGTTGTATCCGCCATCGCCGCGCTTACTGAAACTTTGCAGCGAATCCGGAGCGGCGGAAGCGCCCGTCACGCTCGTCCCCCGCGGCTGTAAGTTGTCGCCCAAGTGTTTAATCATCTGCCCGCCGTAGCATTGGCCCATCTCGATGTCCAGAACTGTCGCGCTCGAATCACAAAGTTTCTGCATCATCGCGGTAAACGACGCCGGTGACAAGACACCGTTCCCGTGCATGTTAATCCCGCCGTTCGGCGCTTTCTTGCCGTGGTTCGAAACGACCACTTCGACAGTAGGTTTCTTCCCAGCGCGTTTGCAGGCTGCAACTTGGGCGGAGATTGCGTTGATATGCGCCTGAATCGTATTCACGCTGCAGGCTGAAACCACTCCCGCCGGAATCTCGGTCCGTCTGGTATGATTCGTCGGACGGCTGCCATTGTAGTAAAAAACCTTCGTGCGACTCTCGCAGTAGTTGTGCGTGCGCTTGTAGCAGTAGAAATCTACGAGATCATCCCAGTAGTCCATGTGATTATTCGTCGCGTTGACCCCGCCGGAAATCAGAATCGCGAAATTGCAGGTGTCGCATGTCGCACCCGGCGTCCAGTTCGTTCGCCAGTTCGCCAAGTTAGGAGGGGTGCTGGTTGGCTGCGGCGGCACTGCGGCCGGTCCGGGAGCATTGGTTATGAGCACCGCTTCGTACCCCGGCTCTGCAGTTGGATCAATGGCGATGATACCGGTCATATCCAACAAGACTCCGTGCCAATAGGACGCGGATACGTACGGCCCATCAACTCTAACCATAAAGTACGGAGGCATCTTCTCGTTAATCATATAGATTCCGTAGACATCTACGAGCAAGGCCGCGTCCCCGTCCGTCGTGTGCGCGCGAAGCGTAACCTCTTGTCCTATCAGACTCGGGAGCTGAGCATAGACGTCCGGAATTGTAAGTACCGGTCCGCCCCCGCAGCTCACTCCATCATCCTCAATCATCAGGGTGAAGTTTCCCGTCTGCCCGCCGAAACCCTGCACGAGTATGTAATACGGTTGTCCGGCTTGACTGCACCACGTCACTCTGCTCTGCAGGCCGCACGCGTCGTCATTTCCGCCTACGCATTCCAACAGCGAACAACTTCCCGTATACACGTTCAGTTTCGTGTCGTACGTTGCGCCCAAGCAAGTCTGCACGCTCATCGTATTGCCCGTACCGATGGTCGCAAACCACACGCCCGGCGCACTGATGGAAGTTCCGCAAATCGGAACGGGGTCAGGTGTGGCGTCCACCGTCGTACCACTGACCACCACAAACGGTTCGAGGAACACCGCATCGAGGCAGACATCGTTGGGGGGAATGGACAGCTCTACAAGCTCAATTGCGATTTCATAAATCCCTGCGCTGGTATTCCACCCGTCCACGACCAGCAGCACCTCTTGTCCTGCAAACAGCAACGGGGTGGTGAACTCCGAACGCAGCCCGCAGAAATCGTCGTTACCGCAGATGAAATCCGTGAAATTGTTCGGCGGCCCGCCCGTGTACTGATAGAGTAGCAGTCCTGTGTCAAAATTCGATGCGCACAGCTGAACACGGTAGCTTCCCGTTATTGGGACAGTATAGCGGTAGGCCACGTCCGGCCCTGCGCAACTGAGCGTCTGACTGAAATAGCCCGTCCAGCAGGGATTCGGCGGGTACTCGAAATCCAGAACATTGAAGTCATTCGCATACCCAACCGTTGTGCCGCTTGCCGAAATGGACGGATCCGGCGGTAATATTACCGCATCCGACCAGTTCTCACCCCCTTGGTCAAGCCTGCCGTGAGGCGCCGGCCGCTCTTCAGGCAACGTGAGTCGCGCAAGCTCCTGTTTGAGTTCAATCTGCCGCTCGACACTCGCAGTCCCCAACAGCTCTTCCCAGAGTGCTTTTGTCCTGCGCTCCAAGTCACTGGCCTGACTCGCGAGACCGCCCGCCAGCATCCCGAGGGCGGCGATTCCCCACATTAGTTTCCGAGTGTTCATGGCCCGTCTCCTCTTTTGATGGCCTCCCTTCAAGGTATAGGCTGTAACTCGGAGTCGCAAGACTTTGGCGCATTATCAATCAAATTCATGAATAATAGTGGTCTTCAAGCAACATATTGAATTCCCGATATATAATTCCCACGGAATGCTCCACTTGCGCTGACTTTGCACCCTTTGTGAAAAAAGAGAGGCAACCCTGCGGCCGCCTCTTGCTATAGTGACCCGCATAGTCACTCGCTACTTCAGAAGCACCACCGGAACGGTCGTTGATTGGTGACCGCTGCGCAATTCTATCAGATAGATCCCCGTCGCCAGCGACGCATCGCCAAATCTCACCCGATGTTCACCGGCAGAGAAAGCTCCCTTTGCTAAGGTAACCGCCTGACGGCCCAACAGGTTATAGGCGGTCAAGGCTACTTCCATCGGACGGTCAAGCGTAAAGGGAATCGTTGTCTCGGCATTGAACGGATTCGGATAAGGCGTTCCCAGACGAAACTCCTGCGCAACCGGCGGTGCCGGTCGAGCAGCGCTCACCGCTTCCAAGACGAAATTCACATTGTCCGGGAATTGTCCGCCCTGCGTAATCACTATCGGCTGCGGAGCCGCGCCGCCATAGAAGTCGTATGGTTCGCCCAAGTCGTACTGAAAGTTCGTATTCAAATCCATGAACGCGAACGCATAATACGTCCCGAAACTGTCCACGAGTGCGGTGTACGCTCCGTTGCCATCCTGATTGAACAGTACTCCTACTCCTGCTGGCAGTCCCGAAAAATCCGCGTTCCGGTGAGCGAACACATACGTTGCGCCCGTTTCCGTTCCTTCATAGGTGATTTCACCGGAAAATCCTCCGGCATTCGGTGCAGACAACTCGATATTTATACCCGTCAAATCCGAAGATACCTGCAGGATTTCCGGCACTTCGCCGCCGTAAAATCCGCGGCGCTCGTCCAGACCGGGCGTCAAATTGAGATCGGAATCCTGAAACGCGAACAGCACGTAGCCGCCCTCATCCAAGCCGCCCTGCGAATAGTTTCCGTTAAACGGATTGGCAATCGTCACATAGAAAGTGTCAAACGTCGAGGGAATTGTATACACGAACACCAGCGCAAATCCCTGCGCGCCCGTCACCGTTCCCGATACCGTGAAACCCAGTGAGGCCGAAAAGGGGACGGCCAGCACCAGCAAAAAGAAGAGTACTCGTTTCATGAGTTGCCCCTGCGGTCTAAAAGTGTAGAATTACACGGAATATAAACCAAAAGAAAACAACTCTCAAGCATTTCCGTGCACTTCGGAGAATTGCGCCAGTCTCCGCCGAGAATCTGTAGCCAGATTCGCAAATCCGGACCGGACGCTTGAAGTCCGAGTCTTGTTTCTGTATATTAAAAGCTTGTGTTAGAGGAACTTGAGATATGTTAAACCCTTTCAAAGACCTGCTTCCTATGCACTTCCACCCGAAACGGGATATGCTTCTGGCTGCCCTATTGATAGTCTGCCTCGTCTCCACGGCGCGCGCTGACGTTGACACTCTCTGGACTCGCGTTTTCAGCTTTGGAACAACGACCTCGTTTTCCGCCGGACTCGAACTGCCGACCGGCGGTTTCGCCGTTGCCGGATACTCCATAACCGGCTCGAACGAAAACGCGTTGCTCGTGAGACTCGACCCCCTCGGCGATACGTTGTGGACGCGCTCCTTTGGCGCTCCCAACGCCGGAGAACGGTTCACCGGAATCTGTCAATTTCCAAACGGTAACCTCGGTCTGTGCGGTCGTGCCCAAAGCGCCGCCACCGTGCTGGCGGCGGTCTATTCGCTGGCCGGCGACCTGCTGTGGTCGCGCACCTTCACGCCCAGCAGCGGTGCAAGCGAAGCCGCCGGATTGCTACCCGCCCCGGACGGCGGACTTTACGTGCTGGGTCGCCGTGTCGTCTCCAATCGCGAACTGGATTTCTGGCTCATCCGCTGCGCTCAGAACGGGGACTCGCTTTGGAGCTATACCTACGGCACAACAACTATGGACATCCCGGATAACATTCTCCCCGGAGATGCCGGAAACCTCGAGCTGTTCGGCTCTACTCGAAATCCCACGACCAATCTATACGACTTCCTGCGGGTCACGGTAGATGCCAACGGGCAAGCGGTCAGTCAGACCGTCTATGGCGACCCGGCCCTCTATGAGAGCATGGGTGCCGCGTTTCGCGAGCCTGAAACCGGAGACTATATTCTGGCCGGAGAACGCAGAATCACTTCGTCCGACTATAACGGCTACGCCGTGCGTTTGAGTCCGCAGGGTTCCGTGTTGTGGGAACAGCACTACTCGGCGGGATTTGCCAGCGAGAAGATTGGCGGGGCCGCACCCTATCTTGAAGGCGGAGTCCTGTTTGCCGGATGGTCCGGCCCGGGCCTCAACACCGCCACGCTCTGGCTGGTGGCAGTCGGCGCAAACGGCGACTCGATCTGGAGCTGGCGTGGTGCAGAACCCGGTCGTCAATTCGAAGACCTTAAGGCTCTCTCAGACGGCGGCTATCTGATTTGCGGCAGTGCCTATGTCAACGGTGCCATTCGCGGACTCGCTTGGCGCATGAGTCCCCCATCTGGAGTGTCCGGTGTGGTCCGCGACCGCACGACGAACCAACTGATTGCCGGTGTACAGATAAGTGCCGCCGAACTTCCGCAATATGCCATCTCCGACAGCTCGGGACGCTTCACGCTCTCTCTGCCTGCTGGAATCTATACGGTCTACAGCGGCGGCCCCTGTTTCACCGGTGATACGCTGTATAACATCGAAGTCATCGCCAACGAAAACACGTCCGCAGACCTGACCGTCGGTGTGCCGCACATGACGCTGGACAATACCACCGTCAATGTGCTCGCGCAGAACCGGATTCCCAGTGCCGCCATCATACCGCTTTACAACAGTGGCAGCGGCGACCTCGTCTTCTCGTTCGAAACGGAAGCCGTGATGCCCGAAGGCGATTGGCTCACGACGATTCCTGTAAGCGGCCGCGTTGCTCCCGGTGAGACGCTCAACGTGCAGGTGCAAGTGCTGGCCGATACGCTCGATGACGGCACCTATGACTTTTTCGGCTTCCTGCATCTGCGTTCGAACTCCTGCCCCGAAACTTTGCGCACGCTGCAAGTGCTGGCGGTGATTCTCGATACTGATGAAACGCCGCTCGTCCCGTCCGAGTTCAGACTCTATCCCGCCTATCCCAACCCGTTTAACAGCTCGACGCGACTCCGCTTCGCATTAGACCGCGAGTCCGAGGTCTCATTGACCGTTTTTGATTTGCAGGGCCGCCGCGTCGCAGATTTGTTGGGGTCAACCCGACTCTCCGCCGGAGTGCACGAGTTGACCTGGGACGCGAACGGTCTTGCCTCAGGCCTCTATTTTGTACGTCTGCAGGATCTGCTGCGCTCGCAAACGCAACGCCTGCTCTATCTCAGATAGCACCTACTTCGCAACGAGGTTCCCTCATGCTTGCACTGCTGCTGTTGCTCCTACCGTGCCTCGCTTGGGCTCAGCCCGATACCACATGGTCCCGCAGTTTCCAAATGGAAGGCCGCTGCTATCTCTATGACGTCGTAGCGGCCCCTAATGACATCATCGTCTCCTGCGGCTACCGCGCGACTGGCACGCTGTCCAATCCCAATTTTGACTATCTGTTGGCCGGTTATACGATGGAGGGTGAATCCCTCTACGTGCGCACTTATTCGATGACCGAAGCGGACGAAATTCTCGAGGGCATTATTCATCTGGGCGGCGACACGGTCGTCGCGGTCGGCTTCGACAACGACGGCCGAAGCATCACATTGCTGGCCTTTGACGCGCCCACGGGTGACTTGCTTTGGGAACGAGTGTATAATCCGGGAAACGGTCTAAGCAAGGGGCGGGATATCACCCGACTGTCCGACGGGCGCTTCGCTGCGGTGGGATACCGCCTGCAAGGCAACAGCTCCGATGCGTGGGTGCTGCTCTGTGAGGCCAACGGCGACACCATCTGGAGTCGCACCTTCGGCGGCGCGAGCACGGATATTGCCAACGGCGTGCTGCAGCTGAGCAACGGAAACCTCGTCGTCGGCGGTATCACCCGTGCGTCGCAGTTCTCCGATTACGATCAATGGACGTTTGAAGTGAATCTGAGTGGCAACCAAGTTGGCAACGGACTGGTGTTCAACGGCGGCGACAACGACTATTGCTACTCGATGTCCCGCGACCCGCTCTCCAACTACTGGTTGATTGGCCGCGGCGGCGCGGATGTCTCAGGTTACGGCTACACAACAGTTTTGCCTGCCGATGGAGCACCGTATAGCTTGACCTTCTCATCCCCCGGATTCTCCGACCAGTTCCGCGCGGCGATGCCGTGGTTTGGCGGAATGCTGTTCGTCGGACGCTCGGGGAACTCGTCGAGCCGCACGAGCTTCCTGATGCGCGCCATTGACGAAGAGCAAGACAATCTCTGGACGTGGCGCTATGGTCGTCTCGGCACGGAAGCCGGGTTCAACAATATCAGTCAGCTTCCGGATGGAGGTGCGATTGTCTGCGGGGCGATGATTCTCCCTGAAGACACCACGCAAACGCGCGGCTATCTGCTGCGCATCTCTCCGCCCGCCGGTGTGCAGGGCACCGTGATCGGATTGTCGGACGGACAGCCGGTCTTCGGCGCGCGCGTGCGAGCCGCAGGTGACGACCGCTTCACGATTACGGACGCGCAGGGACGATACCGACTTGAACTGGCCGCCGGAACCTATGACATCACGGTGGACGGCGTGTGCATTGAAAGCGACACGTCGTTCGGTGTCGTCGTCGGAGACAGCGCGCTTGCGGAAGTCAACTTCACACCCGGTCAGCCGGCTTTCGACGCGTTGCACTCTTCGCTCAACATCGTCGTGGAAAACCACGTGACAGGCAGCGTGATGTTTCCGCTCGAGAATGTCGGGAGCGGAGCATTGAGCTTTTCCATTGAAGCCATCGCCCTCGCTCCGCAAGGGTCGTGGATTTCCGTCGACCCGGCCAGCGGCGTCATTCCCGCAGGCGACAGCCTTGAAATCGCAGTCTCGGTATTCGCCGACACGACTGACGATGGCGTCTATGATTTCTTCGGACGACTCGTCGTGCACAGCAACGATTGCCCTGATACCGTCGTGATGATTCCCGTGTTGGTCACGGTTCTGGACGCCGACGAGCGGCCCGGTTTGCCGGCGCAATTCGTCATGTCGCCCGCCTACCCGAACCCCTTTAACAGCAATACGGTCGTGACCCTCGAATTGCCGCAGGAAACTGAGTTGCGGTTGGAAGTGTTCAATGTGCAGGGCCGTCTCATCAGCACGGTCGCAGAGTCGCGCTTTTCAGCAGGAATTCATAATATAAACATAGATTTAGCTGGAAAGGCAACCGGAATCTACCTGCTCCGTGCCCAGACTGCCGGCTTGACCTCCACTCAGAAGCTACTCTTTTTGCGATAACTCACTGAATTCACCGGGCCGGGACGGGTCCCACCGGACCAATGACTTCTTCTTTGCACTGCAACCCTCAAAGGAGCCGCTATGAAGTCGTTTGGTTTTATGATCCTCAGTTTTGTTTGTGCTGCCGTCGCGCTGGCCACCGGAGTATATATTTTGCGGATGACCGCCGGCGCATCCGTCGCTACACAGAAACTGGTCTTGCTGAAATAATTTGAGAATTCTTACGCTCGCACTGATTGCTCTGACCGCCGCTCTGCTGTGGGGCGGATGCGGAGAGCTGCCTGAACGGAAAGTCTATCGCAGCGGCACGGATTTCTTCCCGCTGCTCGAAGGGCGAAAGTTGCATTACCGCGAATCCGCCGAAGGCGAAACGCGCGAATACTCCTTGACGTTTCGTTACATCGGCGGGCGCGAGTGGAAGGTTTACGAAGCCAAAGGGGACGACCTGCCCTACGGCGCGATTGAGTTTCAATCGGACGGGCGAATCGTCGAGGCGGTGACGATGCTCTCGATGACGTCGCTCGAATCCCGTCTGCAAACAGGTCAGTTCAATCAGGTATGGCTCGATGACGGCGTGAGTGAGGACAGTGCTTGGCAGGATTTCGCGCCCGGTACGGAAACGCTGGTGGCGGGGTTTGAAACGGTGACCGTGCCGGCGGGCCGTTACGTGGAGTGTCTGATGACCGTGACAACTCCGCTGCCGGAAGTCAAGGACTCCGTCGAAGCGCGCTACAACCGCGACGAGATGAAGGAGCCTGCCTACTTGCGTGAACGCGAGCTGGCGAATTGGCAGACGATGCGCTGGTTCGCCCACGGAGTCGGACTGGTGAAAGAACAAATCGGTCCGCCCGGTGAAATCCGCATCGTGCGCGAACTGCTCGCGATAGAAGAAGAAGGTTACGGGCTTGTGGATAGTCTGCAACTTGGAAGAACCCAATCTCCCCAGGACGAATGATACACTTTCTTGCCTTACTACTGTTGACGATGACGCTGCAGACGGCGAACGCCGCGGACGTCAAACTTTCCAAGTATTCTCCCAGCCGCGCCGAACAGCAGCTCTGGGAGCAGCTTGAAACGGCACTCACGTTTCCACAGCGACTCGACATCGCACGCGATTATCAGAAGAACTACCCGTTCGATGCGGGAGTGCAGATTCGTGCGGGTGACTTGCTTTCGCTCGATGATCCGGATGCCGTGTTCAAGTATTACGAACAACGCTCGGTCGAGAATCCCAAGTCGGAACTTGATTTGTATATGGCGGGGCGTTATTCACCGAATCTTTCGACCAAGCAAAGCTACGTTGCAAAAATTCTCACCGTGAGTCCGGACAGCTATTGGGGAGCACTGCTGCAGGCCACCGCGTATCCGTCTGACGAAGACTCCGATTTCAGCAAGGCCGAAGCGGCACTGCTGCGCGCGATTTCGGCGAACAACAGTCTGCCGCACGCGCCGTCATTTCTGGGTGAACTGTGGGCGCGCACGGGCAAGACACAGCAGGCCGACAAGCTGTTTGTGGAGATGGAGAAGCAGAGGCCCGGCGAATTTGAAGCCGTTCACCGCCGGCTGATGTTGTATCCGGGTGAGTTCAAGACGCACTTGAAGATTCTCGACGAGTTTCTGAAGAACAATCCCGACAATACGGTCGGGTGGGATGTTCGCGCGCGGGTGTGCCGCGAGTTGGGTGACTGGGACGGCTATTTGACTTCGATGCGCAAAGCGGTCGCCTTGCAGCCCGACGCGGTCAATCACTATAATCTCGCGTGCGGATTTTCGCTGACGGGCAAAGCGGATTCCGCGTATCAGCATCTGTTTGAAGCGGCCAAGCTCGGCATGAGCGACGTCGACCAGTATACGGAAGACGAGGATTTGATTCCGATTCGGAATGACGCGCGCTGGCCGGAGTTGCTGACCGCCGTGGAAGCCAGCCGCACCGAGCAGCTGCTGGAAGCATCCAAACTGCAGCAGCGAGATTTGTCGCAGGAACAGAAGCAGAAAGCGGTCGAAAGCCGGACGGATGTTCCGGCGCCGGACTTCACTCTGCAGAAGATGGGTGGTGGAACGGTCAAGCTCTCAGAGCTGCGCGGGAAAGTGGTCGTGCTGGATTTCTGGGCGACGTGGTGCGGACCGTGCAAGCTGACGATGCCGCTGCTCGACAAGTTCTATAAAGAAAACGGCGGCGGGAATGTTGAAGTTTACGCTGTCAACGTCTGGGAACGCGGCGGCACGGACAAGGTGGAACCGTTCATCAAGAACGCGGGCTACTCGCTTCCGGTGCTGTTCGGCACGAATGAACTGGCCGAAGCCTACAGCGTGCGCGGAATTCCCACGATGTTTGTGATTGATAAAGACGGTAAGATTGCGCACCGCCACGTCGGATACAATCCGCAGATGGTGCAGGTGCTCACGGCGCAGACGGCCGAACTCTTGAAGTGACTTCCGCTCAGTTTGCGCGCGAAGCTCTGAAACAGTTGCGTGCGGTGAAGGTGCGTAATCAGCCGCCCGCGGGCTATCTCGGCACGGAAAAATATGAACTGCTCGGAGTCTATCAGAAGGATGTTGAGCGCATCGGCAGAGCGTTGCTGATTGATTTGCCGGAGAATTGGCCGGAAGCGTTGAGCGCGCTCCGTGCGCAGGACGTGTTTGAAGCCAAAGGACTTGCCGTAGATATCGCGGCCCGCAAGCGCAGGGAGTTTCAGAAGAGTCACTGGACGACTTTCAGCAAGTGGCTGGACGACTGCGAAGGCTGGGCGCTGGTCGACTGCCTGTGCTGTGATTTGCTGTCGCTCTTTCTCGTGCGCTGGCCGGAGCTTGTGACCAAGACAGAAAGCTGGACACGCTCGCGGTCGCTGTGGAAACGGCGCGCGTCGCTGGTGGTGCTGGTGCGCCCGATTCGCGACGGTCTGTTTGCGGACGAGTTGTTTGAACGGCTGGAAGTTCTTGCCGAGGAGCGGGAGCCGATGATCTACAAAGCCGTGTCGTGGGGGCTGCGCTCGGCGATTTCTACGCATAAATCACAAGTGGAAGAGTTTTTGCAGGACTATGAACATCTCTTGAGGCCTGCTGTGGTGCGCGAGGTCCGCACCAAGCTGACGACGGGGCGCAAGACCATTAAGACAAAAGACTAAATTTGATAGAACAGGCACACGAATGAAACGATTGACATCACTCTGCTTGGTTTGCTTCGCACTGGCGGCTTTTGCGCAGATGCCGCATCATCAGAACATTTTCCGCGCCGCCGAAGAGGGCGACCTCGAGGCGGTGAAGTGGTTTCTCGCCAACGGTTCGCACGTGAACGACGGCGGGGATTTCGGCTACACACCACTGCATCTGGCGGCGATGCACGGGCATAACGCGGTGGTAAGGTATCTGCTCGATCAGGGGAGCGACGTCAGTTCTGTGAATGACGACGGGTTCACCCCTCTGCATAACGCGGCGATGGGCGGAGACAGCGTCACGGTGCGGTTGCTGGTCGATCGCGGAGCAATCGTTTACGCAAAAGATAACAACATGATGGCCCCGCTCTATCTGTCCGCGTTGAAGGGGAATTTCTCTTCGGCTGCGGCGCTGATTGCCGCAGGAGCGGACGTGAACGACGTGAACGAGAACAAATGGACGCCGCTGCGTGTCGCGCAATGGAAGAAGCACACGGAGTTTGCCGAGTTTCTGAAAGCTCACGGCGCGCGCGAGTAATGCGGGCTCTTTCGGACTGAGAAGACTCACTGCCCACGCTTTTATATCCCTTCTAAATGCCAACCTTTTCCACTGTAGCCGTGCTCGGCGCGGGCACGATGGGCACCGGTATTGCCCAGCTCTGCGCGCAGGCCGGAAGCACGGTCTATCTGTTTGATGCTTTCCCCGACGCTCTGAAGCGTGCGCCGCAACGCATTGAGAAAGACCTCAGCAAAGGGGTCGAGCTGGGAAAGCTCTCGAAAGAGGCGGCCAAAGCCGTACTTGAGCGGATTCACACAATCAATCTGTTGGAAGAGTGCAAGGCTCCGGAGCTGGTGATCGAAGCGGTTTCGGAATCGCTCGATTTGAAGGTCGAGCTGTTTTCACAACTCGACGACCACATCAGCGCGGAGTGTGTGCTGGCGACGAACACGAGTTCGCTGTCCGTCACGCAGATTGCGGCGAAGACCAAATTTCCACATAGAGTGTGCGGGATGCACTTTTTCAATCCGGCGACGCGGATGAAGCTGGTGGAAGTGGTTGCGGCTCATCAGAGTGACCGCAGTGTGGTCGAGCGTGTCGCGGCCTATGCCATTGAATTGGAGAAGACGCCCGTCGTGACGAAAGACACGCCGGGTTTCATCGTCAATCGCGTGGCGCGGCCATTTTACGGGGAAGCACTGCGTGCGCTGGGTGAAGGATTGGCCGACCATTTGACGATTGACCGGATTATGCGGGAGGGTGGCGGGTTCAAGATGGGGCCGTTCCAGTTGATGGACCTGATAGGGATTGACATCAATTTCGCGGCGACGAGCACGGTTTGGGAAGCCTATTTTCGTGATTCGCGCTATCGCCCGCACCCGATTCAAAAGCAGATGGTGGATGCGGGCTATCTCGGGCAGAAGTCGGGGCGGGGATTCTATGATTATTCCGCCGGGGACAAGGGATGAGCGAGGCTCTCGAACTTTATCCTATCGAGCGCATTCTGTTTGTGGGGCCGCTGGAAGACGTGCTGCCGCTGGCGGAACGCGCGCGGCAGGCCGGACATTCGCCGACGATGCTGCTGGCGCCCGACGAGATTGAGGCGGGCAAAGGCCGCACAAAAATACGGATACTCGAAGAAGAAGAGCACGCCGACGCGGGCGACTTTGACGTGGCGGTCGAGTGCTACACGACGGATGTCACGTCGAAGTTTGAGGCGCTGCACTATCTTGAAGATGTGCTGCCGGGTGAGACGCCGATTGTCACGCTGACGCTGACGAGTGCGCTCTGTGATTTGCTTGCCGACTCGATTGCTCCCGAGCGCTTTGTCGGGATGTCGATACTTCCGCCGTTTGAACACGCGACGTTTGCCGAGCTGATGAGTCTTCCCGCGACGACGCCGAATGTGCTGGCGACGATTGAGTCACTGTGTGAATCAGTCGGATTGAAAATCGCGCGTGTGGGCGATGCGCCGGCCGGAGTGCTCGTGCGCACGGTGGCGTGTCTGGTCAACGAAGCCTACAACGCACTGCAGGAGGGCGTGGCGCCCGCCGCCGATTTGGATACAGCGATGAAACTTGGAGTCAACTACCCGCACGGGCCGATCGCATGGGGTCAACGGATCGGGTTGGCGCGTGTTGAAGCCGTCATGGACGCGCTCTTCAACTGGTTTCACGAAGATCGCTATCGCGCGACACCGCTGCTGCGCAGGTCCGCACGACAATAAGTTGTTCTGAAAATAATCACACCCACGAGGTCCCATGAAGAAACTTCTTCCCTTAATCCTACTAATCTCCGCGCTGTCCGTCGGCTGTCTGCAGGTGCAGCAAAAGACCTACACTTTCAAGCTTAATCCCGACGGGACGGGCACAGGCTCCGTATTTTATTACAACATTCACTCGACTGACGAAGACGAACGCGACGTTTCTTTCAAGGATTTCGGCACGCTGGTGACCGACTACCTCGAAGGGATGACGCTCGAAGGCGAGAATGCGAATTGGAACATCACAGGCAAGGAGTTGTTCGAGCAGGACGGCGTGCTCTGCGGCAGGGTAGATTTCACATTTGCGGACATGGGTGCGGCGAAGCTCTACCGCACGGCCAATTGTGAATGTGCGCCAATTCTTCTGCTGCCGGGCGCGGTGGACGAGACGCTGCTTGAGCATAACGGCAACGGGGTTGCGATGGGTGACGCGGAAGTGGTCGAGTGGGCGGCGGGGGCCAAGGACATCAGCTACAAGACTGAAGTCAGCTCCAATGTGGAAGGCGCGCGCAACTTAGTTGAGCACTACAATGCGTGGAAGAAGACGAAGAAGTAGCTCGCGGAAATTTTAAAGTCTGGATGAGGCGGCCTGAAGAGGGTCGCCTTTTCTTTTGTGGCTTGAGCGATGCGGGCGCAGGCGAACTGATGGAAGGCAGGGAGGGGCGAGAAGTCTGGAGGAGGCAGGAGGGACTGCTGAGTCGAACACGATTAATATACACAACTTTTTACGAAAAGTCAAGTATCAAAGTTTATTATTAAATACTTGTTTTTTCGAATGCACAGGGGATGTGCAGTGCTACTGACCCCTAATCGGAGAGGCTGTTATTCATTAAGCTGATAATAATCAAACTATAACGAAGAAGGAGGTTGAAGTAAGTCGCGAAAAGTGGTGATATCCTCAGAAAGTTAGATTTTTTTATCGGGTATCTTGACAAATCGCCTGCCAGAGCCGATAATAAAAGGAAGGTGGGGAACGCAGGAACAGCGAAAGGTTCACGCGCAACTGTGCGCAGAAAGCAGGTTCAATCATGGAAAGAGCAACAACGAAATTGACTATGCGGCTATTCGTGTGGGCGGTCCTTGTATTGCTTTGCGGCTCGGCGGGGGTGCAGGCGCAGTGCGGCGGCCAGATGACAGTTTCGGCGACATCGCTCGAGTGGGCGGCGACTGGAGTCGGTGTTCCTGTGCAGCAGACCGTAGAAATTATGAATACGGGGCCGGATAACCTGTGCATCTTCAATGTGACGAGCACGAGTCCGGCGTGGATCGTTTCGTGGAATCCCAGTCCGTTGCCGCCGGGCGGCGTGACGTCGCTGCTGATTGATTTCTTCCCGTTTCATGACCGCGACTACTTCGGCACTATCGAGATATTCTCCTCGGACGAGAGCAGCCCGCGCGACAGCATCAAAGTCAGAGGCGAAGCCTGTCAGGCGGCCCTGCCGCCGGGTGCTCCGCAGATTCATTCGAGCGGTTCGCCGTACATGTTCTATTACTCGATTCCATGGGATGAGAATCCGGAAAGCGTCGAGTATGCGATTCAGGTCAGGAAGATGCCGGAGGGCGACACGTTCTACGGTGACCCCGACGGGCTGCATAGCGAGGTGCCGGTTTTCAATCTGCTATCTGTGCGCCGTGGAGTCAGTGGCCGAGCCAATCAGGTGGGAGCGGTTGGCGAACTGGAACCGAGCAGTTTCTATGAAGTGCGGCTGCTGACAAGGGATTGCATGGGCAACGTGCTTGAAGGGCCACCGATGCCCGTGGCGACACAAAGCGAAATTCACGAAGCGGCGATCGAGGAGTTGACGATCAACGCTACGTCACACGGTGGTCCGGTGGAGCTGCGCTGGAGTCCTCAGGTGACAGATGTCAATCTGGTTCCGCTGCCATTCGACGGATATTTCATCTTTGCAGGAAATCATCCCGACAGTGTTGATCAGCTTTACGCGGAGAGCTATGACAATTCCATCGAGTTGCCCGCCGTGGATTCGAAAAAGCTGTTTACGGTCTATGCCCGCACGAACGGGACGCACTTCGGCATCGCACCGTTCTTCTTCTGGCCGCCGGACAATGCGCCACTGTACGGCGTGAACACGGTGATGCTGCGCGACGCGGCGAATTGGGACGAATGGTCCAGCGTGCAAATCCAGATTGACTCGATGGGATTCTGGGTGGATTTGCTGTCGCTGGGGCCGGATGAACTGCCGGGCCGCGAGGGTGTGGACATCATCGTGGATTTCGACCTATACGGAGTCGGTCCGCGAATGATACAGGCGAACGTGACGGATATTCAAGGTGTGGTGTACTCAGTTATAAAGATGGTGAACGTGCTGTCGCGGCCGTATGCGGAGTTCAGTGCGACGTATGACGTGGCGGCGCGCACCTTCACACTTCTGGCTACTAACATCAGCACGCCTGTTCCGTTGGTGGATATCTGGTGGCCGCTCTCGACGGTGGATGAGCGCTATGGCCCGGCCATGCAGTTTGAATCCAAACTTGGAGAGCCGGAGTTGCATGTCGTCAAGCCGATTCCGCTGTTCGCAAGTAAGATACTCAACGAAGAGCAGCCGTGGCCGCTGGAGAGTGACGCGACGTACGGCGTGAAGGTGGATGACAATGTGCCGGGGAATTTTCAAGTTGTAGGGAGCGAGACTCCGATTTCGCCTTGCTGCAAGGAGATAGAGGTTGCATATTTCAATGCGAACACGGGGTTTGATTCCTGTTTTGTCAGTTGTAAGGCGTCCGGGCAAAATCCCGGAAGCAAGACGTGCCGCGCGGGCTGCCGGTTCTACTTCAACATTCTGTGGGAATGGAATCCGGGTGTATTCAACACAAGCTGGGCGGTGCACTCCAAATACACGGAGTCGCATTGGGACGGAACCTGCGCACCGGGTCCGGGCGGGCCGGTGTTTACGCCCGCTGAAGGTGCGGCGAACACTAAGACGAAAGATTTTAAGAACCAGCATTCGTATGATGGAGCAACGACGGCAGTTCTGAACTCGAGTAACACCGTGAAGCCGCAGAAGCAGGGGACCAATGACGACGGCAAAGCTTTTGGCAAGACGCCCGCGTGGACTTCGGATAAGAACGGCAAACAGGCCGAGCCGGTGTCGCAGCACAGGAAGGACACAAAGCTTAGGAACGGGAGATCCATGGCCGTGCGCCTGAAGGGAGATTACTACTTCCGCGTGGTAGCGACCGACGAATGTCCTAGCGCGGATTGCGACAAGGAATACAGGGTGAATTTCGATATCGTGTGCTGCGAAGATTGCGAGACGATTGTGACGACGTCGCCCTCCGTAACTGCAGTGCCATAAAGCCCTACCTAAGGAAAATGAGAGAACCGCCCCGCACGATGTCGTGCGGGGCGGTCTTGTTCGATACACTCCTGCTGCCGCGAGCGGCTTCAGGTGAAGAGGTTCGAGTTTATTTCAGCAGAACCATCTTGCTCTGCGCGGTGAAGGAACCTGCGGTCAGGCGATAGAGATAGACGCCGCTCGAAAGGTTCGCACCGTCAAAGTTCACCGAATGCGCGCCGGCGTTCAACTGGCCGTTCACCAACTCGGCGACCTTCTGACCGCTGATGTTATAGACCGACAATGTCACGTCGGATGCTTCCGCCAAATCAAAACGAATCGAGGTAGACGGATTGAAGGGATTCGGATAGTTCTGATAGAGCGCGAACTCGGTGACGACTGAGTTGTTCGCGTTCGGTGTGGCGGACAAAACGGCCAGCACATCACGGTCACCGTTCAGCGACAAGACGGACAGCTCGTAAGAATACGTTTGCCCGTTGACCAGCCCGCCGTCCGTGTAATTGTAGTTGGCGCCGGACGCGTTGTTCCGAGCATCCAGTTGCGCAATCAATTGTCCATCACGACGCAATTCGAATCTGTCGAGACCTGATTCTGAAGCAGTGCTCCAATTCAACAGAACTTCGCCGTTGCCGGCCACAGCACTGAAGCCGTTCAGCTCGACGGGCAAGGGACCGTCCACCGTTCCGGAGTTTCCTCCCGCAGTCCAATTGACGAAGTCTGAACACCACGGGTGATTCAACTGGAAGCCGTCGAGCGAGCCGGCGTTGAGCGGTGTCGCCGCGACAAAGATAATCGAATCGCCATCATTGCCATCGCCGTCGGGGAGCACGCTCCAGCCGGCATTCAGCACTTCGCCGTCCACCGAACCCGTTGTGCCTGTGCAGAAACTCGTGAAGATGACCTTGTCAATGCAGCCGCCGACATGCAGCAGACGATAGGCCCACGTCGGGGGGCCGGCGACGATTAACTCGATTGTGCCGAACGCAGGATCCGGACAGCAGAAGCCCTGAGCGTGAGGCGTGATGTGGCGATAACGGCCGCTGGAGGCAAACAGGACTTTCGTTTCAGTCCAATCAGCGGGGTCGCCCGAGTAGCCGGACGTATAGTCGCACTTCTCAATCGAATTGCCCGCATTGGAAAAGGCAAGGTCGGGGTAATTCACCGACAGCGAACCGTCCACCAGCATGCCGCCGGAAGCCGCAGTGAAGAGCGCCAGATTGTCACCGTTGTTGCCGAGTGTCCACGAACCGATCAGCGGTGTGCAGATGACCTCGTCATTAATCTCGGGAAGGTCCACACGGCAGAGAATTGCGAAGCCGTTGGCCGCGAGAATGGTGCCGGCGGGAATTTCAATCACTCCCTCGCCGCCATTGCCCGGATAGACGTCATCGTCTGTCAGCACCCAACCGGAAATGTCTATCGGGTTGTTGGTGGTGTTATGGATTTCGACCCACTCTGCATCAGTCGTTTCCGTGTCGTCATACATGATTTCGGTGATGACGACATCGCCAGGCGCGACGGTCACGTTGACCGTGAACTCACAGGTAATGTCGATGGCCGGATTGCCAAACAGGTCGAGCACATCGTTGGCAAACAGGGTGTAGCTGTTATTCGGCAGCAGGTCGAAGGTTAGATGCACCAGCGCAAAGTTGACGGGGTCGCGTTGGGCAAGCGATGGCGTATACCCGCCGGGATTCAAGCTGTAGTTGTCCACATTCTCCGCGGACGACTGTTCCACATTTTCGCTGAAGAGCACGTCCACTGCCGTGTTGGACAAAGCCAGGCAGTAGCTGATGGTGGGCGGAATCAAGTCGGCACAGGGGCTATTGGCAAATCCCGGTGTGCAGTGGCGATAGCGGCCGGTTGTCGCATATTGATTTGTCGATTCATGCCATGCGGCGACATCGCTCGTCCAAGGTGCGTTGGGGTCGCACTTTTCAATCGAGTTACCGAGATTTGTTCCGGCAAGGTCGGGGAAGAAGACGGTCAACGAGCCGTCAATCAACGTCCCGCCGGTGGCTGCGGTATACAATGCGAGATTGTCTCCGCTGTTTCCCAGAATCCAGCTTGCGGTTATCTGCGTACACTGCACAGCGCCGGGAATCTCCGTGAAGTCTCGCGAAATCACAAGATACGCACCCGCAGCGATGGACGTGCCGGCGGGAATTTGAATTGCGCCTTCGCCGCCGTCGGCAGGATAGACGCTGTCATCCACAAGCACCCAGTCACTCAAATCTATCGCGGTGCCTGTTGTGTTGTGAAGTTCCACCCATTCGAGGTCCGTCGAGGCGGTGTCGTCGTACATGACTTCGGTGATGACGACTGAGCCGGGAACTTGTGCAAAAGCCATTGTCGCGGCCACGATAAGGGCCGAAAAAATCATCCAGAAACGATTCATCATACCTCCAATATCTTAGAGTAGCATAGCAAGTCGACTTAATATAGCTATAGCAACTTGTATTGACAAGGCAAGTCGGATGATCACCGCTGCTGACCCGCCTTTCCAAGCCCTGAAGAACCAGACCCTTCGAGGACACCCTAACCGTATCTTGACATTGTTACATTTGCAGGGAGGCAAGACTGGCAGAATGAGAAGGCCGCTGATCAGCGGCCATGTGAGATTGCGGCTAACATTCTCGCTTACCGGCGCCACTTCAGGATGTTGCTCAGGAGTTTGGAGACCGACGGTGTGAGCATGGTCCGCCGGAAGAGATCACCGCACTTCTTAATCATTTCGGATTGTGTGGGATACGGATGAATATCAGAGGCCAATCCGCCGAGTGATACATTGTGATTCATAGCGACGACCACTTCGCCGATCAGTTCGCCCGCATGCGGCGCGACGATGGTGGCACCTTTGATTTGTCCGCGTTTGTCGTGCGTGATTTTGATGAAGCCCTCATCCGCACCGTCCAGAATGGCACGGTCGAGATGCGCAAACTCAAGTTTGATGGTCGCGAGGTGATGCCGGTCATCGGAATGATCATAGACGCCGACGTGGGCGACTTCCGGGTCGGTGTAGAGTGCCCAGGGGATGTTCAGTTGACTCGCGCGGTGCGAACCGAAAAACAGCGCGTTGCCAATGACAACGCGGGCCAGCGCGTCGGCGGCATGCGTGTATTTGAAACGGCTCGCCACGTCCCCGCACGCGTAGATGTGTGAATTCGTCGTGCGTAATCGGTCGTTGACGTGAATGCCGTCGCGGTCATATTCCACGTGTACGGCATAGAGATTCATACCCTCTACATTGGGCACGCGGCCGACTCCGACGAGAACTTGGTCGAAATAGTCTTCAACTTGCTGCCCGCCAATCTCACTGTGCGCGACTTTCTGCCCGGCTGTTCGCGAAAAACGGATATTCTGAATTCCGAGGCGGAAGCGCACGCCGTCTTTTTCGAGGGATTTCTTCACAAGTTCCGCGGCATCGGGGTCTTCGCGGTGCAGTATGCGTTCGTTCAGGTCGTAGACGGTCACGACGCTGCCGAAACGTGCGAAGGCTTGCGACATCTCGATTCCGACCGGCCCCGCACCTATCACCGCCAGTCGGCGCGGCAATTCGGTGAGTCCGAAGAGCGTTTCATTCGTGAGTGGTTCAACCGACTCAATTCCCTCAATGTCCGGCATCGCGGCGCGGGCGCCAGCGGCAATCACGGCGCGGGCAAAATTCAGTTTGCGGCCGCCGACTTCGACCGTGGTGGAATTCAGGAAGCGGCCCTCTCCAAAGTAAACGTCAACGCCTTTTTCCTTGAGAGTCTGAACACTGTCGGCGGCTGCGATGCGTGCGCGCAGCTTTCTCATGCGTTCCATGACATCTGCGAAGTTCACGGAGTAAGACGGCACGTTGATGCCGAAGCGTTTTGCATCGCGCACTTCCGCCGCCGCACGTGCGGCCCGCAGCAGCGCTTTGGAAGGGACGCAGCCGACATTCAGACAGTCGCCGCCGAGCAGGTTCCGTTCAATCAATGCGACCTTGGCACCGAGCGCCGCGGCTCCCGCAGCAGTGACTAATCCCGCCGTGCCGCCGCCAATCACCACGAGATTGTAGCGGCCTGAAGGGTGAGGATTCGGATACTCCGCGGGATGAACGTGTGCAAGCAATTCGAGATTGTGCCTATCTTCCGGCCAGACAAGCTTATCTTCAGGGATACTCATGCGTGCTTTCCTTCCACGTCGCGCAGCGCACGCCGCGCCAAACGCGTAACGTAAACTGTGACCCAAATGGTCAGTCCCAAGCCGACGATTGTAAAGATTCGGCGGACATTACTTTCCGGCAGTGTTCGCGTGGCGGCCATGGCAGCCAGCGACCCGAGGTATACGTAGAGCACGGTTCCGGGAATCATGCCAATAAGTGACGCTATCACATAATCGCCCAGACGAACCTTAGTGATTGCGAAGAGGTAGTTCAACAGAACAAACGGAAACACGGGTGAGAGTCTGGTCAACAAGACGATTTTGAAGCCTTCGCGTCCGACCGCTTCATCTACCGCCTTGAAGCGTGCATTGCCTGCAATCCGACGAACAACGGTCTCACGAACAAGATACCGCCCAATCAGAAACGCCGCTGCGGCTCCGAGTGTTGCTCCTACGATGGTAAGCAGCGTTCCCTTGAAGATTCCAAAGACTGCGCCTGCACCGAGGGTAAGGATAGAGGCGGGAAACCAGACGACGGTAAGCAGAACGTAGAGCGTTACAAACCACACATATCCCAGCCAGCCCATCTCACGAATCGTGTTCAGCTGTTCCTGCAGCCAATCGCCGACTGGAAATGCCGTGAAAACATAGAGTAATCCGGCAATCGCCGCCACAAGAATCGCCCATTTTTCCCAGCGATGTATGGCGTAACTGCGCATTACTGCCCCTCTGTTAGCTTTCCGGAATGTTTGCTATATTTTGAGTCAAATCAAGATAGCGAACACATATGCCGCCCGCAAGAGCCATCCCGCACGCCAAACCGTGGTCTGATTCGTTGAGCGTTGTCATCCCGACGCTGAACGAGGCGCAACGTCTGCCGCGCTTGCTGGAAATTCTCAATTTAGAAACTCCCAAGCCCGAGATTGTTGTTGTCGACGGAGGGAGCACAGACGGCACGGTGGACTTCGCACGGCCGTGGGCGGATCAGGTCGTGGAGACAGAGCCGGGTCGGGGTCGACAACTGAATGTCGGTGCGAATCTCGCACAGGGCGAAATTCTGTGGTTTCTGCACGCGGACTCCAAGCCTCCGGTGCACGGAGTAGCTCAGATACTCGAGGTGTTGCACAACCGCGCGGAACTACTGGGGGGCGCATTTCGTCTAAAGTTTGACCGCTCGACGCTTGGGTTGCGTGCGATTGCGATGGGAGCAAATTTGCGGTCCCGCCTGTTCCACATGCCCTGGGGAGACCAGGGTCTTTTTGTGCGTAAGTCAGTCTTCATAGAACTCGGCGGCTTTCCCGACTGGCCCATCATGGAGGATTTCGCGTTCCAAAGCAAGCTCGCGCGACGCGGCCGCACGCTCCTGTTGAAAGATACTCTGGTCACTTCTGCGCGACGCTACGAAAAGCTTGGGACACTGCGCGCCGTAGCCACCAACGTGCATACGCTCTGGTGGTATTATCGCGGCAAATCACCCGAGGAGATGCAGGCCAAGTTCAGGCCAAAGCCGGAACAGGGTGGCGGCGCCGATGAGTAGGTTTATGCTGGCTGCGCTGCTGGCCGTGTGTGCTAACGGATTTGCGTTTGATCATACCTACGCCGACTATCAGGCAATACTGGACAGCTATGTGCAAGCGGGCGAAGTAGACTATGCGGCACTAAAGGACAATCGAGCCAAGCTGGATGCTTTCGTAGCCTCGTTTGCGGATGTGTCTTTCGAACAATACCGCGCGTTCACAAAGAGCGAGCAGTTGGCTTTTCTAATCAATCTTTACAACGCGGCGGCGCTGCAGCTGATCATCAATCACTATCCGATCGGTTCGATCCGCGATATTGGAGGTTTCTTTTCCAGTCCGTGGAACAAGAAGTTTTTCACACTGTTCGGTCACGAGGCGTCGCTGGGGATGATCGAACATGACATTCTGCGGGCGGATTTCAAGGAACCGCGAATTCATTTCGCGATTGTAGGCGCGGCGCGCGGCGGTCCGCTGTTGCCATCGCAAGCCTATCTCGACCACCGCATGAGCAGTATGCTCGCGCAGGCAGAGCGGCACTTTCTGACCGAACGTCCGAACGAGAACCGGTTTGAGAACGGTGAACTGCGGATTTCTCCCATCTTCAAGTGGTTTCGCGATGACTTCGGAAGTGACGACGGAGTGCGCACGCTGTTTCAGATGTACTACCCCGAAGTGACGAAGGACACGCGGATTCGTTACACGGACTACGACTGGTCGCTCAATTCACGAAACACCCACGCCGGAGATTGATCCGTTGACATTGAAGTCGCTGCTGGCCGTCAAGCACCCGTTGGCTGATCCTGAACAGCAACTGCGAATTCTCGAGGAGGATGTCTCGTGGGTGCGGTTCGATCACAAACTCGCGGGAGCCGACCTAAATCCGATTCGAGCGGAAGGGATCGAGACGCTGCAAATCAACGTCGGCAGACTCTGCAATCAGACGTGCGGACATTGCCATGTGGACGCAGGACCGGACCGGAAAGAGATTATGCCGCGCGAGATTTTTCTGCAGTGTCTGCGCGTGCTGGACGACACAGAGATCAAGATTGTGGATATCACCGGAGGCGCACCGGAACTGAATCCCAATTTCCGTTGGTTTGTGCAGGAGTGCCGGACGCGCGATTTGCACGTGATTGATCGCTGCAACTTGACGGTCCTGCTGTCGCGACCGCAGGAGGATTTGGCGGAGTTTCTGGCGAGACACGAAGTCGAAATCATCGCATCGCTGCCCTGCTATACTGCCGAGAAAACCGATGCGCAGCGCGGCACAGGCGTTTTCGAAAAGTCCATTGAAGCGCTTCGTCTGCTGAATGCGGCGGGCTACGGGAAACAGAAGGAACTTGAGCTGCAGTTGGTATACAATTCCGGCGGAGCCTCGCTTCCGCCGGATCAGCGCACGCTTGAGGAGAAATACAGGCGGATTCTCTGGAACGAGCACAGTGTGGTGTTCAACCATCTATACTGCATCACGAATATGCCGATCGGACGATTTCTCGACTTTCTGCAGACTTCAGGTGATTATGATTCATATATGACCGAACTCGTCCGGGCGTTCAATCCCGCCGCGGCGCGCAAGGTCATGTGCCGGACGCAGATTTCCGTGGACTGGCAGGGATTTCTCTACGACTGCGACTTCAATCAGATGCTCGGATTGACGGTCAATCACGGCATGCCGAAGCACATTTCCGATTGGACAAGCGAGTTGCATCGACGCGATATCGTCACGCGCAATCATTGTTACGGATGCACGGCGGGTGCGGGTTCGTCGTGCGGCGGAGCGGTCGCGCAATGATAAGCGGCACAAACTCCCGCCACGCTTCCCCTCGCGGTCGCGGAGAACTCAGTACGGATACGCTGGTTTGTTTGGCAAGGATGCCGGAAGCAGGTAAGGTCAAAACACGCATCGCTTCCACCGTCGGACCAGATCGCGCGCTGGAAATCTATCTGCAACTGGTGGCCTGCTGCCGCACACTGTTGGACAATCTGCCCGAGCAGATTGATGTCGAAGTTTCCTTTGCGGAGCCGTTTGATTTCGTAGAAGCGCAAAACTATTTCGGTACACGGCCGTTCTTCTCACAACAGTCTGAGGGCGACCTCGGGCAACGGATGTGCGTGGCGGCGATTCGTGCGTTTCAGAGCGGAGCACGGCGTGTTGTGCTGGTCGGCTCTGATTGCCCCGCCTTGACCCCTGAGCATCTTTCACAGGCATTTCGTATCTTAGAGGAGTGTCCAATTGTGCTTGGTCCGGCGGCAGACGGCGGGTATTACTTACTCGGGATGACGCAGATTGTCCCCGAACTCTTTGCTGAGCTACCGTGGAGCACCGAGCGGCTGCTGTCTGAGACGCTGGCGCGGCTGAAGCAGGCGGGGGTTCAATACAAACTCCTGCCTGAGCTTCCCGACATTGACACCATCGAAGACTGGAAGCGCGTCACAACAAACCCTTCGGAAATCTGATGAGACGACTCACATTTATCGCTTTTCTCTTGCTGAGCATGACGGCGCTGCTGCTGGCGGGTTGCGGTTCCAAAAAAACCGAACCGCAGGCGACGGCCGAAGCTCCCAAGACTGAGGCACCGGCGACCGAAACCCCGACGTCGGTGGATGCAAAAGGCTCAGTGCTGCGCGCCGGACAGTCGGCTTGTTTGGTGGTCTTCCCGAAGCCGGAAGGGGAAGGCGAATGGTTGTCGCTCGTCAAACTGAAAGGAGCGCAGGATACGGACCGCCTGCCGCGAATTCCACTCGCATCATCGAGCACCATTACTCTGCTGAACATTCCGCCGGGCGAGTATGAAATCTTCGCCAGTGCCTGGCTGCGTAAATCGCCGCCCTACGCCGGAGGCAAGAGCCAGACAGTCACACTCAAGGCGGGCGAGTTGCTGATTCTGCGCGCGCCGAAACTGCCGGCAGGCGGAGATTCGAATCCTGATAACTCCACATTAACTGAGGCTGGACGCCGGTCATGGACCGTCACGGCCCCGCAACAGTTACCCCTATACATTGCCGAAGCGGCGAAGACCGTTCGAGGCTAACAACTGTACATTGACGAACACCTATGATTCTCGGCATCGTGCAAACAGACCCCGTATTCGGGGACATCGAAGGTAATCAAAAGCAAGTTGAGAGATTACTCGGAAATCGCAAGGCAGACCTGTGGGTGCTGCCGGAACTCGCTCTGACCGGCTATGAAGCACGGGGACGGAGCGAGAGTCTTGAATTGTCTGAAGAGCTTCCTCACGGTCCCAGCGCGAAGTGGCTGCAGCGGCTCTGCCGTGACCGCAATTGCCACATGGTCATGGGGCTGATCGAACGAGAAGGCGACAAAGTCTACAACGGTTCTGTCTTTATGGGACCAAACGGCGAGGTGGGACGTTACCGAAAGGTCCACTTGTATGACAAGGAAGTCACACGCTTTGATCCTGGCGACCTACCGTTTACCGTGTTTGATATCGGGGTCGCGCGCGTGGGCGTGATGATCTGCTTTGACTGGCGCTTCCCGGAAGTCATGCGCACATTGGCTCTGCGCGGGGCGCAGATTGTGGCGCATCCTTCCAATCTGGTTCTGCCTAATGGTCAGGCCGCTATGGTGACGCGCTGTTTTGAAAACAACGTGTTTGCCGTGACGGCTAATCGGATCGGCACGGAAGAGCGCGACGGCCGTTCGGTACGGTTCACCGGTCGCAGCGTGATTGTCGGCACGCAGGGTGAACTGCTCGCGTCCGCCGAGGTCACTGCCACAGATGTTCTGACCGTTGAAGTTGACCCGAAACTCGCTGACAATAAGACCATCAATCCCTACAACGACACTTTCAAAACGCGCCGCGTGGAGTTCTACCAGATATAAACGCGTTGTGACGATCGCCGCGGAGTACGTATAGAAGAAGAGGGAGCCATGCGGCTCCCTCTTACATTGCGAAATGGCTGCGTGCTATATTCGTTTGACCACTACCATCGTGGAGTCGTCTTCCATCGGCACGCGCCCGCAGAAGCGTTCGACATCCTGTTCAATTTCATCGATGATGCGCGCAACCGGCTCGTTGCGCAGCTTCGCCGCAAGCTCGCGAATGCGCTGGTCGCCATACTCCTCTTCATCATCGTTCATCGCCTCGCTTACGCCGTCCGTATACAGCACGAGCAGGTCGCCCGGATTAAATGCGACGTGCATCTTCTCATACTGGACGTCGGGAATCGCTCCAAGTATTAATCCGGTCGGAGGAAGTTCCTCCACCTTGCCGTCAGCTCGCACCAGCAGCGGCGGATTGTGACCCGCGTTCACGAAGCAGAGTTCATTTTCGCGAGGATCGAATCGCACCGCCACGAACGTGATATACTGTTCGGGCGGCGTGTTGCGGAAAATTAGATTGTTTACCTGCGCAATAGACTTCGTCAACGGGATGCCGACCTCGACTGTTGTGCGCAGCGATGCCTGCAGGTTCGCCATCAGCAGCGCAGCCCCGGCGCCCTTGCCCGAAACATCCGCGATGGCCACGAGAGTCTGACCGTCCGGCAGCGACATCACATCGAAATAGTCGCCGGCAACATCCAGCGAGAAACGATTGTGCGTCGCAATCTCCAATCCGATTGTGTCGGGGAGGACTTGTGGCAGAAATCCTTCCTGAATGCGCCGCGCCATCTGCATCTGCTCTTCAAGCCGGCGCTTCTCGACATTCTCCTCAAGCAGGCGCAAATTCTCGCTGGCCAGCGCGACTTGCGGAGCGAGATTGGTCAGAATACTGATTTCTTCAGGCGCGTAGTCTTCCCGATCGGTTTTATACCCGAGTGCGAGAAATCCCGCCAACCGCTGTTGAGTCATCAGCGGAAGCACGACCGCGACTTTATTCCCGGAGAGCCACTCGAGTTCGTCCTCAAGCACCTGAGTTTTTCCGCTGGCAACCACTTCATCCACGAAGACCGGCCGCCGCTCACGGACAATTCTGGTCAGGAAATCGCTTTGATGGGTGAACGGTGTCGGTCGAGAATTACCGCACAGGAATCCCCCGCCGTTCTCGCCGGCAAGGACGGGCTGCACCGCTTCCACATGCAGACTTTCGCGCACCTGCTCGGAAAACTTTTCGAGAAAGGCTTTGCGGCTGCCCAGCGAGGAGGACCCTTCCAGCGCCTGTTCGAGCTTATCGCGCAGCTTGCGGCGCTCCGGATAGAACCGCCGCTCCACCTCGGACTGCAGGCGCCTCCGCGCTGGACTGATTCCGAAAGCCAGCAGCAGAGCCAGCGCCATCGTCGGCATCCGGCCCGAAACTCCCAGGGCGCTCAGCGCATACTCTCCAATCACGTAGACGAGTCCCAGGAATACCACCAGGACGACGCTGCTCGTCAAGAGGTAGCGGGTGCCGCGCTTGACTTTGCCTTGAACTTCAAGCAGTCGATAGCGCCCGAACGCATAGGCGTAGGAAATCGGCGTGAACAGGAGCATCGAGAAGCCGATCACGATGGCTCCGAGTGTCCGCATCGTATTGCCGGAGAACCAGCCGCTGAAAACATTCAACAGAAGAATCAGCGCGAGAAACCCGCCGATGCCGATGCCCGTGCCCCAAAGAATCAAACGCAATTGACGCTTCTCAATCCGGTCGGAGGTGTTGCGGAATCTCCGGAAGAGAATCACGAATCCCAGAATCAGCCAAATGAGCAGCGGCGCGAGGCAAACCGTCGCTATCGTATCGGCAAGGGATACATCCACCCACCTTCGCGAGGCGAGGGCGGCAGCAATCACTGCAACGGCCCACGGCGCATAAATGACCGGATAGACCCACGCGCGGTGGCGACGCACAAACCCGAGGATTCGCGGAAAGACGAACTGCAGGTGCAGCCAAAGCACGGGAATCCCCAGCGCAAAAACGCCTAACGCCTGACGCGCACCATTCAGACCCGGTATGCGGAAGGAAGCATAGAAGGTCGGCATGACGCTGACACCGGCAATCATCGCCGCCGTCATCGTAAAGCAAAACCACGCGAAGATACGCACAGGCGTTGAGTTCGGCTGTGCGAAAAATGCCCATAGTCCGACGCCAATAAAGCCCAAGGCGATGAGGAACCGCAGGACATCAATCAGAGTCAGCATAAAGTAACTGACCGCGCGCTCCACTGCCGTCCGGACAACGAAGTCGTGCACCCCTTGCGGACCACTGACGGTCAGTACAATCTGCGTGTCCGGTGGAAGTGCGCGATGGAAATAAGACCTCCAGACATCGGCTGTGGCGCGTTCGGCGCCAATCCAGATGATGGTGTCGCCCGCCTGCGGATAGACACCGGACGGGAAGTCCGCCGGTTTCACCACTGAGAAAGTCCGCACGCTGTCCCCAGTGGCGGTCACTACAGTAGCGAACTCCGACTGGAGAACCCCTGCGGTCCGGTATTGCTTCAGGGCAGACTGCTCTTGAGCCATAAAGGCCGCAAGAATAGTCAGCAGCAACAGGCCGGCCGTTCCAGCCGCCGCGCGGGCAATCGCCAGCCACTTCGTTTGGGCGACGGTTTCCTGTTCGATGCTTTTCACGTCTTGGTCCATACTTGTCACAAAATAACCAACCCGACCCCGAGAATCAATTCCCACCCCTTGACTCTCGGACGGAATCTCTTAGAATAGAAAGTAACTGACTTCAAAGTGGGTTGTGGGTCCCGGGGATCCGCATCCGCATGAACGGCCCGTCATCCCTTTCTGACGGGCCGCTTCTTTTAGGTTAGAGTTCGTTCAAGACTGTCTGCAAAGAGCCTAAGCCAAACTCATTACTTTACTTAACAAACCCACAGATGCTCGCAACTCGCGTCCCAACTTAATCAAGGGTTGTTTTGAATAGACTTCCGGCCAGGCTCCAGCATGCTCATCAAGGATGGATATCAATTGTCCTGACCCGTGCCTGATTCCCTCATAATTACACCTCCACTTACCAAGTTCTTATCGGGAAGAGCACATGCCTCCAGTTCGTGCAGATTGCATAGGTTTGTTGCATTAGAGTTGAACACCCGAAACGTTGTATGCCCTTGTTTGTAATAGGGTCAGTTTTGCAGACCCACAATAGCTTGGTGTGGGAGTTTTTTCAGTTTGAAATCGGAGTCCATTGACATCAGCCGGTATGCTAAATATATTTAAGGTCATTAGGTGGGAGTCTGCGAAAAATGTTGCCGCGCAACGAAAAAATGTCCTGAAGGAGAAAGTATGAAAAGACTGATTGTATTGATTTTACTTGCCGCCGTGGCTTGTTTGGCCTACGCGGAAACGGTGAAATCCGACAAGGGTGAAGCAAGTCTGCCGGCGGGTGTCCAGCCTGTTCTGCAAGTGGCGCCGCCTATGCATCCGGCATTGACAACCGAAGCTACGGTTGACGACATTGCCGCGTATGAAGCCATGAAGGTCCGTTATCACGCGCTGTTCGAGCGTGCGGTGCTCGGAATCGCCACGGCTGCCGAACTGACCGAACTGAATGACCTGTCCGCAACCATGAGCTGGTCGGCTTTTACGCCCGAAGTTCGTGAAGAAGGCGGAAATCTGGATCAGGGCGGTGTGGATACGGCGGGCAACTGTGCCGACGCAACGATCATTCCGCCGCTGAGCTACGGCCAGACCTATTCGGATACCGGCGTGCTGGACGGAGACAATGAGTGCTCCGTTGTTGCGGCTTCTCCGTACAACGAAGTTTACTACACGATTACCCCGTCGGTTTCGGGCTATTACTTCCTGCGCGCGTCACGCACGGGAGCCACGGCCGCTGTGGCCGCAATTCGTGTCATGAGCGGCTCCTGCTGTGCCGGTGCGACCGGCGTCGGCTTCTCTTCAGCAGCGGTCGCCACAGACTGTAATGAGCCCGCGAGCCGCGTGACCTACCTGCGTGTCACCCTGACTGCTGGTGTTCAGTATTGGATTCATGTCGGCACGTCGGCCTCGACTGCAGGCATCGTCGATCCCTATGAGTTCTCCATTTCGCTGATTGAGTGCCCGGTCGCTGAGAGCGATGTTGCACATGGAACGTGCCAGACTGCACAGGCTCTCGCAGTCGGTGATTCCGTGCTGGGCGACAGTGCTTTCATCTCTGCGACGACGACTCCCGACTGGTACAGCTTCACGCTTTCTCAAGTTGACTCTGTACGAATCTTTGTCGGCGGCCGTGAAGCCGGTCACTGCATCTCCGGTCTGTATCCGAGCAACACCGTCGCCCCGCTGGGTGCAGTGGACGGCCGTTTCTCGCTGTGGTCGAGCTGCTCCGATTCCATCGGCGGCGACGACGATGGCGGTTGCTCCTTCGACGCGTTGAAGGCCTTCTGTCTGAATCCCGGCACCTACTACATCAAGGTGTTTAACTACAACGTCAACGACTACGTGTTGAAGGTGACGAGCCTTGGCCCGTGCACGACCAACCCCGTCGAGTGCTCCACGCTTCAGCCGTGCGGAACTCCGCTGGAAATGGAGCCGAACGGCGCGTGTGCTGATGCGGCCAATATTCTCTCGCTGGATTGCAACTACACCTATTATGGCGTGCTCTGCCCGGGCACCGAGCGTGATTACTGGTATGTTCCGGCGACGACCGGCAGCCAGACTGTGACCGTGATTATCCGTGACGGCGCAAACTGCTCCGTATATCCGCCGTCAACGGTGGCCTTCCGTGTGGCGACGACTGCCGCCGGTCTGTGCACCACCCCGGCTGGTTCCTTCTTCGCCGCTGCCACATTCGGTGGTTGCACTCCGTGGCCAGGTGGCTGGATTGCTGTGGATCGCTATACTGCCGCAGGTCAGTCGCAGTATTCGTTGACCACCGTCTGCGGTCAGTTCGAATGCCCGTGCCCGGATGTGTCCGGTCCGAACCTTGCTCAGGTGCAGGGAACTTGCTTGGGCAAGATTCCGTTTGGTCCTGGTCTCTCCAATGGCCCGTCGTCGTTCTTCTTCAATGTGGAACAGCAGTATCAAATCACCGACCTCGATGTGTGCCTCGCCATTACGCATACCTTCGACGGCGACCTTGATGTCTACCTGATCACCCCGTGGCAGGACACGCTGACGCTCTTCGAAGATGTCGGAAGCAGCGGCGACAACTTCTGGGTGACGACGCTGGACGACGAAGCCGTGACCCCGATTGCTTCGGGCGTGGCGCCGTTTAACGGCAGCTTCATTCCGGCGGAAGCCCTCGCAGGTGCGGACGGCTTCAATGCCCTCGGTATCTGGGAGCTCTATATCTTTGATGATGCGGCCGGTGACTCAGGCTACGTGCACTGCGTGAGCCTCAACATCAGCTACGATATCATCCTGAGTGCTGAGCTGTCCAGCTTCACGGCAGTGGCCGGTGACGGCAATGTCACCCTGAATTGGGTGACGGCTTCCGAGTCGGACAACGACGCGTTTGTGGTCGAGCGCAACGGCGCGATGGTGGCGACGATTGATGCGACCAACAGCGCGACGGGTGCCAACTACTCGTGGACGGACAACGGCCTGACCAACGGTCTTGCTTATCAGTACAGCCTGTATGCTGTGGACGTCAACGGCGGCCGCGAATTGCTCGGTTCGCTTGAGGCGACTCCGCAGGGCGGCGCTGGTGTTGTCAGTGAGTATGCACTGTATCAGAACTACCCGAACCCGTTCAACCCGACGACGAACATCGCCTTTGACTTGGTGGAAGCCGGTCAGGTGAGCCTCACGGTTTACAACGTGATGGGTCAGAAGGTCGCCGAACTCGTGAACGGTACGATGAATGCGGGCCGTCATGTCGTGTCGTTCGACGCGGCTGGTCTGTCGAGCGGTCTCTATCTGTACAAGATGGAAGCCAACGGCTTCAGCGCGCAGCACAAGATGTTGTTGCTGAAGTAATGAAGATTGACCGTTGCAGGCTCTAAAAGGCCTGCTGCGGCGATGATTGGAAATTGCGGGGCGAGCCTTCTGGTTCGCCCCGCTTTCTTGTTTCTAAGCTACTGAAAACTAAGATCAGTAGAAGTCCGGAGAGGAACCACCGATGCAGTGGCAGAAATGTCCCTGCCGTCCGCTTGTTTCTGCTTAAGTTAAATACGGTTCGTGGCGCGAACTCTACAGTAGTTTCGAGTCTCCAAGTCTTGCGCCAATACCGCGTCTATGTTATAATAACTTGACAGAATTGGTCAACTTTAATTGACAGTCATTGAAAGCCCGAGGAGCAACTATGTACCGTAAATTGACAGTATTGTTTGCCGGAGTCCTGTTTTCGGCCTTGAGCGTCCTCGCTGGGCCGTACACGCACTTCACCTACTTGGATGGTGCGCAGGAAAACCCGCCGACGGGAAGCGTTGGTTCGGGAATTGGAAGGTTTGAACTGATTGGCAACGACCTCCACTATGTGCTGTGGTACAGCGGTCTGACCGGTAACTTGACGAATGGACACATTCACACGGGCGGAGTGGGAGTCAATGGCGGAGTGCTGCATCCGCTACAAAACCTGACCGCTACGGGCGCGAACGGTGTATGGGCTGGATTGACCCCTGCGCAGATAGCCAGCTTGAACGCGCATGGCCTCTATGTAAACATCCACACGGACGTCAATCCCGGTGGGGACATTCGTGGTCAGATTTTGACGCGCGGAACCCGCGTTGCGCTCCTGAGCGGTTCGCAGGAAGTTCCGCCCAACGCAACGACAGGTGTCGGCTTCGGCTGGTTTGATCTGAACAGCACGGAAACTGCGCTGGATTATGCTATCAATTGGAGCGGGTTTACTGGCAATGTGAATGCAGCACATATTCATGCGGCTCCTGCCGGGACAAATGGCGGCGTTGTGCACGGCCTGCTGAATCTCTCCAATACCGGTGCCTTCGGTTCGTGGGCACTCGCTGCGGGCAACGTCACGCAGTTCCATACTGACCTTCTCTATGTGAATGCGCATACCACACTTTTCCCGGGCGGCGAAATCCGCGGGCAGATTGTCGACATCTGCATCCCCGAAGATGCCAATTTCGATGCCGTAACGGATGTTGGAGTCTCGATGTGTATTGCGCTTTGTCCTGACCGCAGTTCGCGGATTCGTGTCTTAAATCTGGCTCCCGGCCAATATCCGGTGGTCAGCAAGCGGCTGGGCTGCTCCAACCCGTGTGATGTCGATTGCGATCCGTCCACCTATATTCAGGAGTTCTTCGGTGGAGAGTGGCAGATTACAAACGGCGTCTTTTGGCTGGAAATTCGCGGCGATGGCTGCATCTGCGTCACGCTGGACTTC
>JAANMT010000511.1_pt1 | contig 42246 bp, 36 predicted proteins | sample 7279711 | NCBI WGS metagenome assembly JAANMT01 (sample SAMN14094538, study PRJNA606508) | bioreactor metagenome | isolation source: A lab-scale SPAN reactor treating ammonium-rich wastewater day 1 | place: Ireland: Galway | collected 2017-01-16 | reverse complement strand
CCTGGACCGAGGACCGCAACCGCACCTACGCGTTCGCGTTCTCGGGGGCGGCCGACCGCATCCACACCGAGTCGGGCGCGGCGGAGCGGGAGCGCAAGTTAGTTCTATTTAATAAAGTTCTACGCTGAACTTCTTCTATTTAATTTTTTCGCCTTGAATTAATGAGCTTCCTCGTGGTGATGCTCTTCGTTTGCCATACCAAAGTATACTGCAGAAAGCATCGTAAAGATATATGCCTGTAAGAACGCTACCAAAACTTCCAGCAAATATAAAACGAAAGTAAGGAAAGGGAAAGCTACACCTGCAATTACGTTTTGGAAATAATAAATCAATGCGATCAAACTCATAATGATGATGTGTCCCGCAGACATGTTTGCAAAAAGACGTATTAATAATGAGAAAGGCTTAATGAACAAACCAACAATCTCAATCGGCATCATTACAATTTTCATCGGCCAAGGCAATCCCGGCATCCAGAAAATATGCTGCCAGTAATTTTTGTTTGCTGTAAACTGAGTGATAAAGAATGTAATTAATGCTAAAGCAAAAGTAATTGCTAAATTCCCTGTAACATTAATCCCGAAAGGCATCAATCCGAAAACATTAAGGAAAAGGATAAAGAAAAATACAGTAAGTAAATAACTCATGTATTTCTTGTATTTCGGGCCGATATTTGGTTTTGCGATTTCGTCTCTTACAAAAAGAACAAGCGGTTCGAAAATTTTACCGGCTCCAGTAGGAACCAATGAATTTTTGTAGCTTCTCGCCATAGATCCGAAGATCCAAAGCATTAACAATCCTGTGATGATAATCATCAGGACACTTTTCGTAATCGAAAGGTCTAATACTTTTTCATTTGTCGCGTGGTGATTTTCATCCATGTTGATGGTACCATTCGCGTCAGTTTTATAAATTTTTTCGTGGAAGAGTGTGTAATGACCGCCTTTGCTTTCAACCGCTTTTTCACCGTGGTGAAATTCCGAACTCATAAATGCATGGAAACCGTTTGCACTGTCATAAAAAATTACTGGCAGAGGGAAACCGATGTGCGTTTCAGTACCGTCGTCATTTTTCGCCACCATGATATCGAAGCTGTGTCCATCAAGCAAGTGATGATCGATAAAGTTTTTGTTTTCTGTTTTAATTTTTTCATCTTCAGAAACAGGCGCTGCAGCTTCAGTTCCGTGTGCAGGAGCCTTAGCAGCTGCAGTTTCGTGTTGTGCGAACGATGTGGCAAATGTTGATAAAAAACCTATTAGAAGTACTACTCTTTTCAGCATTGAGATATCTTATTTTAAAGTTTTGCAAAAATAGAACAAATAATCATAATATGAAAATCAATTTTTACTGATTTTTTTCATCTTTCGGGGTTTCTGCAACCTCTCCGGTCTGTATCAATTTTACAGCGTACAGTGTTTCTAAAACCAGTGAAACCAGATAAGGAACAATAAAGTGAAGTTTATAGTTGGGAACTTCACTCAGATTAAGTTTTTTCATCACCAGAAACATAATCATGAGTTTAAACATCACCAACCCCATGAACGCGAAACCAATATAAGTTGGATATATTTTCTTGATGAGTGAAAGAATGGTAATTACCATTGTAAAAAGCACGGTGAGAAAAAGGTAATATCTGATAAAAGTGGTTTCGAAACCGATTTCCATCAAAAGCCAAATCCCGAAATGCAGGAAAAACATTACAAAGAACAGAATGATATATAAACTTGTATTCTTAATTTTCATTTTTAAATATATAAAGGAGAAGTAAATTACTAATTGTTTTTTTCCGAAGATTCGTCGTCAGCCTGCACTTTTTTAAGCTGCTGAAGAAGGTTATAAAACGCCAGAGCCATTCCCAGTAAACCAATTGCAACAGTCAGAAGATTGCTTTCAAACGAGAAATAATCATTGATTTTTTTTCCGCCCCAAAAAGCTAGTCCCATGGTAGCAAGCATCTGAAAAACAATCGCCGAATAAACACCGTACTGTCTTAGTCCGTTTTTCTGAAATTTCTTTTCATCTTCACGGCTGAATTCCTGTTCTGTTGGATTTTCGTCAGACATTTTAGTTTTTTGCAAATCTAGCGATTATAGCGCAATAGAAAAATTTTGAATTTTAAATATCATCTAATTTCTGTATTTTTGCAGCTCTTAAATAAAAAAAACGATGTTCAACAGTTTACAGGATAAGTTAGATAAAGCGCTTCATAATATCTCCGGGCGCGGAAAAATCACCGAAATCAACGTAGCAGAAACGGTTAAGGAAATCCGCCGTGCGTTGGTTGATGCCGATGTTAACTATAAAGTTGCAAAAGATTTAACCAAAAGAGTTCAGGATAAAGCCTTAGGACAAAATGTTCTAACCAGCTTAACTCCCGGCCAGCTGATGACGAAAATCGTTCATGACGAATTGGTTGAATTAATGGGCGGGACCCAGGAAGGAATTAATCTTTCCGGGAAACCAAGCGTTATCTTGATCGCGGGTCTTCAGGGTTCCGGTAAAACCACATTTTCCGGCAAACTTGCCAATTATTTAAAACTAAAGAAAAACAAAAAACCTTTATTGGTTGCCTGCGACGTTTACAGACCTGCAGCAATTGAGCAGCTGAAAATTCTGGGACAACAGACCGGAATTCCGGTTTATACCGAAGATGGCGCTGTAAACCCTTCTTCTATCGCTGAAAATGCAGTGAAATTCGCCAAAGAAAATAACCATGATGTTGTTATTGTAGATACGGCGGGTCGTCTCGCAATTGATGAGCAGATGATGAACGAAATTAAATCGGTTCATTATTTCATTAAGCCCGACGAAACACTGTTTGTGGTAGATTCCATGACCGGACAGGATGCGGTGAATACTGCAAAAACCTTCAACGAAGCTTTGAATTTCGACGGAGTAGTTCTTACAAAATTAGATGGTGATACGCGTGGTGGAGCTGCCTTGACAATTCGCTCGGTTGTTGAAAAACCCATTAAATTTATTTCTACCGGTGAAAAAATGGAAGCGCTCGATGTTTTCTATCCGGAAAGAATGGCAGACAGAATTCTGGGAATGGGAGACGTTGTTTCCCTTGTTGAAAGAGCTCAGGAGCAGTTTGACGAAGAAGAAGCTAAAAAACTTCATAAAAAAATCGCCAAAAACGAATTCGGATTTGATGATTTCCTCAAACAGATCAACCAGATCAAGAAAATGGGAAATATGAAGGACTTGATGGGAATGATTCCGGGCGTCGGAAAAGCCATAAAAGATGTTGATATTCAGGATGATGCCTTTAAACATATCGAAGCGATTATCCATTCAATGACTCCGGAGGAAAGGAGAAGACCTTCAATTATCAATACCCAAAGGAAAAACAGAATCGCCAGAGGCGCCGGAAGAAAGATTGAAGATGTGAATGCACTGATGAAACAGTTTGAGCAGATGGGCAAAATGATGAAGATGATGCAGGGGCCACAGGGAAAACAGATGATGGAAATGATGAGCAAAGGAATGCCGAAAATGCCTGGAATGGGCGGAAACCTTTTTGGTAAATAACAGCTGTCTTAAATAAATATAAAGACAAAAATCCCGGATTCGATAATCCGGGATTTTTATTTTTATGAAAAACCGACTAAAGCCGTAAACCTAAACCTACATTGAAGAGATTGAAATGAAGTTTCTCTCCTGTTGCAGGGCTTTTAAAAGCATTATTCAACTGAAATGCATACCGCGCTTCGATCAGCAAACCGGAAAATAAATCCGCTCCCAAACCTACAGCAGCGCCAAAATTGGTTTTATTAATTGTATCCGGAACATCATCCAGACGGAACGCAAACTGAGGTCCCAGCTGCACATTTACTCTCGGCAGGAAATAAAATTTCATAATCACCGGAATCTGCAGATAAGAATCATCTTTAAATTTCACATAATTAAGAGCGGGCTGCATCTTTGCAAAGCCTGGAATTCCGAATTCGGTAAATACACCTGCATAATAACCTGCAGTAAGTTCATCGAAATCATCAGAAACTACAGCCGAGGAAAACCCGCCATTGATTCCAAATTTTACCTGAGCATTCATCAGCCCAAACATCATAATGGCAAAAGCCAGCACTACTCTTTTCATAAATTTTTAATTTTTCCCAAAAATATGATTTTAATTCCCGACCAGAAAATGAAAAGGAAACTTTTCCATTCATGCCCCGGAACACAATAAAAAATCCCGGGTCTCACGAACCGGGAAATTTATAATATCTTTTTGCAAATTAGTTGAATTTATATCCAATACCAATATTAAGATAGTTGGCTTTTACTGAGTAACCTGACGGGGCATTTTTAAGGTGATTATTCAACTGAACTGAATATCTTGCCTCTGCGAAGAATTTATCCGTAAACTCATAGGCGCCACCAAATGCGACAGCAAAATTGGTTTTGTTATAATATTGATCCAACTCAGCGGGTATATCTGACAAATCAAATAAAAACTGTGGACCGAACTGTAAATTGAATTTCGGATCAACGTAATATTTTACCATAACAGGGATTTGCAATGCACTTTCGTCTTCAATATTAGCGTAGTTCACAGTAGGTTGAATTTTAATCTTATTACCTGCGTTGATTTCAGCAAAGAAGCCTGCATAAAAACCCGTGGAAGAATTTGTTTCGCTCATCCCAGGTGCTTCTGCTTTTGCAGATCCAACTAACATTCCGGCGTTGGCTCCGAATTTTGTCTGTGCATTTACCATAGTAACAAGGGCAACAGCACCAGCGACTAGTACTTTTTTCATGTTTTAATATATTTAGGCTCCAAATATAAATATCTTCTTAACATTTGTTAACATGATATTTGTCATAAAAAATCCCGCAGCGATGCGGGATATCATATTTATTTTAAAGTCTTCTAATTTCCGAATTTATAAACTAAACCTATTTGGAAAACGTTGTTCTTTACAGCATCATCAGAATTATCCTTTATTACATCTGTGAAACCGGCCACATATCTTACAGTTAATCCGAAATTAGGAATGAAATAATAACCTGCTCCTAATCCAACTCCTAAGTCAAAACTGTTCATTTCATCCTTAAGATCTAAAGTTTCACCACCACCTTTAGCTTTGGAACTGATTAAAAAACTGAATTCCGGTCCGGCTTCTAAATAAAACTGTGGTGTCGCATTGTACTGAAACATTACAGGTACAGAAATATAATCCATATTTATGGATACATCACCACTACCGTCATCTTTCGCACCTTTACTGTTATAGAGCAATTCGGGCTGAATACTGAAACTTTCAGCAAGAGGAGCATTCATAAAAATCCCACCGTAAGGTCCGATTTTCGACTTGGTACCATCGGCACCCGACAAGCTAGATACATTAATTCCTGCTTTTAAACCAAATGTCTGCGCATTTCCTACTGTAAAAAATGCCAAAGCAGCGGCAAAAAATAATTTTTTCATGATCAAAATTTTTAAATTAGTGAAACAAATATAGAATTAATTTTTTAATTAACAACTTATTAACATTATTTATTAAAAACTTAACTAATTAGCTGTCATTCAACTAATTTAAAATTCAGTAAGCTTAATGTGGAAATGTTAGTAACTACTCTTCTCTTTGTCTTTTCTCTTCGTTACCGTAAGCATTGATGATTTTCCTTACAACCGGATGCCGCACCACATCTTCATCTGTAAGATGCACAAAACCAATCTCTTCCACTTCTTTCAGAATCCGCATTGCTTCTTTAAGACCCGATTTCTGCCGCATTGGTAAATCTACCTGACTCGGATCGCCTGTGATGATGAATTTTGCATTCATCCCCATTCTGGTGAGAAACATTTTCATCTGCGAATGCGTGGTATTCTGAGCCTCATCCAGAATTACAAAAGCTTCATCCAGCGTACGTCCACGCATGAAAGCCAACGGTGCGACTTCAATGACTTTCTTTTCGATGAACCCTTCGAGTTTTTCGTGCGGAATCATATCGCGAAGTGCATCATAAAGCGGTTGTAGATACGGATCTAGCTTTTCCTTTAAGTCGCCGGGAAGAAATCCCAGACTTTCGCCCGCTTCCACCGCAGGTCTTGTCAAGATAATTCTTTTCACTTCCTTGTCACGCAAAGCTCTTGCCGCCAAAGCTACGCTTGTATACGTTTTACCGGTTCCTGCAGGCCCGATAGCAAAAACCATATCCTTTTTTTCAGATTCCTTTACCAGTTTCTTCAGGTTGGTGGTTTTCGCTTTGATGATTTTACCGTTAACCCCTTTCACAATGATATCCTGATCAAAGACCAGCTGTTTTTCACTTTCATCTTTAATATTTAGAATATTTTCAAGATCTTTAAGCGTAATCGAATTGTGACGGGAAATGAAACTTACAATATCATCCAGTTTCTTCTTCAGCACATCAAGCGTCTCATTATTCCCTATCGCAAAAACGAAATGATCCCGACCTGTGATTTTAAGCGTAGGAAAAGTTGATTTCAGTAAATTAAAATATTGATTATTGACCCCGTAAAAAGTTTTGGCGTCTATTCCGCTGATTTCGTAATTCAGTTCAAACATATAATAGGTTTGTTATTAATTAATTGATCTAAAAATATCAAATATTATTTAAAGATAAAGTTTTTTATTATTCACATTGGGCGCAGAATATTATTTTTTCCCCTAAATTTGCCATTCTCTACAATTACAGATGCCTGTTATAACTTTCACCTCAGATTACGGATTGGTTGATCACAGAGTTCCCGCTGTGAAAGGTAAAATCCTGAGCTTAAATGAAAATGCCAGAATCATCGATATTTCCCACGAAATACAGGCGTATAACCTTTTGCAGACCGCTTATGTTGTAAGAAATGCCTATCCTTTTTTTCCTGAAGGCACCGTGCACATTATTTCAGTAGACAGTTTTTATACCAAAGAACGAAAATGCATCCTTTATAAAGCGGACGGACATTATTTTATCGCTGCAGACAATGGTGTTTTAAGTCTCATTTTCTATGACATTAAACCCGAAGCAGTTTACGAAATTACTTTCAACAACAGGTTTGATGATGAAGTACGCTTTACATCTACCGATATTTTCGCACCTGTTGCGGTACATTTACAGAAAGGCGGTTTACCGGAAGTCATCGGCAGAAAATTTAAGTCACCCAAGCAACTTTCTTTTCCGCGGCCTGTCTTTAACGAAAACGAAAAAATGATCATCGGCGAAATTATGTACATCGATAATTTCGGGAATATGGTTTCCAACATCAGTAAAAAGTCGTTCGAGAAATACAGTGTAGGATTTGATGGTTTTATTTTGAAATTCCGAAACCTTGTACTTACAAAAATTCATAACCAGTACACCGATTTTATTCAGGACTGGGATATGGAGCATGAATTCCATGGTAAATCCGCTGCCATTTTCAATGATGCTGACCTTTTGGAACTCACCATTTATAAAGGAAATAAAGATAACGGTGCCCGTACCCTTTTCGGGATGAAAGTAGGCGAAAGCATCTACATCGAATTTTATTAATTTTTTGATTATAAAAAAATAGCCGGCTTTAGAAGCCGGCTATTTCTGTTGTTTTGATTATGCAGTTATCTAATCACTTTTTTAGTCACAGTTTCTTTCGAAGTCGTAACACTGATTACGTAAGAACCTCTTGGATTAGCCGTAAGATCAACATTCTCGTCATTTGCATTAAGCTTCGCAGAAGTCTTAACCAGTTTACCTGAAGCATCAAATACTTTGTAAGACTGAATCTTATCTTTTGCGGTAATACTGAAGATTCCCTTTGTCGAAGATTGCGCAATATTTACGGCAGAAGAAGCAGAAACTTCTCCAGTGGCGAGAGTAACACATTCGAAAGTCGCAAGCCAGCCAGAAGCTGCCACACCAGCATCTGAAATAAACCTTACGGTAATTGCTCCCGTAGCATGCGTAGACTGGAAAGGTCCAGGAATTGTGTTTCCACTGATCTGCGTTGCTCCCGCGAATCTCGGAGAACCCGTGCTTGGTCCGTTATAAACATTCATAAAATCGAATCCAGCTTCAGTTTCAAATTCAGTGAAAGTCATTTTAAGCTTATCGGTAGAATTTGTCGGATAAAAGGTTTTTGTAATAATTTGATTATCACCATAATTTGCAGATGCCCCGCCCGGATCGGTAAACAGAACCCCCGAACACCAGTTGGCATCAGTAAGAATAAGCTGTTCGAAAGCGTAAGCCTGCGGTCCAGAACAATCAGTTCCTACGGCTATGGTATAATAAATGCCCGGATCAAGATTTGTAAAATTCAGTACTTTAGTGGTGGTAGTTCCTGCCTGAATAACAGTTCCGTCCATTTTAGCCAGTTTATATTTCCAGCTGGTGCCCGTATTATCAACAATCGTTGCAGTTACAGAGTTGGTGGTAAGGTTAGAGATGGTAAGCCCGGTTACAGTAAGATCACAAGAAGTTACACAGTTTGTTCCCAAACATCCTTTGGAGTTAACCGTGTTTCTGATAAGCGCTCCCGGCTGAACACCGAAACCGTTTGCAAAATTAATTCCTACGGAAGGAACCAAATGACAATAACTCATGATTGTACCGCCTGTACCTGTTGGAAGAGGCCCATCGCAACCTTCATTATTTCCTGAAGCCGGCCCGCATCCGTCAATCGCGGTATCATTACCGTTCCATTTACATGCATGGGTGTGTGGAGAGCCTAAATTATGACCAATCTCGTGAGTCATGGCTTCAATATTCCATGAATATGTTGGCACATTCTGGAAACTCAGGTTCACTCCTGAGTAAGAATATCTATAGCTGCTACACAACGCATTAACCCAGGCAATACTTGTTGTTGCAGGATTTCTTAAAAGCTGTGCGATGTCTCCATTGAAAGTTGGTCGTCCGGTTCGGAATTTATTTAAAATCTCTGAAGGCGTGCCGGTATACGGGTCCGCACCAGCAGTCCAGATAAAGATTTCGCTTAGCGCAACCGTAATTCCGTCGTTGGCATAAAGTGTAGAAACGTTATTATGCATGGCAGTTGCCCAGTTTGTAGTAGTGGTTACGTTTGAACCGTTCAATGTGTAAGGACCAAAACCAACTTCGTAATAAATTCTTACGCAGTTATCGGTTTTCTTATCCGTCATTGTTTTAGGGTTATAAGACGGACCAGACATTTTCTGATTTTCCAGCAGTTCATCTGCAGAACATGAGAACGGATTTTGGCCTTTCAGTTTCTGATCGTTGTAGGATACAAAATCATCGCTGTTTTTAGCCTTGCCAATAACTATATTTCCAATATTCTTGACAGAAGTTACTCCAACCACATCGTTGTTGAAAAAACTTAAGGCAACAAGAGATTCGTTATCACCCTTTACAATCCCGTGATAATAAACACCGGGAGTATAATTGGCATAACCTTTATCCGTATTGATCTTAAAATCATGCGTGAAGAAAGTGTTCTTCACCAGCTCTACTGTGATGTTTTTACCTTCGAACGGAAAAGTCATTTCCATTGCTTCGGGTCTTTCAGTATTAATTCTTTGGATCTCATTTTTATTGAGTTCCATCACTGTAATCCCTTCCGCAGCAGCTTTGTACATATTTTGCTTCTGTACAGACTGATTTTCGGTGAAGAGATTGTATTTAACAAACGTTTTGTTTGCAGATTGTGAATTTTTAACTTTCTCAGCGATAGGTTTTAAATTCTGTGAAAAACCAAAAGAGAAAAATGCCAAACTGAAACACAATTGGAAAATTCTTTTCATAATTAGTAGGATAAATAATTGTAGTATGCAAAAAAACTAAAAATTAATGAAATACTCTTCCTAAATGATAATTTTAACACAAAAATTTACTGTTAAGATCTTGGGTCTTTCTACAATCACTTTTATCTGCTATCTTTGCACCTAAATTTTTCTGATGCTTTATACCATTCTCAAAGCCTTCCATATTGTTTTTATGGTCAGTTATTTTGCAGGAATTTTCTATCTGGTTCGGCTCTTTGTTTACTACAAAGACACCGATGAGTTTGAGGCCGCAAAAAAACAGATTCTCCGTGAACAGTACGTTTTCATGGCCCGGCGGTTATGGAATATCATTACCCTTCCGGCGGGAGTAATTATGCTGTTGACTGGTCTTATATTAATTTATCTGAATTCCGGTTTATTGAAAGCACCCTGGTTTCATTTAAAATTAACATTCTTACTTGGCCTTGCAGCTTATCATTTCTGGTGCTGGAAAAAAGTATTGCAGATGAAAAATCTACACGGAGAAGTTTTACCAATTAAAAACATCAAACTGCGGCAAGCCAATGAAATTGCGACATTTATTCTGTTTCTTGTAGTTTTCACCGTGATTCTAAAATCCTGGGTACTGGACTATTGGTGGCAATTAATCACCGGATTTATCGTTTTGGTATTTGCAATTATGCTTACCGTAAAACTCGTAAACAAAGCAAGGAAATAATGACAGCAATATTTAAAAAGGAACTTTGGAGTTATTTCGGCAACTGGAGTGCCTGGCTCATCATCGGTGCTTTCAGTTTAATAGGAACGCTCTTTCTGTTTTTCTTCGAAAACGATTCTAATATTTTCGACATCGGAACAGCCTCATTACAAAGTTATTTTGTTTTGGTACCGTGGTTATTGATGTTTATTATTCCCGCTATATCAATGAAAACTCTTGCAGAGGAACAGCAATCGGGAACTCTGAACTGGCTTTTTTCTCAGCCTGTGAAAATTTCTGAAATCATCTTAGGGAAATTCCTGGCAGTTTGGTTCGTTGGAGTTTTATGCCTCCTCCCCTCGCTTACCTACCTTTACACTGTTTATACTTTGGGCGTTCCGGCAGGAAACATCGATTTAGGCGCTACTTTCGGGAGTTATTTTGGTTTAATGATTTTAACTGCAGCATTTTCAGCGGTAGGAGTTTTAGCATCATCACTTTCGCAAAACCAGATTATGGCTTATTTGTTAGGTGTATTCATGTGTTTTATCTTTTATTTCGGAATCGAGCAGTTGGCCAGTTACAAATTATTGGGAGGCGCTGATTATATTTTATCCAACATCGGTTTTTATCAGCATTTTCTGGCTTTTACCCGCGGTCTGATAGACACCCGTGATATTTTTTATTTCCTGTTGGTTACCGTGCTCTGTCTGTTTTTAGCTAAAATTTTCGTTGAGAAGAAAAAGTAAAAACACTTTAGAATTATTTAAAATGAATAAAAAATATATTTCATATATCATCATCGGGGCAGTTCTGATTCTTGGAATTTTCGGAGTTTTTTCCAAAAGATTCGATCTCACTCAGGAAAAACGCTACACCTTGTCTGAATCGACGGTAAAAATTCTGGAATCCGTTAAAAAACCTTTAACGGTAGATGTATATCTTGAAGGCGATTTCCCGGCAAGTTTCCGTCAGCTGCAGAATGAAACGAAATTTATGCTCGAGGAATTCAGGAAAATAAATCCTAAAATCGACTATAAATTCATTGACCCAATCAAAACCAAAATGTCGAAAGACACTTTGGCCGCTATGGGAATGCAGCCATCTATTCTTCCGGATATGAAAGACGGAAAAATTTCAGAAATCGTCATGTTTCCTTTCGCCGCGCTCAAATATAATTCCTATGGGAGTTCAATCCCGCTCATCATCAACCAAAGCGGAATCGACGCCTCGGAACAGCTCAGCAGATCGATTGAAAACCTCGAGTATAATTTCGCTTCCAATATTAAAGCAATCACCGAAGAAGAAAAGAAAAATATCGGAATTCTGATCAATCAAGACGAACTTGGTCCAAGCCAATTCCAGGGTTTTATGGATATGGCGCTTGAAAGTTATAATGCCGGTCCTATAATTCCGGAAAACCAAACTGAACTTTCACTGGCGGACGTTCCGAAACTGAAACAAATGCATGCGCTGGTCATCGCAAAACCAAGAAAAGCTTTCACCGAAAACGAAAAAGTTATTCTCGACCAATACATCATGAACGGCGGAAAAACCCTGTGGATGATTGATGCGGTAAATGCGGAAATGGACACCCTTTTTCAGTCGAAAAAAATCATGGCCTACCCAATGGAGACCAATCTTACCGATTTCTTTTTTAACTACGGACTCCGGATTAATTCTGGATTGGTGAAGGATATGAAGAAATCTGCACTCATCAGAATTGTCTCCGGTGAAGTTGCCGGAAATCCGCAGTTCAGCAGTTTTCTGTGGCCTTACTTCCCGCTCGGTATCGCAGAAACTAAAAATCCAATCACCAAAAACATCAATCCTGTAAAGTTTGAATTCCCAACATCAATCGATACTTTAGGAAGAAAAAATATTAGAACCCGCGTACTTTTCGAATCCAGTGAAAGGACAAACGTTAAACAGGTTCCTAACTATGTGGCTTTAGGTGAAATCGTAAGAACTGATTCTTTAAGCGAATTTGACAAGCCCACAACACCGAAAATTTTCGCGGTTAGTTTAGAAGGAAAATTCACGTCAGCTTATGCTTCCAGAAGCGAAAAAAATGGATATCCGGGTTTCAAAGCACAAAGCAGCGATAATCAAATGATTGTAATTGCAGACGGAGATGTCGGCAGAAACCAGGTATATAAAGGAAATGCGCTGCCGTTGGGCGAAGATCTTCTTACGAAACAGACCTACGGAAACGAACAGTTTCTCAGAAATGCGCTTGATTTTCTGTTAGATGATTCGAATTTAATGGAACTGAGAAACCGCAATATCGAAGCACGACTTCTGGACAGACAGCGAATCGACGAAGAAAAAAGTAACTGGCAGTGGCTTAATTTATTGCTTCCTTTGGCAATTACCGGAGTTTTGGGCGGAATTTTCTTCTGGTTCAGAAAAAAGAAATTTGGCTAAGAACATTACTAGAAAATAAAAAGCGGTTTCAGGATTCTGAAACCGCTTTTGTTTTTAAACATCTTTAATGAAATCTTCGTATTCATAATAAAACCTTTCAAAACCATCCATTTTTTCGACAAAAAACTGGAAGATTTCCTGCCAGGTATTTTTATTGAAAACAGAAACATTGTCTTTTGTTACCCAAATCCTGGAAATTACTTTTCCGTTTTCCAGCGTAAAAAATTCATCTTTTTGAATTTCACCAACTTCTTCTTTCAGCATTTCTTCCAAAGACCAAATCTTTTCGTAATACGCATTGCGAAACAGTTCATCTTTCATTTCAATATCTATGGAAACTTCAGCTTTTTTATTATCCGCATAAAATTTCAGAGAAAAATCTTTAATTTTGGTATCATACAAAAGCCATTTCCTGGGAAAACTTTTCCCGAAAGCGATCCAAAAATCTTTTTTAAGCTGCTGCGCTTCCTGTTTGCTGAACATATTGAAACTAAATTTATGCGAACTTAAACAATTTTTTAAGTTTTACCTCGAATTTTTATCTCTCCGGTTTTTATTACTTTTGTGATATGTTATCGAAAAAATCGCAATATGCTTTAAAAGCGCTTTCGTATCTTGTTGAAAAACAGAACGAAGGTCCGATTCTGATTTCAGAAATTGCGGAAAAGAAAAAAATACCGCTCAAATTTCTCGAAAACATTCTTCTGGAATTAAAAAAAGCTGAAATCCTCGACAGTAAAAAAGGAAAAGGCGGCGGCTATTTTCTGAACGTAAATCCCGAGGATATTTCCCTTGCACGTGTTATTCGTTTGCTCAACGGACCTATTGCCATGCTGCCCTGTGTAAGCCTTAATTTCTATGAAAACTGTCTTAACTGTAATGAAAATCACTGCGCTTTACACGACGTTTTAATTGAGGTTCGCGATGCTACACTCGCAGTTTTGGAGAAAAGAAAGCTTAGTCAATTATAAGAACTTTTTTTGGCTTAATAGTCTACCAATTTTGTAGGTTAATAATTAAAAAGTAAATTTGCCGGCAACAATCCTTACTATATGCTTTTACAAGAAGATCTTCTTTTACTTGAAAATTTAACAGCCGAAGAGGGTTTACAATTTATTTCAGAAAAATTTACTTCTCGCGCCGTATTTTCCACTTCTTTAGGTCAGGAAGATCAGGTAATTACCGACATGATCTTTAAAAACAAAATGAATATTAAAGTTTTCACTTTGGATACGGGGAGACTTTTTTATGAGCATTACGAACTGCTTTCCCAAAACAATGCGAGATATGGTACAAAAACCCAGGTTTATTTTCCCGATTCTGAAGATGTTGAAAAATATGTGAACGAAAAAGGAATAAATGCTTTTTTCCATTCTGTAGAAAACCGCAAAGAATGTTGTTTCATTAGAAAAGTAAAACCTCTCAACCGCGCTTTGGAAGGCGCTAAAATCTGGATTACCGGTTTACGCAGCGAACAGTCGGAAAACCGCGAAAACATGAAAATGATCGAATGGGATGACGACCGGAAACTTTTCAAATTCAACCCGTTGATTCACTGGACCTATCAGGATGTTTTAGATTATATCGAACAGCATAATGTTCAGGATTTGCCTCTTCATAAAAAAGGATTTATCAGCGTTGGCTGTAAACCGTGTACCAGAGCCATAGCAGAAGGTGAAAACCCGAGAGCCGGCCGTTGGTTTTGGGAAGAATCCCAGAAAGAGTGCGGTCTGCATTCACAATAATTCCCTTTGATCTTCATCAAATTTAAAAAATCTCAAAACGCATAGTTATCAATATGAGCAAATATAAATTAGACTATCTGGAACAGTTAGAAGCCGAAAGTATTTTCATCATGCGCGAAGTAGCGGCGCAGTTTGAAAAACCTGCCCTGCTTTTCAGTGGCGGCAAAGATTCCATTACGCTTGTCCATCTTGCAAAAAAGGCGTTTGCGCCGATGAAAATTCCCTTTCCGCTTGTTCATATTGATACGGGTCATAATTTCATTGAAGCTTTGAATTACCGTGACCAACTTGCGGAAGAAATTGGCGCAGAATTAATTGTAAGAAAAGTTGAAGATACGATTCGCGAGAAAAAACTTACCGAACCGAAAGGCAAATTTGCTTCCCGAAACTGGCTTCAAACCCATACCCTTCTGGATACTATTGAAGAATTTAAATTCGATGCCTGTATTGGCGGCGCGCGCCGTGACGAAGAAAAAGCGAGAGCCAAAGAAAGATTTTTTTCTGTGCGTGACGAATTCGGTCAGTGGGAACCAAAGCTTCAGCGACCAGAACTTTGGAACATCTACAACGGAAGAATTCATAAAGGTGAGAATGTGCGGGTATTCCCGATTTCTAACTGGACTGAGCTGGATGTCTGGAATTACATTAAAAAAGAAAAAATTCAGCTTCCTTCGATTTATTTCGCGCACCAACGCGATGTTATTGAATATGAAGGACAGTTAATTGCAGTTTCAGATTTCATTCAGATTGATGAAAATGATACCATCATCAATAAAAAAGTACGCTACCGAACCGTAGGCGACATGACTTGTACTGCCGCTGTAGAAAGCCACGCAGCCACGCTGGATGAAGTGGTAAACGAAATCACAGCTTCCAGAATTTCTGAGCGCGGCGAAACTAGAATTGATGATAAAGTGACCGAAGCCGCCATGGAAGACCGCAAAAAAGGAGGTTACTTCTAAGTTAATTCACTACAAAATTTCACCGTTTCTCCTCAATTATTACTTAAACTGAACATGGATATATTAAGATTTATTACCGCCGGAAGTGTTGATGACGGAAAAAGCACACTGATTGGCAGACTGCTCTACGACAGCAAAAGCATTTTGGTTGACCAGCTTGAGGCCCTCGAAAAACAGTCGAAAAATAAAAATGCAGACGGCATCGATCTGGCTATTCTTACCGACGGTCTTCGCGCCGAAAGAGAACAGGGAATCACCATTGATGTTGCTTACCGCTATTTTTCTACACCAAAGCGCAAATTTATCATTGCCGATGCACCGGGACACGTTCAGTACACCAGAAATATGATTACTGGAGCATCAAATTCACAGCTCATTATTATTTTGATTGATGCGCGTCAAGGTGTGATTGAGCAAACTAGGCGACATTCGATCATCGCATCATTGTTGAAAATGAAACATGTTGTGGTGGCCGTAAACAAAATGGATTTGGTTGATTATTCGGAGGAAGTTTACAATAAAATTAAAGAAGATTACCGCAAAGTTGCAGAAAATCTCGGACTAAAAAATGTAGCGTTTTTCCCAATCTCCGCTTTCAATGGGGATAATATTGTAGAAAAATCTGAGAAAATGCCATGGTTCGAAGGCGAGCCGCTTTTGAGCTTTTTAGAAAATGTAGAAGTTAGAAATGATGTAGATTACGAAAACGCGAGATTTCAGGTTCAGTATGTTATTCGTCCGCAAACCGATGAACTTCATGATTACCGTGGTTATGCCGGCCAAATTATTTCAGGAACCTATAAAAAAGGAGACAGAATCACAATTCTTCCGGAAAATATAGAAACTACGATTTCTAAAGTGGAAACCGGCGGTACTGAAGTAGAAGAAGTTTTTGCGCTACAACCTGCCGTATTACATATAGCTGATGATATTGATGTAAGCCGTGGAGATTTCTTTGTAAGAACAGAAAATCCGCCACAAGTCGAAAATGAGTTCGAAGCTTTGGTTTGCTGGCTCGACAAACGTGAACTGAACGAAGGAAATAAATATTTCATTCAGCATAAAAGCAGACTTCTGAAAACCATCATTAAAGAGATTGAATACAAAATTGATGTCAATACTTTACAGCGAATCCCTGCAACAGATTCAGTAAAACTGAACGAAATTGTAAAAGTGAGGCTGAAAACCGCATCACCACTGGTGTTTGATTCCTTTGAAAAAAACAGCGCCACAGGAAGCGCAATTCTTGTTGATGAAACCAGCAATTCTACCGTAGGTGCAGTAATGCTTCTTTAGATTTAAAAGCTATACACAGCGCATCTTTTAATGTCTATTGAAAGCAAAATACATAATAAATCCCTCAGCGTTTTCCTGAATCTGGAAAACCTCAAAGTACTTATTGTAGGCGGTGGAAGCCAGGCACTGAAAAACCTGAATTTACTTGTTGATAGTTTCCCGGAAACCCAGATAAATCTGGTATGTGAAAATATTTCTGAGAAAATTAAACAATTTGCAAAAAATCATGATAGCATCAGGCTTCACGAAAGGCGGTTCTTCGAAGACGATTTCTACAGTTCCCACATCGCTCTAATTACCGATTGCGGAATTGGTTTTTATACCGAAATTATCGATATTGTTCAGAAGAAAAACATCCTCATCAGTATCGAAAACAAACCGGAACTAAGCGATTTTCAGCTTGAAAGTTTCATTTCAGACAATAATCAACTTCCGGCAGAAGAGCAGAAATCGAAATGGCAATATTCGAAAGATGCGAAAAAATACAGAAGGCTTGTGATCTATTTATCTCTGGCTTTCGCTGCTTTTTTCCTCGGCATCGCTTTCGATAAATATTTTTCCTTTAACCAGGCAAAAGATTTTGTGTACGAAATTCCCCAGGAGTTTTACTGGATGCTCGCGATCGGATTTTTTGCGCAAATGGTAGATGGTGCTCTGGGAATGGGTTATGGGTTAACGAGTTCCACCCTAATGCTAGGTATGGGAATTAAATTGCCTTCGATCTCCGGTTCTATTCACACTGCAGAGATGTTTTCCAGCGCCATGAGCGGATATTCGCATTATAAGTACGGAAATGTTAATAAAAGAATGTTGCTTTACCTGGCGGTTCCGGGCATTATTGGAGCAGTTTGCGGCTCGCTGCTTCTTATTTATCTAGGCAATGAGTACGAAAACCTTGCAAAAGGGTTAATGGCAACATACACGCTTCTGATGGGCTACAGAATTACAAGACTGGCTTTTAAAAAGATCGTAATCAAACAGAAAACACATCTCGGAAGACTTGGTTTTCTGGGCGGAATGATGGATGCTTTTGGCGGTGGCGGCTGGGGACCGATTGTTACTTCCACCCTGCTTTCCAAAGGAAGAAAAACCAATTACGTCATCGGAACCGTAAGCATGGCCGAATTCTTCGTAACGCTTTCTGCAGCGATTGTTTTCTTTTCAAGTTTGGGAGTTTCAAATATCGAAATCATTTTGGGATTAATTATCGGAGGAGTTCTGGCTGCGCCTATCGCTGCAAGATTAGCAGGAAAAATGCCACGTAAAACCGCGCTGATCTTGGTTGCACTTCTGCTAATTGTTTCGAGTGCCAGAAATCTTTATAAAATTTTCTTTTAAAAAAAAACCTCCCGAACGGAAGGTTTTTATTTAAATTCTCTTTTGTATCAGATTACTTCTAACTCTTTTCCTACTTTTTCGAAAGCAGCAATCGCTTTATCCAAATGTTCTTTTGTATGCGCTGCAGAAAGCTGAACCCGGATTCTGGCTTTGCCTTTCGGAACCACAGGATAGAAGAATCCAATAACGTAAATCCCTTCATTCATAAGTTTTTCAGCCATTTTCTGGGCTAAAGGAGCATCATAAAGCATCACAGGAACAATCGCTGCATCACCGTCAGGAATATCGAATCCTTTTGCTTTCATTTCTTTTCTAAAATATTCAGCATTTTCCATCACTTTGTCTCTCAGCGAAGTATCTTCTGAAATCATATCCAGAACTTTCATCGCAGCGCCCACAATTCCCGGAGCCAGTGAATTTGAAAATAAATACGGTCTTGAACGCTGTCTCAGCATATCAATGATTTCTTTCTTTCCGGAAGTAAATCCACCCAAAGCACCGCCTAAAGCTTTTCCTAAAGTTGAAGTAATAAGATCAACTCTACCCATCACGTCGTTCGCTTCGTGCGTTCCGCGGCCGGTTTTTCCGATAAATCCGGTAGCGTGGGAATCGTCAACCATTACCAGACAGTCATATTTTTCTGCAAGATCACAAACTCCCTTTAAGTCAGCAACAATTCCATCCATGGAGAAAACGCCGTCTGTAACTATGATTCTGAAACGGTGACTTTTCTCGGAAGCAGCTTTTAACTGAGCTTCCAGATCTTCCATGTTATTGTTTTTGTAACGGTATCTGGCCGCCTTACACAAACGGACACCGTCAATAATCGAAGCGTGGTTCAGTTCATCAGAAATAATTGCGTCTTCTTCAGAAAATAAAGGTTCGAAAACTCCGCCGTTCGCATCAAAACACGCTGCGTACAGAATCGTATCTTCCATTCCTAAAAATTTGGAAATTTTCGCTTCAAGTTCTTTATGGATATCCTGAGTTCCGCAGATAAAACGAACGGATGACATACCGTAACCGTGGCTTTCGATCATATTCTGCGAAGCTTTCATCACTTCTGGATTATTTGAAAGTCCTAAATAATTGTTTGCGCAGAAATTCAGGAGCTTTTTTCCGTTGGCTTCGATTTCGGCGGACTGTTGAGAAGTGATGATTCTCTCGGTCTTAAAAAGGCCTTCATTCTTAATATTTTGTAGTTCGCTCTGTAAGTTATCGAGATAGTTTTTAGAAATCATAATTGAATTTTTTAAGAAACGCTAATTTAACAAAAAAAGCCCTCAACCAACTACGAATTGAGGACTGTTTTGATATGAATTGTAAAAGAGTTTCTATCTTATTTGTACACAATTCCCCACTTTTTATTAAGTTTTTCATATTCTGCCTGGGATTTTGGCTGCCATGGTTTTCCAACTGGTGAACCAAACTCTCTGAAATACCCCTCGAATCCAGCCGGTGTGTATGCAAATACCATAATGAATATTTCGCTTCCGGTATTTTTTACACCATGCCAGCAATGTTTGGGAATTAAAGCTACGCTGCCCTTTTTGACGCCAATCTCCTTATTTCCGACGTGTAGCATTCCTTCGCCCGTGTGAACAAAAATGAGTTCATCTTCGTTCAAATGCTTGTGCATAGGAATCCCTTCACCAGGTGCTATCTCTTCGGTGCAAAAAGACAGGGACGTTTTCCTATTCTGCGACTGGGAAATTTTTATGGTTAAAGGGGAATTGCGGGGTCCAATCCAGTACTTTTCACCTTCGCCTTCATGAACAACAACGGGCTCTGCTTCATCGAAAAATGACATAAACTCTGCAGGAACAAAAAAGCCTGCAAAACCCAATGATGCGGTGTTGATAAATTGCTTCCGGGACTGTTTCATTTCTACTTGATTAGGCTTGTATGGTCACTTGCAAGTTGCCATTTTCCGTTGCTGTAAAACCATGTCGAAGTGTAACGACCTTTATCCGTAAAAGCTTTTCCCTTATAAGTTCCTGAGACAGTGAACACACCTGTTTCTACCGCTGTACTGCGGTGAATTCTAAACTTTTTATCCTCAGACTTCACTGAAGTTATTTTCAGGTCAGCCGATTTTATCTGCGCGATTTCTTCGGCTTTATTTCTTATTTTGCCATTTTCATTGACAGAAGTAAATTCTGAGGAAAGGAGCGAATCAAACATGCGGCCATCCTGTGTTGATATCGCTTTATCATAATTATCGCTTGCCTGCTTCAATGAAGGCATCAATTCGTCTGAAGTATGAGTTTTTTCCGTAGAATGATCCGAAACAATCATCCATTTACCATCTCTTTTTTCAAACATGGCGCTGTAAAACCCTGTATCGTTATGGGGTGCAGCATCCGCTTCAAGGCCGGAGGTTGATGCATTCCAAAGCCCGGTTACATAAGCCAGATTACCGTCCATTTTCACTTTCACATCATCACTTTTAACACTTAGTAATTTATACGAAGGTTTTTCTTTTTCTTTCCTGATTCGCTCGAGTACTTCTGCACGCGTAACTTTAGAGCCGTCCGGGTGATAAGATACAAAATCGGGAGCAAGAGCATTATCGAAAAATGGTAGATCCCCACTCAGGGACGCCTTATCAAAATCTGCGTTCAGCTTCAGCACCACATCAATATCGTTTTTTTGAGCATGTAATAACGTAGTAAAAACAATAACAGAAAACAACGTAACAATTTTGGCAAAATTTTTCATGGCTTTAATTTTTTTGGTTAAAATTTTAATTGAGCAGTATTAAATTTGAGAATATTTTACATTATAAATGTAAAATTACTACAAAATGCTGTAGCTGATCAACCGCGAAATCACCCTATTTATAGCGGCAGTTACATAGCAGAAAACATTAGTCATTAAACAGAAAAACCTTCATTTCTGAAGGCTTTTTTTGTTTATTCTTTTATGAATTTGAGATTCTGATTTTCGATTTTCAGAAGGTAAACACCTTTTGGAAGATCATGGACTTCAATCGCCTTCCCCTCGGCAAATTTGCCCTTTTTAACCAACTTGCCATCTGCACTGTAAATACTATATTGCTGATTTTTTCCTATTCCTAAAACCGATAGTTTATCAGCTACAGGATTGGGATAAATCTTAATACCATCTTTTGTATTATCATTCACTGCGAGGATCGTTGCGTCTTTAATTACTGTAGAATTTCTATGGATAATCTGATTTTCATAATTGAACTGAACAGATGCTACAGGAAAATTCACCTGATTGGCGAAAGTCTGATTGTTCACGGTATTATTAAGTACCAAATAGGCAACCTGCCCTCCAGTTCCGTTTACCTTTATAGGCAATGGCATTTCGAAGAAACTTACTGATGAGTGACTTCTGGTTTGGCTTACCCTGAATCTTAACATCTGGTCTGAAGTCTGATTCCAGCGGATTTGGTAAGTCGGGTGGCCCTGACCATAAACCCAGTCATTAAAAAATTCGGTAAAATCTTTACCTGTTGACAAAAGAAGGGAATTTTTAAGATCCGCTGTTTTGGCGTATCCATAAGCATGCTCCGGCCTTGAATGATAATCCTTAATAGCGGAATAAAATACGTCATCGCCCAATATCCATTTTATCATTCTTACGATATAACCTCCTTTGGAATAGCTCAACCGTCCGCTGAAAATTGCGCCGGTATTGCCTAGGTTACTGTCAGAAACATATACGCTTCCTCCGGCTGCGCTGGTGATATAGCTCATTTCAGAACCCAGATATCCTATAAACTGAGAATTGGTCATGAGTAATTTTTCGTTGGCGAGATGTTCACCAAAAGTCGCAAATCCCTCATTAAGCCAAATATCGTTCCAGGCACCGCATGTTACTTTATCGCCGAACCACTGGTGTGCGAGTTCATGTGCGATAATGCCTCTTCCCCATGATCCCATAGAAGACATGGTGGCATGTTCCATACCGCCTCCCCAGCCGAATTGCATGTGGCCGTATTTTTCATTTCTGTAAGGATACGGACCGAAATACTGTTCAAAGGTATCCATCACAGTTTTGGTCCATTCAATATTAGACATGATTGTACCATTCGATGTGGTTGAAGGATAAAGATAATTTACAAAAGGGAAAGGTGGATTTCCCATCGTATCATTCAATTTCGTATAATTCGTAATTCCTAAAGCAATGAGATAAGCCGGAATTGCATAATTTGTTTGCCAGTAAGTGAGTTTTCTGCCGCCGGTCAACATTGTTTCCGAAATAAGTTTGCCGTTGGAAGCCACGTTGTACTGGGACGGAGTGTTGATCTTAATATCAACTTTTTCAATTTTATCATTAAGGCTCTGTTTTGTCGGAAACCATTCCTGGGCACCGTATGGCTCGGAAAGAGTATACAGAGCAGGTGTTCCACCCTGAGTTGATATTGTGAAAGCATCTCCTGCGCTACCACCTGTATCCGGCGCGCCGGAATATTTAATTGAAAGGGAATCGAGGGTTGCTGCCGGTATATTAGTCGGGAAATCAATTTTAACCTCTTTACTACTGAGCTGCGTGAAAGAAAGGGTATTCCCATGATACTTCACTTCTGAAACCGTAAGACCATCCGAAAGATCAAAATAAATATTTGCCATATTCTGGTTCGGAATAAAATGACTGGTAACGGTGCCACTTACGAACTGCTGTGCAGGGTCCAGCTGAAGTTCGAGCCGCTGGTATCTTAAATCATAATTCAACGTATTGGGATTCACGTTATAATCAATCATTTTCGAATATTTTAGAAGTTCATTGCTGATCATACTTTTGCGTTCTGCTTCTTCGTTTTTCTGAGCGGAAACCTGTGCGCAAATCAATGTAACCAGTATTACATAAAGTTTTTTCATTTAGCTATATTTTCGCTAAAGTTAAAAAAAACCTCTCAATAATTATTGAAAGGTTAAGTAATTCGTGATTTATTTAAATATTACAGATTTAGTGCAGGCTGAAGAATTTGTTCCATCCGGTTTTTTACCTGATCCACGGAACCCGCATAATTATTGATAAGAAGAGAGAATACCAATGTTTTTCCGGTATGGGTTTTCATGTAACCTGCTAAGGTTTTCACTTTATTTAAAGTTCCTGTTTTGGCAAAAATCTGTCCATTTCCTTCACCGTTAAACATACTTTTCAAAGTGCCGGTTTGTCCTGCAATTGGAAGTGATTCAAAATATGTTTTATAATATTTCTCATCCATAATGTTGGTTAAAAATTTCACCTGAGAAATCGGAGTAACCAGATTATTCCGTGAAAGTCCGCTTCCATCCATATAGTTCAATCCGTCGGTTTCGAATGCATTTTCCTTCAAATGTTCTACTACAACACTTCTTCCGGCTTCTAAAGTCTGATCTCCTTTTTTCTGAAAACCAACCATTCGCAAGGTAGCTTCTGCCAATGCATTATCACTTCTTTGATTCGTATAGTAAATAATGTCTGCTAAAGTTGGTGATTGGTAAGTAGTTATCGTTGTGCGTTTTTCTGGGTTGAGCTCTGTTGTTCTTGCCACCACTTTTCCTGTTATACCAACACCTCTTTTAACCATGGTGCTTCTTAAAGAATTTGCCAGATATGCCGGCGGATCAGCAACTTTGGTAGTTAGGCCTACTCCATCAAACTTGTCAGCATAAACCATCTGCTTTATATAAGGAGAGATGTAATAGAAGTTTTTATTTTCAGCGAAAGGATTTGCGGGTTTTGCAATGAGCTTTTCATTCTGAGGATTGATTTCATAAGTAGAACCGGCTGGAAGATAGTAATTTCCGTTCTCTAGCCATACAATATTTTCCGGGAGTTTCTGCGTTTTATTTACTTTGAAAACTCCGGTTTGAATGATGATATCGCCGTTAATCTTTTTAATTCCCTTTTCAGAAATAGCCGCAATAAAGTCTGAAACTATTGCAGAATACGTTGAAGCCCCGGCCTTATTTGTACCTAAAGATGGGTCACCACTACCTACAATGTATAAATTACCCTGGAGATTACCGTTCTCATCAATGTCCCCTGAATATTCGAGTTGTGTGATCCAACGGAAATTTTCGCCCAGCAGGCTTACTGCTGTATCGGTTGTTAATAATTTGGTGGTAGAAGCTGGAATTAGCGATGCATATTCGTTGTATGAACTTACCACTTTTCTGGTTTTCGGGTCGAAAATTACAAATCCCCAATTGGCGTTACGAAGAACCGGATCATTCATCATAGAATTGATGTTGATATCCACCAGTTCCTTCGCACTCATTAATTTTTCAGAAGAACTGAAATCCTTAACGGTACTGCTTGGTCGGTTGTCGTAAGTTTGGGGTAAATTTGAAGTGAAAGTACCTTGCCCGAATGCGATTGCTGAAAATGCTAAAGCCTGCGCAAGAAATATATTTTTTAGTCTAATCATTTAATTTTGTTATTTGATTATCTCTGAACTCTTTTGTTAGAAGATTAAAATATGAAATGCAAAACATATTTTCAACGGTCAAAAATATACATTATTGTTGAAAGACACCATTTTAACCCTCCCAAAAGCAGGTAAATTTTGTTAAAAATAGTTAAAAATCAACAAATGTCAGCTTTTTAATACTCTGATAAGCAGTTATTTCGTCGAATTCTTCAAAACTTTTCAAAACCAGACCTTTCATTTCAGCGTACTTTTTTCCACGCGGTAGTTTGAGCAGAATTTGATACTGATACATCAAATTGAGTTTTGCGATGGGTGATTTTTCCGGACCCAAAATACAGTCTTCGGTTAGATATTTTCTAAGGATCGACCCTAAAAATTGGGAAGCGCGGTTCACTTTATCTTCACGGCGGTGTTTCAGTTCGATCATAATCAGTTTCACAAATGGCGGATAAAGAAATTTCTTTCTTTCATCGAGAAAATGCGAGTATATCTTTTCAGAATTATTTTCTTTTATCAGCTGAAAAACCGCATGCTGAGGATTATATGTCTGAATCAGAATTTTTCCTTCACCGGAAGTTCGTCCGGCGCGTCCCGACACCTGCATAATCAATTGGTATGCGCGTTCCTCCGCACGAAAATCCTGTACGTAGAGCATAGAATCTGCCCTCGGAATGGCAACCAATTCGATATTGTCGAAATCCAGACCTTTAGAAATCATCTGTGTTCCCACAATAATATCGGTCTCACCTTCTTCAATTCTCTCATATAATTTTTCGTAAGCAAATTTTTTCCGCATCGAATCTACATCCATCCGGTCAACTTCAGAATCAGGAAAAATCCTCGAAACTTCCTCGTGAATCTGTTCAACTCCTACCCCTCTTTCATTCAGATTTTCAGAATGGCATTTGGGGCAGACTTTCGGTTTAGAAGCTTTTTGGCCGCAGTAGTGACATTTCATTTCATTGGAAAATTTATGATACGTCATCACCACATCACAATTTGAACAGTAATTTACGTAACCACAGGTTTCACATTCTACTACATTTGCGTAGCCGCGGCGGTTATGAAGAATCATTGTCTGCTTCTTCCTCTCCAATTCGCTTTTTATTTCGTCGATGAGTTTTAAAGAGAAATTGCCAATAATTTTCTTCGAATCCTGCTCTTCCTTAAAATTGATAAGTTCAAATTCAGGAAGTTTTACATTACCGAACCTCTCGCTCAGGAAAACATATTTTATTTTGTCTTTTTTCGCCAGATAATAGGATTCCACTGAAGGCGTTGCAGAGCCTAGGATAAGGTTTGCCGAATATAGTTTTGCCAGGATTTGTGAAGAATCTTTTGCATTGAAATAGGGAGAAACTTCCCGTGGTTTATAAGCCGAATCATGTTCTTCATCAACCACAATTAAACCGAGGTTTTCGTAAGGTAAAAACAACGCGTTACGTGTTCCGATAAGGATTTTAACATCATTATTCTTAATTCGGCGCCAAACTTCCACCCTTTCGAAATCTGTAAGTTTTTGGTGATAAAAACCAAGCTGTTTTCCGTATTTTTTCTCTAATCGCTGCACGATCTGCTTGGTCAAAGAAATTTCGGGGAGAAGAAATAAAACATTTTTTCCGGCTGAAACGGTTTCTTCAATTTTTTCAAGATAAATATGAGTTTTACCGGAGGAAGTAACGCCGTGCAGCAAAACATTTTTCCCCTCAGTGAAAGCATTATCAATTTCTTTCTTCGCCAGGATCTGCTGCTTAGTGAGCTTTTCAATTTCCTCGATTTCGCCCTGATAAGATTCTATACGGTCTTTCTGCAGAAAATATTCCTGTACTAAATTTCTTTCAATTAAAGATTTTAACTGTGACTGGGAAAAATTTCCTTCACCGAAAATTTCAGATTTCCTGATAGGTTTTTCGGGATCTTCTGTTTGCTTTTCGAGGATCGAAAGAAACATTTCCTGCTGTTTAGGAGAACGTTTCAGCGACAGGAGAATCTGCGGAAGACTTTTACCGACCAGTTCTGAATCATTTACACGCAAATACGCGATTTCTTTCGCTTTGTATTTCTCGGCAATCTTTTCATCAATCTCGATGTACTGAAGATCGATTAACGATTTTATGGTTTTGACGATGTCTTTCTTTGGAATAAATGCTTCAATTTCGGTCACATTAATAAGATGCCGAACTTCTAACGCCTGAATGAGATACATTTCATTCACATCTAGGTTTTCGAAATCGACTGTAATATTTGGCTTTAACTTTAAATAAGTTTCACTTTCAAGTTTTAAAGATGAAGGAAACGCAAAACGGTAAATTTCGCCAAGATTACAGAGATAATATTCCGAGATCCAGTTCCAGAAGTTGATCTGCTCAGAAGGAAGAATCGGAAAATCATCAAGTATACTGATGATTTCTTTTGGACTGAAATTTTCGGGCTCGCTCTTATGGATTTCAGCGACAATTCCTGTATACATCTTTTTGCCGCGAAATGACACCAAAACTCTCATCCCAACTTCCAGATTACGGATTAATTCGTCAGGAACTTTATAGGTAAAGGTTCCTTTAAGATTGAGCGGGAGAATAATCTGGGCAAAGGTCAAAGCTGGTAAACTGATTTTATGTGAGAAGTGTTTGAGCGAATTACAAATTTAGATTTTATTTTGGCTAAAGCCAATGAATTTACTTCAATAAAAAACGGGCTAAAGCCCGTTCAAAAAGATTTTTATAATGATTTTAGAAGAATTGCTTTTATTATTTTGCCTTTCTTCTGTTCAGTTCTTTATCGATGAGGCCAAGTTCGCGACCTGTTTGTCCGGCCACAGAAGTGTTTTCCTGCGCACGTCTTGTTAAATAAGGAACCACATCTTTCACCGGGCCATAAGGAAGATATTTGCAGACATTGTATTTTTCTGCGCCAAGAAAATAGGTGATATTGTCGCTCATTCCGTAAAGCTGACCAAAATGAATCTGAGGATGATCATTTGGTAATCCCATTGCCCGCATTTTATCCATTACAAGTTCAGTAGACTTCTCATTATGGGTTCCAAAAAACGCTGAAACGCGGTCTAAATTATTCAATACGAAATCGATCGCGGCATTATAATTATCATCTGAGGCCTGTTTTGTAGGCTGAATAGGATCCAGATAATTCATTGCAGCTGCACGTTCGCGCTCTTTTTCCATATAAGCGCCGCGAACAAATTTGTAACCTAAGAAATAGTTTTTTGTTCTGGCTCGTTCTAAATCCTGAGCAAGATATTCCATTCTTCCGGTGCGGTACATCTGGATGGTATTCCAGATAATAGCTTTCTCTTTGTTGAATTTCTCCATCATTTCATTCACCAAATCATCGGTCGCATCCTGCATCCAGCTGTCTTCTGCATCAATCATCAGAACCACATTGCGATCGAATGCCATCTGGCAAACTTCCTCATATCTCTTCACCACTCTTGCCCATTCTTCTTTCTGAGAGGTCGTTAATTCTACTTTTTTACCGAGTTCCTCATATATTTCAATTCTTCCAAAACCCGTGGGCTTAAAAACTACAAACGGAATCGCCGGATTATCTTCTGCGAATTTTATGTTTTGTTTAATTTCTTCGCAGGTTTCATCAAAAACACTTTCTTCAGCTTTTCCTTCAATGGCATAATCAAATATACTTCCTACATGCCGCTTGAACATCTGCTTTACTACTTTCATGCTTTGCTCACGGGTTTCGCCGCCACAAAACTGCTCAAACAAAGTTTGTTTAACAACTCCGGTCACAAAAGGAAAATTTTTCTCTACGGTAAAGTTAAGAACCGAGATGCCAAACTTTGTAACAACGGGCTGCTCTATAGCTTTAAACATCCAGTACGCCTTGCGGAGTTGAGCGTCGGTCTTGTCTGCAAAGGCAATTTGGGTATTATTGAAAATGCTCATGGGTAATTTTAAATTAGAGCAAATTTAACGATACTATATGAATTGAAAAAACGAATTTAAAGTTTAATTTTGTGACAAATTTCATGAAATGATATCAGTTTTAGACCAGGATTTTTCGCAGCTCAACCTTTTTATAACGGATTTAAAACCCACCAAAATCATTATTCTGGTTGATGAAAACACCCATGAATATTGCCTGCCCGTACTTCTGGGAAATCTGGAGACTGAAATCCCCTTTGAAATTATTGAAATTGAACCCGGCGAAGATTTAAAAACAATTGAGACAGCTTCTCAACTCTGGGAAATTTTATCTGAATTTGAAGTCGACCGCAAATCTTTGATGATTAATCTGGGCGGTGGAGTCATTACCGACTTGGGCGGATTCGTGGCATCAACTTATAAAAGAGGAATTAAATTTGTCAACATCCCAACAACACTTTTGGGGATGTGCGATGCTTCTATTGGCGGGAAAACAGGTATTGACCATCATTTCCTAAAGAATATTATAGGAACTTTTGCAGAGCCTGAGGAAATATTTGTCTACCCACATTTCTTGAAAACCGTACCTTATGTTGAATTGCGAAGCGGATTTGCAGAAATGCTCAAGCACGGTTTAATTGCAGACCAAACTCACTGGAACGATTTAACATCACTTGAAAATCTGAGTGCAGAAAGCATATTTCCACTTATTGAAAACTCAATGCGGATTAAACAGACCATTACAGAACAGGATTTCAAAGAGCAGAATATCAGAAAAACGCTTAATTTCGGGCATACTGTAGGTCATGCATTGGAAAGTCTTTTTCTGCAGCAGGGAAAGCCCATACCCCATGGTGAAGCTGTAGCACTCGGAATGATTTGCGAGACCTATCTGTCTTTTCTGGCGGGCAACATCAGCAACGACAAAGCTGAAGAAATTATCGGAAATATCAGGAAATTTTATCCATATATAGCCATCAGTCAGTTTACGGATGAAAGAATTGTAGCGCTGATGATGAATGATAAAAAGAACTCAAGCGGGAAAATAAGTTTCTCCCTTTTAAAAAGCATTGGGGAATGTACTTTTGACAGCGAAATGTCGAACGAACAAATTATTTCGGCTTTGAATTATTATCAAAATTTAAATTAAATACTGTTTAAAATATTATTTATATCATAGTATCCGACTAACGCTTTTTTCTTTAGCAGTAAAATTTATCATAAATAAACATTTACAAATCAATAACTTACATCTCACCACTATTAAACTACTGTTTAGTTTTTAATATTTTAATTTGCTTTTGGCACAGGGTTTGCGAATAACCAATCGTAAAACAAAATTAAAAACGCGAATTGATAAGCCTTTTTAAGTTGCAAAGTTTTTCTGATAAGGATTCTAGAGCAGCATTAAATTAAGATTGTCAAATTCACAAAAAATTAATTAAAATTTAAAAATTATGAAAAAGTTATTTTTAGGTGCAGCTATCGCAATGAGTTCATTGACATTCGCACAACAGTTTGGTATTAAAGGTGGAATGAACGTTTCTTCACTTTCAAAAGATTCAAATTTAAGTGATCAGGGATCAAAAATCGGTTTTAACGCTGGTCTTTTCATGAATGCTCCGATTGGTGAAAACTTCAGCATTCAGCCTGAATTACTTTACTCTCAAATGGGAGAAAAATATGATTACACTCAACCAATCACGGGTGACAGAATTTCAGGAGCTACTCATTTAGATTATGTTGCATTACCAATTATGTTCCAATATAACGCTACTCCATCTTTCTATCTGGAAGCTGGACCGGAATTCGGACTATTGGTTTCTGCAAAGGACAAGCAAAAAAATGAAACTACCGGACAAACAATCGCTGAAAGTGGTAACTACAAAGATGATTTAAACAGTTTTAATGCAGGTATCGGTCTGGGAGCAGGTTATTATTTTACACCTAACATCGGTTTAACTGCAAGATATGTTGCTGGTTTAACAGATATTTATAAAGACGGACAAAACTCTGGTGACGCTGTGAAAAACAACGTATTCCAGGTTGGTTTGGCTTACAAATTCTAATAACATTTAGGATGAAAAAAAAGGCTGAGAAATTCTCAGCCTTTTTTTATTGATCTGTATATTCAGGACTAGGGCCTGGCGGAACCGGATACACTTCCGTAAAACAGCCAAAACAGTGGCTGGAACTTCCCAAAATAACTTTGAGATTATCCATACTTAAAAATTCCAGTGAATCTACGCCAAGATAATCCCTTAATTCCTCAACTGTCATATTTGCGGAGATTAAATCTTTTTTTGAAGGTGTATCAATTCCCAGATAGCACGGTGCAATAATGGGCGGTGAAACACTTCGGAAATGAATTTCTTTGACTCCGGCTTCTTTCAGAATTTTAACCAAACGTTTCGAAGTTGTTCCCCGAACAATGGAATCATCGATGATCACTACCCTTTTCCCTTTTATTTCTGAAACAATCGGATTAAGTTTTAAGTTGACAATTCTTTCCCTCATTTCCTGAGTCGGGACAATAAAACTTCTGCCGATATAACGGTTTTTAATCAGAACCGGCCGGAAAGGAATGCCTGACGCAATGGAAAAACCAATCGCCGCCGGAACTCCAGAATCGGGAACACCAATTACAATATCAGCTTCCACAGGAGCCTGCTCCCAGATTTTCATACCGGATTTTTCGCGGATTTCATGAACATTGATTCCTTCCAAAGTGGAATCGGGTCTGGCAAAATAAATATATTCGAAAGCGCAGATCCTGTTTTCGCAGTTTTCTTTAACTAAAAACGATTTCAGGCCTTTTTCATTTTCACTGGTATAGACAATTTCTCCGGGCAAAATGTCTCTCACATATTGTGCACCTACCGCGTCTAAAGCAACAGATTCTGAAGCCGCGACAAAAGTTTTTTCATCAATTGCTCCTAAAACCAAAGGACGGATTCCGTGAAAATCGCGGAAAGCAAAAAATTTATTTCTCGTCATTCCAACCACTGAATATGCACCTTCAATTTTTTCCATGGTTGCTTTAATGGCGCCTCTTAAGCCTAAATCCAGGTTTTTCTGAATCAGCCTTAAGATCACTTCCGAATCCGAAGTTGCTTTGAAAACCACACCTTCTGCCTCCAGTTCTTTTTTGAGTTCGTCAGCATTGGTTAAATTTCCGTTATGTGCGATGGACAGGATAATCTGATCATACTCATTCTTCGCAAAAAATGGCTGGAAATTGTACTTCTTCTTGTCCCCTGCGGTCGTATATCTGGTATGCCCGATTGCTGAATTTCCCATAAAAGTTTCTGGTTCGCGGATGTTTTTATAAACATCAAGCACCAAACCTTCATCTTTAATATTGAAAATCTTTCCGTTTTTCATCACAGAAATTCCGCAAGCTTCCTGGCCGCGGTGCTGCAGTGCAAAAAGGCCGAACTGGGAAAGCGAAAATGTATCCAGATCAGTATCGGAATACATCCCGAAAATCCCGCATTCTTCCGACGGAGCATCAAAAACGTCTTCTGTTTTCAGCAGATTTCTTCCGTATGTTCTTTCTTTAAACTGGTTTAAATAATCATCTCTGTGTCGTTGTAAATCTTTCATTTTTTACTTTTCTCCAAAAAAATTATTTGTTCAAAACTTTTTTCAATCTTTCGTAGATCTCAACATAAGCTTCGGTAACTCCGCCCAAATCCCTTCTGAAACGGTCTTTATCGAGTTTTTTCATGGTATCTTTATCCCAAAGCCTGCAGGTATCAGGAGAAATTTCGTCAGCCAGAATAATTTGTCCGTCGGAGGTTTTCCCTAATTCTATTTTGAAATCAACGAGTATGATATTCATTTTATCGAAGAGATCGATCAGGATATCATTGATATCGGAAGTAAGCTCGTACATTTCATCGAGCTCATCATAAGTCGCAGCGCCAAGAAAAACCGCGTGATGATCGTTGATTAACGGGTCACCCAGTTCATCTTTTTTGTAGCAGATATCGAAGATGGTTACCGGCGATTTAATGCCTTCTTCCACTCCAAGTCTTTGTGCCATACTTCCGGCGGAGTAATTTCTGACTACCATTTCTAACGGAATAATATGTACTTTTTTTACCAGCTGTTCTCTTTCATCGATCTTTTTAATGAAATGAGTTGGGATTCCTTTTTCATTTAAATATTCGAAAATCAGCGTTGTAATGGCGTTATTCATTTCTCCTTTCAAATCTACACTTCCTTTTTTCTGTGCGTTGAAAGCGGTTGCATCATCTTTGAAACGTACAATCACTTCATCCGGATGATCCGTTTCGAAGACTTGTTTTGCTTTTCCTTCATAAAGCATTGCTCCTTTTGTCATTTTTACTTTTTATTTGATTTTATTTTTATTCTTTTCACTTAAATTTTAACTAAAATTCCTGTTATCACAGCAATTCCAAAACTCAGTAATGTTCCTATCAAAACGTATTCTGTGAGTTTACGCTGTTTCGCTTCTGCCAAATCGCTGAATCTGAAAACCGATTTCGCAGCAATCATAAAACCCACGCCTTCCCAATGGTTCACAACAATAAACACGAAAACCAAAAGCCGTTCTAAAATACCGATATATTTTCCTGCATTGACGAGAGATTCAGTCTGTAATTTGCTGTGTTCAACAGTAACCGGCGTCCAGATCGAGATTAAAGTTTTAATTAATATTGAAGAAGGAACGGTTAAGAATACAGCGGCAGTAAGCAGTTTTAAATTTTCCGGATTGAAGAAATCTTCCCATCTGAAATAAGGAAAATAAATCACTGATAAAACTGATATTACGGCAACATGCAGCAGCTGATCCACAAAAAACCACGTTCTTTTTGTTTTGTGATTTTGAAAGGTGAGTTTGATCCAGTCGATTAAAAAATGCGTAACGCCAATAATTAAGGCGATCCACCAAAGGTTTAAATCCCACAGAAAAACGAAAGACAAAACGGTATGAACCAGCACGTGGAGATATAAATAAATACTTCCGGCTTTTTTTCTCTCTTTATCAGCAACCCATGAATTTGGCTGGAGAAGAAAATCTCCCAATAGATGCGCTAATATGAGGGGAATAAAAATCATTACAGTTCTGTTATTTTTTTTCTGAAATACTGGTCCGTTTCCTGAATAAGATCATAATTTGAGCGTTTAACCCTTTGACTGACTGATGATTGAGTAATATTAAAATCTTTCGCCAGTTCATCCTGAGTGATTTCAGAGTTAGTGAGCAACCGGTGAATTATTTCTGCCGTTGCTACAGTCCAGTTATCAAAATCGATGGAAGCCCATTTAAAAAGGATATTGAGGTCGCGGTTCACTTTATCGTTTTCGGTTTTAATCGCTAAAGTTTTTCCTTCTGCCTTGATATCGTTTAAAAGTCTTCCGGAATTTACATACGCTGAGCCGTTTGATTCGGTTATTTTTTCAGATAAAAAAACTTCGTTTCCTATTCCGATTGCCAGTCTAACGTCTAAATTTTCAAAAGTTCTGATTAAAGATTTAATGACTAAACATTTCCGAAAAACCTCATCAACACAACATTTTACCTGAAACTCATCCCCTCGGTACACTTCCCAGTTTTCCGGTGTTGCTGACCAGCTTCCTAAAAGATTTTTCAGTTTAGGAAGCCACAGTTCAGAATCAGTTTTTTGAGAATTGATAATATCCCCGGTTATAATGGCAATCATTTTACAAATATAAGCAATTATACTTATAAACTAAAAATATAAGTTAAACAGCTAATATATCCAGTTTATAAGGAAATACACTTATAAATCTGATTATTATTTAAAAACCTTATAATTTTTATTTATCAGCTAAAAAGCTTATTTAAAATACTCAACTCCATTTCTGAAAATATTGTGATAATTCGCCGTTGGAATGTTTTTAAGCAAACCTTCCGCAAATCTTTCGGGATGTCCCATTCTTCCGAAAATTTTCCCTGATTTACTGGTTATTCCTTCAATACCGAACAACGAATTATTGGGATTAAACGGCATTCCGTGAGCGATATTTTCATCGAAGTCGATATATTGTGTTGCAATCTGTCCGTTTTCGTACAGTTCTTTAATCACCTTTTCCGAAGCCATAAAACGTCCTTCGCCATGAGAAATCGGAACGGTATAAATCTGATCCTGCATTCCTTTCAGCCACGGCGAACAGTCATTGGTCACTTTGACATTGACCATCTGCGAAATATGCCTTCCGATTGCATTATGAGCTAAAGTCGGCGAATTTTCATCCAAATCCCGAATTTCCCCGAAAGGCAAAAGCCCCGATTTCACCAGCGCCTGAAAACCATTACAGATTCCCAGAATCATCCCATCGCGATCAAGCAATTCGTGAACTGCGTTTTTCATTTTCTCATTCTTCAAAACATTCACAATAAATTTCGCAGACCCATCCGGTTCGTCACCTGCGGAAAATCCACCGGAAAAAACTAAAATCTGCGACTGATTAATTTCCGAAATCCAGGCATCCAGACTTTCGTTGAGAAGATTGTGATTCAGATTGATAAGCGGCAGACTCGCCACTTCGGCACCCTCTTTTCTGAAGGCGTTCTGAGTTTCATATTCACAGTTTGTACCCGGAAAAACAGGGACAAAAACTTTAGGTTGGGCCAAATGATGCTTACGGATATTCACAGTGGCTGCATTTACTGCGCTGAATTTTCCATCGATCTCAATAACCGTTTTTTCCTTTTCAACAGTAGGAAACAAACCTTCAAAAGTTCCTTTCCAAACAGGCAACAAATCTGAAATACTGAATTCCTGGTCATTAATAATTAAACTTTTATTACTGCTGACCGTACCGATGACCTGCAACAGATCATTTTCCAAATCTGAAGAACTTTCAATAATTAAACTGCCGATATTTTTGTTTAAAAGCAATTGCTCGTCCAATGAAATTTCAGCGCCCAACTGATTGCCGAAACTCATTTTAGCTAATGCCACAGCTACTCCGCCGTCTTTTACCATTTTAACAGAAACAATTTTTCCAGACTGGATATTTTCAAAAATAAAATTGAAAACTTTCTTTAAATTTTCATAATCCGGCAAACCATTTTCCTCAGGAATATGATGGAAGAAATACAGTTTATTGCCGGCTTTTTTAAGCTCTGGAGAAATAATATTTTTCTTTTCGCCGTCTGCACACGCAAAAGAAATCAAAGTCGGCGGCACATTGATATCCTGAAAACTTCCGCTCATAGAATCTTTTCCGCCAATTGCAGCGAGTTCAAAATTCATTTGGGCATCGTATGCACCGAGAAGTGATGCCAGAGGTTTTCCCCATTTCTGAGGGTCGTTTCCTAATTTTTCAAAATATTCCTGGAAACTCAGACGGATATTTTTATAATCTCCGCCCATTGCAACAATTTTCGCAACACTTTCCACTACGGCGTTCGTAGCACCGATCATGGAATTCTGTGCAGAAATTTCAGCATCAAACCCCCAACTCGCAAGAGAAACGGTTTCGATATTTTCAGCATTCAGAATCGGTAAAGTCTGAACGCTTCCTTCCATTTCGGTTTCCTGGTATTTTCCGCCAAAAGGCATCGCTACTGACGTTCCGCCCACCGACGCGTCAAACATTTCAGCAAGGCCTTTCTGTGAAGCTGTATTTTTATCGGAAAGTGCTTTCAGGAAATTTTCCCCGGAAAAAGAAATGTTTTGAGTTTCAACAGGTTTTAAATGAGAAATTTCAGCATGCTGAGATTTTGTGCAGCCGTTGGTATCCAGGAATTCCCTGCTTAAATCAACGATTTTATTTCCCTGCCAAAACATCTGCATTCTTCCGGAATCCGTTACCTTCGCCACTTCTACCGCTTTAATATTTTCCTTCTCGCAAAAACTGATAAACTTTTCTTTGTCGTTTGCGTAAATTACAACCGCCATTCTTTCCTGAGATTCAGAAATGGCCAGTTCAGTTCCATTCAGACCTTCATATTTCAGAGGCAGAATATCAAGATTTATTTCAAGCGAATCAGCAATTTCGCCGATTGCAACAGAAACTCCGCCGGCACCAAAATCGTTTGATTTTTTAATTAAACGCGTGACCTCAGGATTTCTGAAAAGTCTTTGAATTTTTCGCTCTTCCACCGCATTTCCTTTCTGAACTTCTGTGGACAAAGTATGAATAGAAGTTTCATCCTGAACTTTAGAACTTCCGCTTGCACCACCTACGCCGTCTCTTCCGGTTGCTCCACCTAATAAAATCACAAGGTCGCCGGCTTGAGGTTTCTCTCGTCTTACCCAGTCTTTTTTAACAGCTCCAACAACGAAACCAACTTCCATTCGCTTTGCTTTGTAACCGTCGTGATAAATTTCGTTCACTAAAGTCGTGGCTAAGCCTATTTGGTTTCCGTAGGAAGAATAGCCGTTTGCAGCTTGTTTTGAAATCGTACGCTGAGGAAGTTTTCCCGGTAAAGTTTCAGAAATCGGTTCTAAAACATCAGCTGCGCCGGAAAGCCGCATCGCCTGATACACAAAAGCTCTTCCTGATAAAGGATCACGGATTGCGCCGCCTAAACAGGTTGAAGCACCGCCAAAAGGCTCAATTTCAGTCGGGTGGTTATGAGTTTCATTTTTGAATAATAAGTACCAAGGTTCTTTTTTACCGTCAAATTCTGCTTCTATTTCTATGGTACATGCATTGATTTCATCGGAAACAACAAGATTTTCGAGCTTTCCGGTTTTGTGCAAATAACGCGCACAAACGGTAGCTAAATCCATTAAAGAAATGGGCTTCGTTTCCCGTCCAAGAAATTTTCTCTTCTCCAAATAATCATTGAAGATATTTTCCAAAGTAGATTTAAACAATCCATTAAACTGAATATCAGTTAATTCTGTTTCAAAAGTCGTATGTCGGCAATGATCACTCCAGTAGGTATCCAGAACTTTAAGTTCGGTTTCTGTAGGATTTCTATTTTCAGACTTAAAATGATTCTGGATGAATTCCAGATCATCAAAACCTAAAGCAAAACCATGCCGGTCATAGAAATTCCGCAGTTCAGCAGCAGAAAAACCGATGAAACCTTCATGAACAATTACCGGATCCGGAGTTTCTTCTTTCGGAATTTCAAGTTTTGAAAGGTCTTTTTCCTGACTTTCAACTTTATTGATGAGATGATTTTTAATTTTATCCACTTCAGACTGATCAACCCCAAAAAGTTCAATCAGTTTTCCGCTTCTTACTTTTGAGTTTTCATTTTCAGTGAGCAACGCGATACACTGTTCTGCTGAATCTGCGCGCTGGTCATATTGTCCCGGCAAAAATTCTGTTGCAAAATAAATATTGCCGGCCGGATTTTCGTGATGCAGAATATCGGTTACCGGATCCACAAAAGTATTAAAAACAACCAGGTTAAGTTCACTTTCGTCAATCCCGAACACATCATAGATGTTATAGACTTTTACATCCTGAATATTCGGACTGATATTTTTTATTTCATTGAAAATTTTTGGACTTTCAACATCGAAAATTCCACGTTTCTCTACGAAGATTCTTTTTTTATTAGACATTATATGTCAAGTTTTAAATTGATAATTCCTTGGTCGAACCAAAATTTGCGGTAATTATTACCATATTTTAAAATAATTTCCTTGAATAATGAGTGTTAATATAAAACTCATAGGAAACGCAATCATAGCACATTTTAAAAGAAAAATATTTTTTCTTAAAAGCCCTATTGTTACTAACAATATCAGAAAAATCCCCATTGTTATTTCTATTAATGTGAATGTAATATAATTCACTTCATTCTCATATTGCCACATCCCTGCTACTGGGCCTTCAGACCCAAAAGGATAAAAGTCAGTTTCTTGTAGAACTGCAACATTATAAAATTCACTACTTGCCAAAACAACTAATCCTAAGCTGATGATAAGGATTAGGGCAGCGGAAAATATATATAGATTTGGAAGATAATCTTTCATTTTTACCAAAAAAAATGCAGACAAAATCGCCTGCATAAATTTACACTTTAAGGTCAGCTTCTAAACCGATCAGGTCGCTGTATTTATCTAAAATAGGCTGCACTTCGTTCCGGATAAATTCTTCAGTCTGAATGGGTGCAAAGCCAATGAAATTTTTCGGGTCGAGTATTTCCATAAATTTGGTCTTATCAAGCTTCAGAGAAGAGTCGTTCATGATTCTTTCAATCAGATCATTTTCCTTTCCTTCCATTTTCACCTTTTTGCTGGCTTCAATGGAGTGTACACGAATAGTTTCATGAATTTCCTGCCGGTCGCCACCCGCCTTCACTTCTTCCATAATGATATATTCAGTCGCCATAAACGGCAATTCATCCATAATATGTTTGTGAATTCGGTTTTCGTACACCACAATTCCGTTCATGATGTTATTCCAAATCAGCAGAATGGCATCTATCGCAAGAAATGACTGCGGAATTGCCAGTCTTTTGTTTGCAGAATCGTCGAGAGTTCTTTCAAACCATTGCGTTGCAGCTACCATTGCGGAGCTTGAAGAAAGAGACATCACGAATTTGGACAGCGCTCCAATTCTTTCAGATCGCATCGGGTTTCTTTTATAAGCCATTGCGGAAGAACCAATCTGGTTTTTCTCGAAAGGCTCCTCTATTTCCTTTAAATTCTGTAAAAGTCTTAAATCATTGGTAAATTTATGGGCTGACTGTGCGATATTGGAAAGCAGCGCCATCACTTTCGCGTCGATTTTTCTGTCGTAAGTCTGTCCGGAAACGCCAAACACTTTTTCGAAGCCAAACCGTTTTGATAGTTCTTTATCCAGATGTTGAACTTTGGAATAATCGCCTTCAAAAAGTTCCAGAAAACTCGCGGCAGTTCCGGTAGTTCCTTTTACGCCACGGAATCTTAGTGTTTCCAGGAAAAACTCAAGTTCCTCAAAATCTAAAATTAAAGACTGCAGCCAAAGTGTCGCTCGTTTTCCAACCGTCGTAAGTTGTGCCGGCTGATAATGGGTAAAGCCAAGCGTCGGCAGATCTTTGTATTTTAAAGCAAAATCTGAAAGATTTTTGATAACATTGACCATTTGCTTTCTTAAAAGAAGCAATCCGTCCCGCATTTGAATTAAATCGGTATTGTCTCCTACAAAGGCAGAAGTGGCTCCAAGGTGAATAATTCCCTTTGCCAGAGGCGCGTCGTCACCATAGGTATGCACATGTGCCATCACATCATGACGGAATTTTTTCTCGTAATCCGCGGCTTTCACATAATCAATGTTATCTGCATTGGCTTTGAGCTGCGCAATCTGTTCGTCGGAAATATCGAGCCCTAAATCTTTTTCGATTTCGGCAAGAGCGATCCATAATTTCCGCCAGTTCCTGAACTTATTGTTCGGGGAGAAATTATAGAGCATTTCCTCACTTGAATAGCGTTCTTCAAGAGGATTTTTGTAGGAATTCATTCTTTCTTTTTACTTTATTAGATGCACAAATTTAAGAAAATTAAAAGAATTTGCAGAGAAGCCGCGAGAATTTTTCACCAACAAATCCTTCTGATTTAATGCTTAAAATTTAAAATTAAAGTAGTTATTAACGTCCGCGGAAACCCTTCATCGTATCGTAAACGCCAAAAATATTCTTCATCACCCAGTCAAAGATTGGGATTGGTAAAATTCCCTGCGAAAAACGGATAAACCAATAAGGCAATGGCATTGCAAGCATTTTAGTTTTGTTTTCAATAGCTTTAATAATTCTTTCGGAAGTTGGTTCAGGCTCCAGAATTGGCAACAGTTTAGATTTTACGCCATCGAACATTCCGGTGTTGATGTAGAACGGCATAATCGTGGTAACAGAAATGTTTTTGCCTAGTTGTTCCATTTCTAACCGCAGGCTGTCACTCCAACCTACAACGGCCCATTTGGAAGCAGCATAAACCGACATTTTAGGATTCGAAATTAAGCCCGCGGAAGAAGCGATGTTGCAGATTGCACCTGAATTTTCAGCCATCATTCCTGATAAAAACTCCAAACCGACATGCATGAACGCATTGGAGTTAATCAACATACTTTTATGAATCTGGTCGTGCGTGTGTTCATGGAAATACTTACCGACAACAATTCCGGCATTGTTGATCAGAATATCAACTTTTCCCGCCTCCGTTCTTAATTTCTGGGCATTAATTTTAATATCATCCAGATTAAAAACGTCAGTTTTATAAACTAAAATTTCACCGCCTATCCCGGAAAATTCTTCCTTGGTTATTGCTAAAGCTTCTTCATTAATATCCCAGATCACCAGTTTTCTTGCTCCTCTTTCCAAAGATTTCCTAGCCATTATTTTACCGATTCCGGAGCAGCCGCCTGTAATGAGAACAGTTTTGTTTCTAAAATCCATTTTATTTTTATCTGTGATTTTTAAAGTAAATTTGTTTAGAATAATAAATTAAAAGTAATGAATTTCGAAGATATAATTGTGGCTCAAAGAACATTTTTCAACAGCCAGAAGACCAAGAATTTAAAGTTCCGAAAGAGAAATCTGGAAAAACTTCGGGATCTTATCATCAAACATGAAGAGCTCTTATATGAAGCTATTTATCAGGATTTCGGAAAATCAAAGTTCGACACCTTTACAACGGAGATTTCCTTTGTGCTGAAAGATATCGACTATTATTTAAAAAATCTCAGCTCGCTGGCCAAACCGAAAAAAGTAAGAACCAACTTAGCCAATCAACTCGGAACAAGTAAAATTTACAGCGAACCGCTGGGCTGCACCTTAGTGATCGGCGCATGGAATTACCCTTATCAGCTTTCACTTTCTCCGATGATCACCGCTTTAGCCGCAGGAAACACCTGCATTCTGAAACCAAGTGAGGTGGCGGAAAACACCATGAAAGCGATGGCTAAAATCATCAATGAGAATTTTCCTGAGGAATATCTTTTTGTTGCACAAGGCGGTGTGGATGAGATTACAGAGATTTTGAAATTCAAATTCGACAAGATATTTTTCACCGGAAGCACGAAAGTGGGACAAATCGTTTACGAAGCTGCAGCAAAAAATTTAGCTCCCGTAACCCTGGAACTCGGCGGGAAAAGTCCGGTAATTGTAACCTCGAGTGCAGATTTTGACTTGGCTGCGAAAAGAATCGTCTGGGGAAAATTTCTTAACGCCGGTCAAACCTGCGTAGCACCTGATTATATCTTGGTGGACGAGAAAGTGAGGGACAGTTTTCTGGATGCTTTAAAATTTCAGATACAGAAATTCAGTTATCAGCCTAATTCTGAACACTATACGCAAATTATTAATCAAAGAAATTTTGAGCGTTTGGTTAAATATATTGATAAGGACAAAACCTATCTCGGCGGAAATTACGATGCCGTAAAAAGATATATTGAACCTACAGTTTTACACAATATCGACTGGAATGATGCGGTAATGCAGGAAGAAATTTTCGGACCGATTCTTCCGGTGCTGACATTTAAAAATTTCAATGAAGCCTTGTTAATAATTGCCGAAAAAGAAAAACCGCTTGCAGCATATTTGTTTACTAAAAATACGGAGGAGAAAGAAAATTTCACCTCCAAAATATCTTTCGGTGGTGGTTGTATCAACGATGTTGTAATGCATTTGAGTAACGAAAACCTGCCTTTTGGCGGTGTGGGAAGTTCCGGGATTGGTCATTATCACGGAAAATTCGGATTCAAAGCGTTTTCTCATCAGAAAGCAGTGCTTGAAAGAGCAACCTAGTGCGCCGGCGCTGGCCGGACGGCATCGAGCTGGCCATCGAGGAGCATGTCGCCGCGGCGCGCTGGAAGCAGGCCGACGGCGCCGAGGCGCGCCTGGT
>JAANMT010000510.1_pt1 | contig 42277 bp, 39 predicted proteins | sample 7279711 | NCBI WGS metagenome assembly JAANMT01 (sample SAMN14094538, study PRJNA606508) | bioreactor metagenome | isolation source: A lab-scale SPAN reactor treating ammonium-rich wastewater day 1 | place: Ireland: Galway | collected 2017-01-16 | reverse complement strand
ACGACCTTGATGACTCCGATCTTGTTGGAGCCGGCCGAGGTCAACTCGACATCGAAAGTATCCTTCTCGACGGCGGCTTCGGCCTGAGCGACGGGGGCGGCGGCCACAGCCACGGGAGCGGCAGCCGATACGCCCAGCTTCTCTTCCAGAGCCTTGACGATGTCGGCGGCTTCCATCAGGGTCAGGTTGCAGATCGCATCGATCAGAGCGGTCTTATCCATGGTGTTATCCTCCTACGAATTTTCTTCTTGCTTGCGGCGCCACGCGTCGATGACGGTGGCCATGCTGCGACCAGGGGCGTTGATGATGCCCATGAGCTGGCGGTGGGGTGCGATGATCATGCTCAACAGCTGAGCTAGCACCACTTCGCGCGAGGGCAGGCTGGCAATGGCTTCGACCTTCTTGGCGTCGTAGACATTGTTCTCCAGCACTGCGCCCTTGACCCGGGGCAGGTTGGTGGGTTTCTGCTCCTTCGAATAATCGAGGAGCGTCTTGGCGATGGCGGCGGGGTCAGCGTAGCCGAAAGCGATGCCCGTGGGGCCCTGAAGGTGTTGTTCCAGGCCCTGGATCCCCATTTCCCTGGCCACTTTGAGGGCCAGGGTGTTCTTGACGATCCTGAACTCGCCTTTGTGCTCGCGCAGACGTTTGCGCAGATCGGTCATCATCTTCACGGTCATCCCGGCGGCTTCGCCGCGGCTGTCCGCGAAGACGGCGATGGTAGCCTCCTTGAAGCTCTTGCGGAGCTCGTCGAGACTCTCGGTCTTGCGCTTCATCGCCTCTGCATGAGTTGGCATAGGTTCCTCCCTTCTGCAGTCGATGCAGACGAAAAAGCCTCCGTTGCAGACGGAGGCTTGGAAACGTCATAAGGCCCCTCGGCCGATTGGCCGCGGTTGATTCGTGACGTCACCTCGGCAGGGTAGCCCGAAGGCCGATTGAGGCTTGCGCCCCCTGCTGTCTGCGGCAACGATTGGAGTTGCCCAGAGAGTATACGGGGGGGCTTGAGAGCTGTCAACCCCGTTGATTGACGAGCAGAAGAGTCTTGACTATAATCCCAGGTGGCTTGAGGCCGATTCGCGAATGTCGCTGCGGATACCGAAAGAACGCAAGGAAGTGGTGATCTTCACCCGCAACCACAAGGTGGAGGGTGAGGTTTACCTGTTGCTCGACTCGAGGCTATCCGACGAGCTGAACATCCGAGTGCGCGACTTCATTCCGGTGACCAATGCCAAAGTGTTTTCGCTCACGGGAGACAGCCTGCTCTATGCTGCCGACTTCGTCTCGGTCAACAAGCACGCCATCGACCTGGTGCTGACCAAGCACGGCGAGATTGAACTCTAGAACAAAGGAAGCGTTCCCATGCCGATCTATCAGTATCGTTGTCAGAGTTGCTCTGAGCTGCACGAGGCCCTGCAGAAGGTCAGCGATGAGCGTTTGACCACCTGCCCGCACTGCGGAGAGGAGGCCCTGAAGCGCATCATCGCCCCCGTGGGAATTCAGTTCAAGGGAAGCGGCTGGCACGTCACCGATTACAAGAGCGGAGGCAGCTCCAAAGGCTCTAGCTCCAGCGATGAAGGCGGGACGGACAAGAAGAAGTCCGAGTCCAAGAGCAGCAGCGACACTTCCAAGAGCAGCGACACTTCCAAGAGCAGCGACAGCTCAAAGAGTAGCGACAGCTCAAAGAGCAGCGACAGCTCAAAGGGAACCGGCGACGCCAGCGCGTCGAGTAAGGTCGCCTGATGCCGGCCGACCTGGGGCGAGTCCTCAATCTGATCAATCGGTTGGTTCTCGAGCGTCTGCAGATTGACCTGGCGGCCACCGGAGATCGGGCTGAGGTTCGACTCCAGGCTCCCGCTCTTCACGTTCGGCACGAGCAAGGTGAGGGTCTGCTCTTCGAAGACGTTCTGGCACATCTCACCGGTTTGCCCACCGCCCCTCCCAGAGGCAATCCGATCGAGGCGCTGACTGGCTTTCAGGCAAGGCTCAACACCCTGACCCTGCGGCTCATGCCCGAGCTGTGGACCCGCCTGGCCTCCTTCCTGGGCCAGAGCCTCGCTGCTCGCGGGGGGCGGCTGGTCGATCGCGTGGTGGTGCAGGAAGCCACGCTGGGTTTGGGCCAGAAGCTGGGCCTGGCTGTTCCGATTCGAGCCGCGATGCAGAGCAAGCAGGTCCGTCTCGGCGAGCTCGAGTGCGTGCGGGTGGAAGATGTCTCGGTCAGACTGGACGACTTCGTGCCCGGCAAGGACATGAAAGCTGCCGTCGAGGCCGCCACAGTCGTCGTTGAGAGCATGAAGGTCCGGGTCTTCGGTTCCTTCCTGACCCGGGCCATCGACACCATGCGCGATCAGATCCCGTCACTGGTGGAGAACTTCGCTCTCAGCCTCAGCCCGGGGCGGCTCACCATCAGCGGAACGGTGCGCAAGATCCTGGCCTTCAACTTTGCTGTTGACCTTCGTTTTGGAGTGAGCGGCCAGGAGCTGATGGTGCAGTTTGAACGTTTCTCGCTGGCCGGAGGTCTGAGTATGCCGGGCTGGCTGCGCTCGCAGATTCTGGGTGTTGCCAACAAGAAGCTGGCCCGCGAGAAGGCTGTGCGCATCGTGGACGATGTGATCTACATCAACCCTCGCAAGCGCATACCGCCGAAGCTCAAGGTGGCTTTCGACTTCTCCAAATTTACGGTCGAGGGCAATGATATCCTACTCGAGCTGGTCGCGCCACCGGACAGGCGCCAGGCCCCGGTCCCCAGCCAGGATGGTGAGACCTCTCTTCCCGCCCAACCGGTTGACCAGGCTGCTGCCACACCGCAAGCCAGTCAGGAGGTCGCCGCCAGCGAGCAGAGCGCCCCCATGTCTGAGCCTTCCAGTTCCTCTTCAGCCCGAATCCTTCCGCCTGGTCCGCCCGTGCGGGGCTAGGTCTCGGTTTTCGAAGTCAACAGCCGGCCAGGGTAGCTTTTTTAGGGAGGCCTGCGGCCTCGAGAAGAGAACTCTTTCAAGGCTATGCTTGGCACGAAGGAACCCAAGACCCGCAAGGGGCAGGCCAGTCGGGGCAAAATTCTCGAGGCGGCGGCTTCATTGATTCATCGCCGGGGGGTTCACGCCACCAGCGTGGACGACATACTGCTCGAGTCTCAGATGGGCAAGAGCCAGTTTTACCACTACTTCGACTCCAAGGAGCAACTCGTCGAGGCCGTCGTGGAAATGCAGATCCAGCGCATTCTCGGCTACCTCGAGCCCTATTCGCATTCGCTCGAGTCCTGGCAGGACCTCGAGAAGTGGTGCCGCGCTTACCTGCAGATGACCGAGGCCACCGGGCTGCTCGGCTGCCCGATCGGCATCATCGCCGTGGACCAGACTCCGGACAGCGAAATTGTCACCCGGGCGGTGCAGGCTGCTTTCGGTCACTGGGTCTCTTTGCTCGAGGCCGGGCTGATCCGGATGAAACGGCGGGGGGTCTTTCCACCCAACTTCGATACCCTGCGGGCCGCCGAGTTCGGCGGAGCGGCCGTCCAGGGGGGGATGATGCTCACCCGGGCGTATCAGGACAGCCGCTTCCTGGAACTGGCCACCAGCCAGTTCGTCGCCTATCTACGGGGCTTCGAAACCTCTCCCTCTGAGCCTGGCTACAGTCAGTAAGAGTGCGGCGCCTTAGAGCGCCGTCGGCGCTCTAAGGCGCTCGACGGCCTACTGACCGCCGGTCAGGTCCACCCCGCTGGGAACCAGCTTGCCATTCAGAACGTCGGTGAAGAACTGGTTCGGGAGCCCGTTGGTGAATTTGACTCCAGGCTTCCCCTGCTCCTTGCCCAGCTCTTCCAGCCTCTTCATGGCTCGCCCGAAAGTCTCCATCTCTGCCACGGAGAGCGGCTGGACCTTCTCTGGCCCGCTCGGGGTCTTCTGGGCTGCAGTCTTGTCGGAGATGCCGAGCTGACGCTGACCATCGTTGATGCCCTGGCTGGCCTGGGCGTTGGCCTGGCGCATGCCGTCAGCCTTGTACTCTCCGTAGTGGCGCTTCATGTGCATGCGGCCCACGGCCTGCTTGAAGCGAGTACCGATGCGGGTGCGTCCCTGGGTCTTGCGGTCGAACTCCTCGCCGATCTTCTGGTCCACAATCTTGTTGAGATCACCCCTCATCTGCTCCAGGTTGCGAGCCTTGTCGGAGGCATCCCAAACCCCGTCCGCCCCAGCCATCTTCTTGTGAATGTCCTGAGCTTTGCTCAATAGCGCTTTGTCATTGTCGTTGAGCTTTAGCGGAGTGAGCTTCTTGGAGATGTCGTCCAGCCCCAGGTTGCCAGCCAGGTTCCCCAGGAAGTTGCTGAAGCCGTTCGTGTTCTGGGCCTGGGCCGCCTGAGCCCCGGCTGCGTTCTCCTCTTGCCTGGTACTCAATTGCACCTTGTCGCCGCTCGGGTCCGCTTTCTGGGCGTTCTGCGGCGATTGGCCGGACTGTGCCCCTTGAGCCCCCTGGGTAGCGCGGTTGGCGGCCGTGCGGGTGTTGCCCCCGGCACTGGTATTGTTGGTTGAACGCGGGTGGCAGTTGCACGATGAGGAACGGTTGGAACTGACGCGCTGTGCGCGGCGCGCTTGGAATGGTTTGCCCATGCGGATTTCTCCCCTCGGATGATCTTGCTCTGATGGTAGCAAGTTCCGCGTCTGGCTGGTTAAGCAGGTTTTGCATCGGTGTAAAAAAGTTTATCGATTTGTGAACAAGTGTAAACTGGCCGGGGAAAGCGGTGTCCAACGCAACCGTTGCTTCACGGGGCGGCCGGGGCTGGTGTGCGGCTGAGAAGATCGCGACGAAGTTGGAAGAGTCCCTCCGAGAGCCCGACCCAGTAGATGTCGGGGTTCACCATGCGCTTGTGCTCAGCTCGCAGCGAGGCCAGACTGCCCAGACTGCGCTGGCGGGCCTCCTGTAGGCTGGGAAACTGGTAGCAGAGCTCGCCCGACTTGACGACCGGCAACAGCATGGGCTTCCACTGCCCGCTCACTTCCTGACGGATGTGGGCATAGAGCGGGTGGTGGCTGCGCATCGCCCCCTCGCAAGGGAAAGGCTCATCTTGCAGGGCCAGCACGTCTCCGTGCATCGCTCCGTCTGGGCCGAAGCAGCGATAGAGCTGCTTGATTCCCGGCAGGGTGATCTTAGCGGGGTTGCTGGATACCTTGATGCGCGGCACCATCACCCCATTCTCATCGGCCGCCACCAGCTTGTACACACCACCCAGAGCAGGTTCTCCCTTGCTGGTCACCAGGTTGGTGCCTACGCCCCAGATGTCGATGCGGGCCCCCTGGGCGCGCAGGTCGGCGATCAGGAACTCGTCGAGATCGCTGGAGGCCACGATCTGGGTTTCGGTCAGGCCGGCCTGATCCAGCATGGCCCGGGCCTGCTTGCTGAGGTAGGCCAGGTCGCCCGAGTCGAGCCGGATGGCCCGCAGGCTCAGCCCCTTCTCGCGCTGCTCGAGGCCCACCTTGATGGCGTTGGGAACGCCGCTCAGGAGGGTATCGTAGGTGTCCACCAGCAGCGTGCAGTCATTGGGGTAGGTGGCGGCGTACTGCCGGAAGGCCTCCAACTCGTCGCCGAAAGACATCACCCAGGCATGGGCCATGGTGCCCTTGACAGGGATGCCGTACTGTTTGCCCGCCAGGGTGTTGGAGGTGGCCACGGCGCCGCCCACGTAGCCGGCCCGGCTGGCGGCCATGGCTCCGTTGACTCCCTGAGCCCGGCGCAGGCCGAACTCCAGAATGACGCCATGACCGCTGGCCTCGTAGACCCGGGCCGACTTGGTGGCGATCAGGGTCTGGAAATTGATCACGTTGAGCAAGAGCGACTCCACGAGCTGGGTCTCGGGAAGAGTGCCCTCCACGCGCAGGAGAGGCTCGCCGGGGAAAACCAGCGAGCCTTCCGGCAAAGCGTGCACGTTACCCTGGAAGCGGAAGTCCTTGAGCCAGTCCAGGAATCCGTCGGGGAAGAGCTTCTGGGCCCGCAGGTAATCCAGATCGTCGCTGGTGAACCGCAGGCTCAAGAGATACTCCAGGGCGGGCTGGAGGCCGGCTGCCAGGCAGAACCCCCCCCGCTCGGGGATCTTGCGGAAGTAGAGGTCGAAGACGGCGCGCTGGTCGAGCTTGTGGCAGGCGTGGTAGCCGCCCATCATGGTCAACTCGTAGAAGTCGGTCAGAAGCGCCAGGTTCTCGGTCATGGCCTGGCTTTCGCGGCCAGGGGGAATGAGCCCTGGAAGGGAAGTGGCGGGCATGGCCGTGCACCGAATCGAAGAGCTGCGCTGGGCGAAAATCCGCAAGCTGGCGCAGCAGAATGCGCTTTTCATGCTGGGGCTGGGACCCATCGAGGATCACGGCTCCCACCTGCCCTCCGGGGTGGACTGGTTCCTCACCGAGGGCTTCAGCCGTGACATCGCCGAGCGACTGGTATCCGAGCGTCCGGAACTGGAGGTGGTACTGATGCCGGTTTATGCCTTCGGCTCGAGTGTGCTCCAGGACCTGGGGTGTCTGCGCCTGGCGCCCCCCACTCTGACCCGCACGTTGAGCGAGCTGGTGCGCTATCTCGAGCGCGAGGGAGTGCGCCGGGTAGCGCTCATGTCGGCCCACGGGGCGGTCTCTCAGGGGTTGGCCCTGAATGCAGTGTGCCGACGCTTCCGGGGCAAGCTGCGTTGCACGGCTCCCTGCTTGCCGCTGATCGCGCGCTTCTTGAGCGGGGCTTTCCGCGCACCCCTCGAGCAGAGGCTGGGGCGAGCTTTTACCGAGGAGGAGTGGAAGGACCTGCGTCACGACACCCACGCCGGGGCCTGGGAGACGGCTCTGATGCTGCAGTATCGTCCCGACCTGGTGGCCGACTACTACGCCGGCCTGCCTCCGCACGTGCCCGAGAAGATGGGGCTGACGGCTCTGCGCAAGTTGCGCACCCATCGCGGGTATTTCGGGGCTCCCGCCCGAGCCTCGGTGGAGCTGGGGGCGGCCCTGCGTGAGGTGCTGGCCGAGCAGGGAGCCCGGGTCTTGCTCGAGTTTCTCGAGGGCAAGCCGGTCCGAGACAAAAAACCTCTGCTCAGCCCTCGCGATCAGATGGTAGCCGGAGGGCTGGGGCTGGCTGTCTTGCTGACCTGGGCCTGGCTCTACCGAAGACCGGCCCGAGAACGCTGAATCAGGCGGCCGGAATAGCCAGACCGGTGATGCCCAGGTGGCCCGAATGGGTGAGCCTGGCAGGTTGCGAGCCCGCTTCGCGCTCGGCCTTGTGCTCTGCGATCAACTTGGCTCCCACGCCCACGGCCACGCCGCTGGCCAGGCCGATGCCGGCGCCCATCAGGCCGCCCAGGATGCCTCCGGCGATGGGGCCGTAGCGGTTGGTCTTGAACTCCTGTGAGGTCTGGTGGAAGGTCGGCTGACCGTTCTGATAGACCGGCACGTCGCGGTAGACCGGGTCGGTCTCGGGGCGCCCGTAGCCCGAGGAAGGCCAGCCCCAGCCCCAGTTATACTCGTAGAAGTCTTGCGGGATGTTGCCCAGATGCTCGCGCTGCATGGTCGGCACCATCCAGCTGCGAACGTGTACCTCTTGCTTGCCCAACTCGGCTGCGCCCGCCCGCGAGCCGAGCCAGGCGCCCAGCCCGGCCCCGGCTACCGTGCCCACGATGGCTGAGCCACCGGCGAAGTCGGACAGGCCCTTGCGCTGCTCTGTACTGAGCGGAGGTGCCTCCTGGTTGGGATCCTTATCCAGGGCGTTGCGCAGGGCGGCGATGCCAACCCCCACGCCCAGACCGATGACGGCCCCGCCCAGGGCTCCCAGGAAGCCGCCCAGCAGGGGCTCCCACTTGTTCTGGTGCACGAAGCGGGGCTCCTGATAATCGCCCACGTCCCGGTGCTCGATGCGGGGGCTGTAGTTATGCCACCAGCCGCGGATCTTGGTATCGCACACCTCGCGCTCGTTCTCCCCGTAGCCTTCCGTGCGGCAGTCCTGGTAGGTATCGGCGTGGGCCCAGTGGCTGTAGCCTCGCAGTGAAGGATGGAGCACGTCGCGGTGCACCCACTGCTCCTGAATCTTGTCGTTGCTCTGTGAGTTGAAGCCCGTAACCACCCCGATGGCAGCCCCGGCCGCAGCCCCTGTACCGGCACCCAGTACGGCATAGTCACGCGTGCGAGTCTGTTGCCGGGTGGCGTAAGGGTCTTCTGACCCGATGATGTTGTCGCCGATCCAGGTGCGCGCGTCCTTGAATCCGCTGACGATGCTCTGACCAAAGTCCCTGATCCCACTCATACGGCCACGATATCGTCAGCGGTGGGTCGGGATTGTTAAGGGCAGGTAACAACCTGTCTTTCAGGAATTTTCAGATGAAGGTGCGTTTCCGACGTTGGATAAGAAAGCTCATGCTGATTAGTCTGGGAGGCCTGGTGCTGGCCGGTCTGGGGGCCCTGGCTGTCAGCTCCTGGGTCGAGCGCCAGGGCAAGGCTGGTTTCGTCGAGCCTTCCGCCGCCGAGCGCGCCCAGACAGCCATCGTGCTGGGGGCCGGAGTTTACGATGGGGGAGCCCTCAGCCCCGTGCTGCAAGACCGGGTGGACGCTGCCATCGGGCTCTTCCGGGACGGGCGGGTGGACAGCCTGTTGATGAGCGGTGACCACGGATTTCGCGATTACGACGAGGTCAACGCCATGCGCGAGTACGCCGTGCGCCACGGCGTGCCTAACGAGCTTATCTTCTTGGACCACGCCGGCTTCAACACCTATGACAGCATGATGCGGGCCCGCCAGGTCTTTAGGGTGGATACTGCGGTGGTGGTGACCAACCGCTTTCACCTTGCTCGGGCCATCTTTTTGGCCCGTCAGGCGGGCATCCGGGCCCAGGGGGTGGTGGCCGACCGGCGCCCCTACGCGGCCGCCGACTGGTACGAGCAGCGCGAGTTTCTGGCGCGCTGCAAGGCCTTTCTCAATGTCTTTGTGCTCAAGCCCGGACCCGCGCTGGGGGGGCCTCCCATTCCCATTACCGGGGACGCCCGTCTGAGCCACGATAAGCGCTGACGGGGGGACTTGCCGGGGGGGTCGGAGAATCGCCTGCATTCGAACAAATCCCGAGAGGTCTGTCGTTTGATGCCCACCACCCATAGCTTTCGGCCCGTCAATCCACAGGTTCGCTTCCCCGAGCTCGAGGAGCGCATTCTCGATCACTGGCGCCAGATCGGCGCCTTCAAGCTGAGCCTGGAGCAGCGCCGCGAGGCTCCCGAATACATTTTTTACGAAGGCCCTCCCACCGCCAATGGTAAGCCCGGCGTTCACCACGTGCAGGCCCGGGCCTACAAGGACCTGTTCCCGCGCTACAAGACCATGCGCGGCTATCTGGTGCGCCGCAAGGCTGGCTGGGATTGCCATGGCCTGCCGGTCGAGATCGAGGTCGAGAAGCAACTCGGCTTCTCGGGCAAGAAGGCCATCGAGGACTACGGCATCGAGCCCTTCAATAAAAAGTGCCGCGAGTCGGTGATGACCTACGAGGGCGCCTGGCGCGAGATGACCGAGCGGATCGGTTTCTGGGTCGACCTGGATGGCGCTTACATGACCATGAGCAACGAGTTCGTGGAGAGTGTCTGGTGGTCGCTCAAGACCCTGTGGGACAAAGACCTGATCTATCTGGGCTACAAGGTAGTGCCGTACTGCGCCCACGACTCCACCCCGCTGTCGAGCCACGAGGTCGGCCTGGGCTACAAGGACGTGCGCGATCCCTCCATCACGGTGCGCTTCCCGCTGCGCGACCCGGTCAGGCTGGGGCTGCCAGAGAAGACGGCGATGCTGGTCTGGACCACCACGCCCTGGACGTTGCCTGGGAACACTGGCTGCGCGGTTCATCCCGACTTTCAGTATGTGGTGGTTCGCAAGGACGACGAGCTGTTGCTGCTGGCCGAAAGCCTCAAGACCAGGGTGCTGGGGGAGGAGGCCGAAGTGGTGTCCTCTTTGAACGGTCAGGCCCTGGTGGGCGCCTTCTATGAGGCTCCCTTCCGCTTCTTTGAGTTCGGCGACAAGTCGGGCCACCGAGTGGTCGCGGGCGACTTCGTGACCGCAGAGGACGGGACCGGCATCGTTCATATCGCTCCCGCCTTCGGTGCAGACGACCTCGAGATGGCCCGCCGCTTCGAGTTGCCCGTGGTGCACTCGGTGGGCATCGACGGCAAGTTCCTGGAGCAGACCGGTCCTTTTGCCGGGATGTGGTTCAAGGATGCAGACAAAGCCGTCATCCGAGACCTCAAGGAGCGGGGCCTGCTCTTCAAGCGCGAGGACTATCTGCACAGCTATCCCCACTGCTGGCGCTGCTCCAATCCGCTGATGTACTACGCCACCGACAGCTGGTTCATCGCCAACACACGCCTTAAAGAGCGACTGATCGAGCAAAACCAGGAGATCAACTGGCTCCCCCCCCATATCAAGAATGGCCGCTATGGCGACTGGCTCAACAACCTGGTCGACTGGGCCCTGTCGCGCACCCGCTACTGGGGAACTCCCCTTCCAATCTGGGTGTGCCCCTGCGGACACAAGGAGATGATCGGCTCGTTTACCGAACTGGCCGAGCGTTCGCTGACCCCTCTCAGGACCCCCTTTGACCCCCATCGTCCCTATGTGGACGACATTATGCTTCAGTGCCCGAAGTGCCCCGAGAAGATGAGACGAGTGAGCGACGTAATCGACTGCTGGTACGACAGCGGCGCCATGCCTTTTGCCCAGCAGCATTACCCCTTCGAGAACAAGGAGCGCTTCGAGCAGCACGCCTTCCCGGCCGACTTCATCTGCGAGGGCCTGGATCAGACCCGTGGTTGGTTCAACTCGCTGCACCAGCTGGGGGTGATGCTGTTTGACCGCATCGCCTACAAGAACGTGATCTGCCACGGGCTTATTCTGGACGGTCAGGGCGAGAAGATGTCCAAGCGACTGGGCAACATCGTCGACCCCTGGACGATTCTCAACCAGCACGGGGCCGACAGCCTGCGCTGGTACCTCTACACTTCGGCTCCCCCCGAGCAGAGCCGCCGCTTTTCGGCCGACCTGGTGGGCGAGGCTTGCCGCAAGTTCCTGGTCACGCTGTGGAATACCTATCACTTCTATGTCTCCAACGCCAACGCCAACAAGGTAGATCGCTCCAAGGCCCGGCCGCCGGCCGAGCGCAGCCCGCTCGACCGCTGGTTGCTGGCCGCCCTGCACGAGTTGGTCGGCGTTGTCGGCGAAAAGCTGGACGCCTACGACGTCACGGGTGCCGCCAGGGCTCTGGGCGGTTTCGTGGACCTGCTCTCCAACTGGTACGTGCGCCGCTCGCGCGACCGTTTCTGGGACGGCGAGGCCGACGCCAACGCGACCCTGCACGAGGCGCTGGTGACGCTGAGCAAGCTGCTGGCTCCGTTCGTGCCGTTCCTGAGCGAGGATATCTATCTTAATCTTTGCGGCGAAAAGCAGAGCGTCCACCTGGCCGACTGGCCGGTGGCCGACCCGTCACTGTTGAACCCGGAACTGGTCTACGACACGGTGGTGGCCATCCGGGCCGTCTCAGCTGGCCGATCGGCACGTACCCAGGCCAGCCTGCGCATCCGCCAACCGCTGGCCCTGGCGCTGGTGGGAGCCTCAACTGCACGTGATCGGCAAGCGCTCGAGCGTTTCCAGGACGTGATCCAGGAGGAGCTGAACGTTAAGCAGCTGCGCTTTCTCGACCCCGGAGCCTCCTTTCTCGACTACCAGCTTCGCCCCAACCTGCCGTTGATGGGCAAGAAGTATGGCAAGCAGATTCCTGCCATTAAGGAGGCTCTTGCCAAGGCCGACCCGCGCGAGATCGCCCGCCAGGTTCACGAGGGGCAGTTTGTGCGCCTCACCCCGGAGATCGAAGTGCTGGCTGAAGAGATCCTGGTCGAGGCTCGCAGTCCCGAAGGATACGCCGCCCAGGAAGAAGGCGGCGTGATCGTGGCCCTCTCCACCGAGCTGACCCCCGAGCTCGAGCTCGAGGGGACCGCCCGCGACCTGATCCGCCAGGTGCAGGAGCTGCGCAAGAAGGCCGATCTAGCCATCACCGACCGGATCAAAGCCTGGATCGAGGGCGCTGACGAGGCGGTGAAGGCCCATCGCCAGACGATCATGGAGCAGACGCTGGCGGTTTCACTGGAGCCATCCGAGCCGCCGGCCGAGGCCGTTCAGGCCGAAACCGAGCTGGAGAGAGGGCAGAAGGCCCGCGTTGGCGTGTTGAAGGCTTGATGCGTTAGGTCCGGTCCTCTTCCAACTGCAACGCCACGAGTTCGAGCTCAGCGGGCTCCCGCCCCTGCGCGCATCTCTACGTCGATGTCCAGGGCAAGATGGTTGGCCACCTGAGCCAGCTTGCTCTGCAGCGTGGTCATCGAGATGGAGGCCGGCGCCGAGAGCCGGAGCGTCATCGCAAACATCGGAGTGCCGGTGTGGGCGGCATGGGTGAGGCTCGAATCGAGCGCATCCACCGAGACCCCCTGCTCTACCAGGGCGTGGACGACGTCATGCACGATGCCTTCGTGGTCCATCCCCTTCACGTGCACCGTCAGTGGCACGCTCTCATTGGAGCTGCGGCGGGGAGTGGTCAGCTTGGTCGAGAGCACCATGTCCAGCTCCTGGGCTACCTCGCCCACCTGGGCCAGCAAGTTCTTGCGGTGGTCGGCAGGCACCGAGACCAGCATGACCATCGCAAACTCGCCCCCCAGCACCGACATGCGCGAATCCTCGAGATTGCCGCGGTGACTCTTGATGGCCTGCGTGACGCGATCAACGAGCCCGGTGCGGTCCGACCCGATCATGGATAACACAAGATACTCTTTCATGCTGCTCATGCTGCGGCTTTCCCCGCCCGGCGGGCGGGGTCCTCTCAGGGCGTAGGTGGGGGCAGCGCCACCCGGCCGCCGGTCTTGAGATACTGCTCGGAGAGCTTGATGTCTTCTGGGCTGCGCACGCGGTGCAGGCTGGCCAGATCCCGGTCCACTTTGCGCAGCTCATTCTCTTCCACGTAGCGAACGGCCGCGATGCGCAGCGCCTGGTCGCCCGATCGTCCCCCGCCCTCGAAGTATCGCTCCAGGGTTTTCATGCTGAGCTTGGACCAGACCCCCATCAGGGGAAAGGCGGTCCGGCCCACACGAGGAACCACGCATTCATAGCCCTCGCGCAGGTCAAAGAGCAGGCCCATGAAGGCTGGCCGGACGTGGGGGTAATAACCGGGCATGCAGATGGCCCAGTTGGTGGGAGCCGACCACAGGCCGGTGTACAGCCCTCCCAGGGGACCGTAGCCGGGTAGCGAGTCCCGCACCCAGTTCACGCCAGGGTGCTCGTTGACCGACTTTTGAAGCCACTGGCCGATGGCGAGGTTGTCGCCCACGACCAGCTGATTGGGGCAGAGCAGCCTGCAATTCTTCAGAACGTGGCTCAGCAATGGCTTTCCCGCCAGCGGGGTGAGCGGCGAGTGGTCGCCGCGGCTTGATTTGCCCCCGGCCAGAACGATGGCGGTGAAGCTCACGAGGAACAACCTTCTCCTGACATCGGGGGGAACCCTGTGGGGCAGCAGAGAATCTCGCCGCACCATGGATGGATGCTACATTTGGGAAGAGAACAAAGACGGCCAGCGCAGGCTTTTGAAAGGCTATCTCCGAGAAGAGCCTTTTGCCTGGATGGCCCGCATCATCGACAACGAAGGAAACGAGGTGTGGAGCGAAAAGCATGCCTCCCCCTCCAAGGCCCGGGTGGCGCTCGTGCAGAAGGTACCCGACGAAGCTCGTTTTCTCAAGGGCGCGGTCCCGGAGTGAAGCCGTAACCTCGGTACAGGCGTAAACGTCGCAGGGGCTTGCCGCCCCGATCGATCTCCACCATGGGGGCTTCCTCAAAGCGTACGAAGTGCCGCCTCAGAGTGTCCTCGCTGACCGGGTGGCGCGGATCGGCGACGACCAGGGCGTCCCAGCCAGCAAACTCCTCGGGGTCTTCCCAATAGCGATACGAGACCGCCCGGGGCATCCCCAGTGCGTTCTGGGCCAGGGTGTGGTGGGGGCGCCGGGTGGCGTAGGCCAGATGACTGGTGGTTTCGTAGCCGGTGCCCAGGTAGAAAGTCTTTTCAGGGTGCGGCATGCTGGCGCGCTCGGCCTCGAGCCGCACTCCCACCTCTCGCCAACCGCTGAAGGTATCGATCGGGTTGAACGCCCCCACGGGAACCAGAGCCACCACCCAGGGCAGATAACTGAGGGTGACGCCGAAGAGCCCCAGCGCGATGGCCGTGCGACGTGTGCCGGGCCAGCCCTGAACCAGAAAGCAGGCGATCAGGAGGATCGAGCCCAGATAGCCGGGGAGCGGCCAGTTGATGTTCACGAAGCGCTTGAGTGATACCAGCACTATCAGTGCCAGAAAGGGCAGCGAGCCCCAGACCAGGTAAGCGATACGCCGATCCTGCATCCGCTTGAGGGCTTTGGCCTGAGCCCAGGCAACCAGAGCCAGCCCCACCGGGGTCATCATCAGGAGTTGGAACAAGTAGGTGCGCACAAGGGCCATCAAGGTCGTCTTCTCCTGAAGGCGCTCACTGCCCTGAAAGAGGAAGGAGGCCCAGTCGTGGGTGGCGTTCCACCAGAGCACCGGGGTGAACAGGGCCAGGGCCAGCAGAGCCGCTCCCACCGTCTGCCAGGAGCGCCGCCCCAGAACCAGGGCTGGCAGGGGAATGAGGGCGGCAGGATATTTGCTCAGCATTCCAAGACCGGTAATCAGGCCGAGCAGCCACCACCAGCGGGGGTCCTCTGAATCGACCAGCCGCCAGCCCGTCCACAGGCCCGCGCTCCAGACGAAGAGGTGAGGAGAGTCCGGCATCATGGCCACCGAAAAGATGGCAGAGATAGGCAGGAAGTTCAGCATCGTGGCAGCCACCAGGCCCACCACGGGAGTGAACATGCGACGCCCCAGGTCAAAGACGAACCAGCTCGATCCGATGAACAGGAGCACCGCCGGGAGCCGTACCTGGAATTCGTTCTCGCCCCCGGTCAGGCCAATCAGCCAGCCCACCATGGGTGGGTGATCGAAGTAGGACCAGTCGGGGTGCTGGGCATAGTTCCAGTGATAGGCCTCCTCGTGGGCCAGCCCGGCCCGGCCGATGACCAGCAGGCGGGCGGTGGTGGTGAGGCCCATCAGGAGCCAGAAGAGACGGGTCAATCCTGAGAGAGCGTACGGAAGTAGTGGATAGTGGCCAGCTCTCTGGCACACCACTTCTGAAGAGCATTCAGGGGCTTTTTGGCCACATCACCGTGATCGAGGTTGAGCTGGGAGCGGCAGAATTTTTCCAGCAACCCCCCCACTGTGCTCATTCGGAAAACCGCCAGACGAGGGGGGTGGATGCCGGTGGCAAAGCGCGAGCGCAGGCGGGGGTGCTTTTTGATGTAGAGCAGGGCGGTTCGGGCTTTGGCCTCTGCCTGGCGGAGCATGCTCTTGACGTCGGTGCTCTCCGGGGCGCGTTTTACGTGGTAACCTATGGCCCGGTAGTTGTTGCGCGCCTTGAGACCGAGGGCCATCAGGCGCAGCCCCAGCTCCTGGTCTTCCCAGCCGTACTCTTTGAAGTCCTCGTCGAACAGGCCGGCCGCCAGCAGGTGCTCTCTCTTCACCGAAACGTTGGAGGTCCAGAAGAACGAGGTGGAGATGTCGGCCATGGTAAAACGGCGCTTCTCTGGTCGGACCGGGGTTTCGACGTGGTTGACCCAGCCGTTGACCACGGCTTTAGAATGCTTGAAGTGCGAGCGCAGGTGCTCGGAGAGCAGGCGCCGGTCGGCCAGAACGTCGTCGTCGATGAACAGCACTACCCAACCGGAGGCGGCCAAGATGGCGGTATTGCGGGCCGTGGCCAGGCCATTGTTGACCTGGGTGCGCAGCACCAGCTTGTAGGGCAGGTTCAGGGCTTGAACCCGTTCGGAGGTTCCATCGGTTGAGCCGTCGTCCACGACCACCACCTCAAAGTGCTCGGTGGGAAGCGTCTGGTCGGTCAAGGACAGCAGCACCTTCTCCAGGCTGGCGATGCGGTTGTAGCTGCACAGCACCACGGATATCTCGATCATCGGCGGAGCTCCTCGCGTCCGGCCCGCAGATACTCGCGATCGAGGCGCTGGGCCTCCGCCAGGGCCCTGAGGCCCGGGATTCGGTCCAACCAGGGCAGGCTCAGCAGCTCGCTGCGAGCGTAGTTTACCGGGTGCAGCCCGCTTCGCAGCAGCATGCGCAAGCTCGGGTAGCGACGCAGCAGCCGGGCCGCTGAGCGGCCGTCGGCGCGACGAGTGGCCACCGCCTGGGAGTGGGGTACCGGGGGCTTAAGGTGGTGCACGTAGGCCTCGGGCAAGAAGGTACGCTTGACGCCCAGGCGCTTGAGCCGCAGACCCAACTCGGCGTCCTCGAGCCGTTCCAGGCTCTCATCGAAGAGTCCGGCCTCGAACAGGTGCTCACGGCGCACCGAAGCGTTGCTCGTGCAGAAGTAGTTCATCGAGTAGTGGCGCCAGAGCTGAGAAGGGCACTGCTCGGGGGGGGAAGGGACGTTGATCACCGGCCCTCGCACCACCTGTCGCACCTGACCCCGGTGGGCCTCGGAGTGCAGGGTCAGGAGATCGGGCGAAGCCAGAACATCGTCGTCGAGGAACAGGCACCAGCCTCCCCGGGCGTTCTGGAGGGCGTGGTTGCGAGCTGCTGAGGTACCTCGACCTTCTTGTCTGAGTGGGCGCAAAGGATAGCTCAGCTGGAGGCCATGGAGGGCTTCGCTGGTGCCGTCCTGGGAACCGTCATCCACGACCACTACCTCGAAGCGCTCACGCGGAAAGCGCTGACGTTCGAGCTCGCGCAGCACCAGCAAGAGGCTCGGGCAACGGTTGCGGGTGGGGATGATCAGGCTGAATTGCACCGGAGGCAATACTCGCATGGCCCGGGAATTCCTGTCGCATGGATGCTCGAGAACGGGCCCGGGGATGTTTGGTCGGGCTGGCCCTGGGAGACGCGCTGGGCTTTCCACTGGAAGGGTTGACCCCGGCTCACATCAAGCGTCGCTTCGGTCAGTTGGCCAGGTTCAGGTTCTTGGGTCGAACCGGTTACGTTTCCGATGACACCGAGCTGTCGGTGCTTATGGGGGAAGCCCTGCTCGAGGCGGGCCAGGACCCTGAGCGGGCCGCACGGGCCTTCGGCCGTCGCCTGGTGGGCTGGTTCTGGTGGCTGCCCCCTGGAATCGGGATGGCCACCGCCCGGTCAGCGCTGCGCTGGACTTTCGGGGGCTCGGGCGGGGTGGCCTCGGCCGGGAACGGGGCGGCCATGCGAGCCGCGCCCGTGGGCCTTTGGCCGGACCGTCGGGCCGACCTGACCCGAGCGCTCAGCCGGGTCACCCACACCGACCCTCGGGCTGTGGACGGCGCGGTGGTGGTGACCGAGGCGGTGGCCTTGCTCTGCGCCGGACGCGAGGCCGACTGGCCCACTCTGTCGCAGCGATTGCCCGAGCTCGAGCCTCGCTTGCGCGAAGCCCTGGACCAGGCCTGGAAGCTGGTCAGCTTCGGTGCCTCACCGGAGCTGAGGGCCGAGCGCCTGGGCGTGAGCGGCTACGTGCTGCATTCGGTGCCGTTGGCGCTGGCAGCTCTCTGGAGTCGCCCGCCCTCCTTCCTGGAGGGCCTGCAGGCGGTGATCCTGCGGGGTGGCGACGCCGATTCCAACGGGGCCATTGCGGGCGCACTGCTGGGGGCTGCCTTCGGACGCCCGGCCTTGCCAGAGCACCTGGTCGAGGAGCTGGAGCCAGCTTTTTCGGCCCGGAGGCTGGAAACACTGGCCGATGACCTTCTGGCCGGTCGCCGTCAGGACTACCAGCCGGCCAGCTTCCGCACGCTGCGCGCGCGAGAGCTGGCCGTCAAGCTGGGAGTAGGGTTGCACGTTCTGCGTCGGCTCTGGCCGTTCTGAGTCTTGGGCTACAGTCCCGCGTGTTTCACGGCGTCAGAGGTCAGGGGTTGGGCGGATCGGGCGGCGCTGAGGCCGGCACCTCGACCGTGGCAAAACGCACCTCGGAGGTGTTGCCCACGTTGTCGAGCACCTCCAGGGCCACGTGCAGTGTGCGCGCTTCGGCGGAAGGCTCGACCGCGATGGTGGCGCGCTCGAGGGTGCCTGTGACAGCGGGACGGGCCGTGGCGATCAGCCGGGCCTGCTCGAGATCCTCGATGGGCCGGTCGCTGACCCTCAGCTGGTAGGCTGCCGCCTGGCCGCACCAGGAGTCGTCGCCGGTTGCGGTCCACTGCATGGTCACGCTGCTCGGCGCGGTCTCCACCGCCCGCAGGTCGTTGGGGGCGGCCGGGGCTACCTGGTCGTTCTCCACCGCTTGGGCGGCGTTAAGCCGTCCGCCGGTGGTGCTGCGGCCCTGCATCGCCTCCACCGGGTCGGTGCTGAGCAGAAGGCGCTGGCGAATCTCCTCATTGCTCGCTTGCGGATAGGCGGTGGCGATCAGGCCGGCCACTCCGCTCACGTGGGGAGTGGCCATCGAGGTGCCGTTGTAGGCGGCATAGCCGTTGTTGGGTACGGTGGAGAGGATGCTCACGCCGGGCGCCGCCAGATGGACCGTGTTGGCACCGTAGCATGAGAAGCGCGCCTTCTGGTCGTTGTGGTCAGTAGCCGCCACGGCGATCATGTTGGGCATGTCATAGGAGCTGGGATAGAACGGGCGCTGGTCGTTGTCGGTGCCGTTGTTGCCGGCCCCGGCGATGTGGAGCGCCGGCGAGTTGGCGAAGGCGTCGAACAGGGCCTGTGAGTAGGCTCCACCGCCCCACGAGTTGGAGGTGATCCGGGCCCCCATCTCGGTGGCGTAGGCCACGCCTCGCAAGATGGTGGCGGCATTCGTGGTGGGATTGGCTCCAGCGAAGATCTTGATGGGCATCAAGCGGGCCTGCCAGTTCACGCCCACCACGCCCTGGTTGTTGTTCCCCTCGGCGCCGATGGTGCCGGCGACGTGGGTGCCGTGGAAGTGCTCGTCCACCGGGTTGCCGTGCTGGTTGTAGGCATCGTAGCCGTGCACGTCGTCCACGACGCCGTTCCCGTCGTCGTCGATGCCGTTGCCGGGGATCTCCCCGGGGTTGGTCCACAGATTGTTGACCAGGTCGGGGTGGCTCATGTCCATCCCTGTGTCGATGACTGCGATGACCGGGGCGTCCGTCTGGTTGGAGCCGCGCACCGTGGCCCAGGCTCCCGGGGCGGAGATGTCGGCGCCGGCCGTGCCGCCGGTCTGTCCCTGGTTGCGCAGGCCCCACTGGTCGGGGTGCAGGTCGTTGGGAGCCTCGGCCAGTTGATAGGTGAAGTTGGGCTCTACCCAGGCCACCCGATGGTCCTGGCCCATGCGCTCGAGGGCCTGCTCGACGCTGGTCCCCTCCGGCAGCGAAAGGCGCATCCACTGTGCCGCTCCCGCTTCAGGCTGGTCTGCCGCTCCTGTCGTCGCTGGAGACGGCAACGACGCGCCCAGCCTGAACCGCTCGGCCACGGCTGCGCCGTAGTCGGAGGCGAAGTCGCTCAGGCCCGAGCCGCTCTTGAGCTTGACGAGCACCTCGCCGCTCACGTGGTCGCTCAGGGGGGCCGAATCGGCCCGGTCGTCGGGAACGGCGGCGGCCGTCGAGGCGGCGCGGACCGGTTGGCTCACGGGTTGGCTCAAGACAGGTCGGATCATCATAGCCAGGGCATCTTAGCCCGCCCTGGCCAGGGATAGATGAACTTTTGTGCAACCTTTAGACACGAGGGCGGTTTCAAACTGCGAAGGCGCGGAGCGAGCTTCGCGCGACAGCGGAGTGCGGCAATGGTAGTGAGAGTCTCCATGATTGCGATGGCCTTGTTGCTGGCGGCCGGGCTTGCGCTGGCCGATAATCCCGCATTGGAACGGGCCTTCGAGCCGGGAGGCTTCTTCAGCCCTTATCCGGGGCGGCCCGGACGCCAGCGCTCCTTCGAGAGCTTCACCCGACGCTACCACATCCGCCCCACCGCCAGCCGCCAAACCATCGTGCTGGTGCCCATCGGAGACTTGCCCGCCGAGCTCGAGCTGCAGGCCTTGCTGGGCTTTCTGGAAGCCTTCTTTCAGGTTCCGGCCCGGGTGGCCGAGGCCCGAGAGACAGGCCCCTCTGCTCTGGCCGGCAAGTGGTCGGCTGATGCCTTCCAACGCTCCCTTCGGGCCGAGCTGCCTCCCGATGCCCTCTCGGTCATCGGCCTGACCATGGTGGATCTCTATGCCGAGGACTCGAGCCCCCACCGGCAGCTCTTCGGTCAGGGCCATTACTACAATCGCACCGCCGTGGCCAGCTTGAATCGTCTCTACAGCGAGCGCCGCGAGCTGCTCTATCATCGCGCCTTCAAGCTAGCGGCTCACGAGCTGACCCATACCTTCGGAATGGGTCACTGCACCCGCTATCGCTGTTTGATGAACTCCTCCGGCAGCGTGGCCCAGAGCGACGCTCGCCCGCTCGAGCTGTGCCCCGAGTGCCTGCGTCGGCTCCATTTCTTGATCGGCTTTGATCCGGTCGAGCGCTGCCAGGACCTGGACGAGGCCACGCGAATCGCGCTTCCCGAGGATAGCCAGTGGTTCCGAGCGCGCCACGGCTTTCTGATTGGGCCCTGATGGTGTAGAATACTGCTGTGAAAAGGTTTTTGAAACTCTTGATGGTGCTGAGCCTGCTGCTGCCGGGCCGGGCTCAGGAGTCGCTGCCTGACCCCTCCACCTTCGGCCGCTCCGACAGCCTGGCCGTGTTCGTGGTCAGAGCCCGCTCGGAGGATAGCGGCTTTCGGCAGATGCTGGCCACCGCCATCAATGGCGCTCAGGCTCAGAAAGGTGCTCCCTCTCTGGCCAGCTTCCTGTCCTCGTTTTTGAGCCTGCGCAGCCAGGAGGAGATGGTGCTTGGAGCATTGCCCCTGCAGTGGGTACGCATCGATTCCGTGGGCCCGGATGGAAAACTGGCTTCCAGCGTGGCCATCACCCTGACCGGTTGGCGTGGTTTCCAGAGCTTGATCTACAACGCCCTCACGGCCGGGCCCGAGGGCAAGCCTTACGAAAAACGACTGCATCAGGGCGAGGAGATCGTCTTGCGCGACGGGTGGAATAGCCCGGGAGCTCGGCTCGTGCTGGCCCGGGTGAAGGGCACCTTTCTCAATTGCTCCACCCCCGATCAGGCCCGCTACCTGATCGATCGCGTGTTAGGCAAGGACCACAGCTCTCTTCAGGGCCCTCTCTGGCTGGCCTACTCAAAGCTGGCCCAGGACAAGGACGCCTTCGGAGCCATCGTGAACCGCGATGGCTCTCTGTTGAAGGTGCTGGAATGGGTCAACCGGGCGGATACCCAGCGAGTGCGCGAGAAGCTGGGCGCGGAGCGGTTCGAGCGAGCCGCCGAGCTGGTGGAGACCGCTTCCTGGGAAGCCGACGTGGTCTCCGACGACCGCATCGACATCGAGGTCCGCTTTGCCACGGCAGGCCGTCCTCAGGCCGAAGAGCTGGCTCTGTTGCTGGAAGAGGCCCGCGAGGTTCTGGACCAGGAAGGGCGAATGGGGGATTTCTATCTCACGATGACGCCCGAGGGCGTGAAAGTGGGCTTTGCGATGGTGGGTTTCCACGACCTGGTCAGTCGCTATCTCGGGACGGTGAGGATCTGACCCGTGCAGGCCCCGATGAAGGAGTGAAATTTATTCAAGGCGAATCACCCTTCATGCCCTGCACCCTCTCCGCCGTCCAATCCGTCCTTCCCCAGGCCCGGCTGCACGGCGGCGGGGCCGCCGAGTTCAGCGGCCTGACCGCCTCCTCACGCGAAGCGAGTCCGGGCTCGCTCTTTGTCTGCCTGCCCGGGGCCCGGGCTGACGGGCATCAGTTCGCCCCCGATGCGGTGGCCCGAGGGGCGTCCGGTCTGGTGGTGGAGCGCGTGCTGCCCGATCTGACCGTTCCCCAGCTGGTGGTGCCCAGCTCGCAGCTGGCTCTGGCTCATCTAGCGGCTCTCTTCACCGGTCGCCCCACCGACCGCCTGACCACGGTGGGCATCACCGGCACCAACGGAAAGTCCACCACGACTTTCCTGGCCGAGGCCGTGCTGCGGGCCGGGGGCTATGACCCCGGGTTGATCGGCACCATCGAGGCCCGGGTGGGATCGGAGCGGCGCGCGCTGCCCAACACCACTCCCGACAGCTTGACGCTCTATCGGCTCTTTTCCGAGATGGCATCGGCCGGTCAGGACGCCGTGGTCATGGAGGTCAGCTCCATCGGCCTTCAGGCCGGGCGTGTGCACGATATCCCCTTTGATGTGTCCGTGTTCACCAATTTGACCCAGGACCACCTCGACTATCACTCCACCATGGAGGCTTACAAAGCCGCCAAGAAGCGACTCTTCAGCGAGCATCAGCAGACCGGCCGCCGACACGAGCCAGTGGCCGTGGTGAACATCGACGATCCAGCCGGTGGCTTCATGCTGGAAGGCTTTCTCGGCCAGAAGCTGACCTGCGGGGTCAGTCCCGAAGCCATGCTACGGGCCAGCGATATTGAGTCCCGCGAGGCCGGGGTATTTTTTCGCTTCACCGACCCCTCCGGCCAGAGCCATCCGGTGCAGCTTCGTCTGGGCGGGCTGTTCAATGTTGCCAACGCCCTGGCCGCACTGGGCATCGGCTGGGGATTGGGCATCGAGCCCGGCCAAGCGGTGGCTGCCCTCGAGTCGGTGGACAGCGTGCCGGGACGCTTTCAGGAAATCCGTCAGGGGCAGAGCTTTCGGGTGGTAGTGGATTACGCCCACACCCCCGATGGCCTCAAGAACCTGCTCGAGTCGGCTCGCCGGGTGAGCGACCATCGCGTGCTGGTGGTGTTCGGATGTGGGGGCGACCGCGACCGCGGCAAGCGTCCCCAGATGGGCCGGCTGGCTGGAGAGCTGGCCGATGTGGTGATCGTGACCAGCGACAACCCTCGCTCGGAGGATCCACTGGCCATCCTGGCCGACATCGAGGGCGGATTGGTGGGCAAGTCCTATACTCTCGAGCCCGACCGGGCTCGGGCCATCGCCCTGGCCATCGGACAGGCCCGGCCGGGAGACGTAGTGGTGATCGCCGGTAAGGGCCATGAGAACTACCAGATCGTCGGCAGCCAGGTCCTTGCCTTCGACGATGCCGAGGTGGCCCGCGAGGCCCTGCGCCGGTGAGCCTGTGGTCGCTCGATCTGGTCGCGCGGGCTACCGGGGGCAGCTTGATTCCCTTCTCGGGGCTCGATTTAACCGGCATCTCGACAGATACCCGGAGCCTGGCGCCGGGCAACCTTTTCGTGCCCCTGGTGGGGCCTGACTTTGATGGTCACGACTTCGTGGAGAAGGCCTTCGAGGCCGGCGCGGCGGCCACCCTGTGGGCTCGCCCCGGCGAGCCGGTGCGCCGACCCGCCGTGCAGGTTCAGGATACCCTGGCCGCTTACCAGGCCCTGGCGCGCTTTCACCGGCGACGCCTGGCGGTGCCGGTGGTGGCGGTGACCGGCTCGGCCGGAAAGACCACCACCAAGGAGCTCTGCTCCGCCGTGCTGGGCTCACGCTTTCAGGTGCACAAGTCGGCTAAGAACTATAACAACGAGGTGGGCGTTCCCCGCACCCTGCTCGAGCTAGAGCCGGGCCACCAGGTGGCGGTGGTGGAGATGGCCATGCGCGGGGCGGGCCAGATTCGCGAGCTGGCTCGTCTGGCCGATGCGCGTGCGGCGATGATCACTAGCGTCGGCGAGGCTCACATCGAGCTTCTGGGCTCGCGCGAGGCTATTTGCGACGCCAAAGGCGAGCTGCTCGAAGAGCTCGGCCCGGGGGCCACCGCCGTGCTGCCGGCCGAGAGCGAGTTCTTCGAGCGCCTCAAAAGCCGCACCCGCTGCGAGGTGTTGAGCTTTGCGGTAGAGGGCCCGGCCGACGTACGGCCGGTGCGTCTAGAATCACGGGGTGTGCTGGGCTGGCGATTGGAGGTGGATTGTCTGGGACGCCGCTCGGAGCTGGAGTTTCCCGCCCCCGGACGACACAATCTGGGCAATCTGATGGGCGTGCTGGCGGTAGCGGCTATCTTCGGGGTCACGCCCGAAGAGGCAGCTCCCGCCATTGCCGCTTTCCGGGGAGCCGAGCTTCGCATGGAGGTTCGCCAGCTCGAGGCTGGAGTGGTGCTTCTCAACGACAGCTACAACGCCTCCCCGGCCGCCATGGAAGGGGCCCTGGAGGTGCTGGGCTCGGCCACCGGCCGCCGCCTGGCCGTGCTGGGGGACATGCTCGAGCTGGGCGCCTTCGCTCCCGAGCTGCATCGCCGGGTGGGGGAGGCGGCTCGACATCAGAACCTGGACGTGCTGGTGGCGGTGGGGGAGGAGAGCAGGGCCCTGGCCGAGGCCGCCCGGGGCGGCGTGGGCGAGGTGCACTGGGCCTTGGATCGCGAGCAGGCCTGGGAGCTCTTGCGGCCGCGCCTGTCGCCGGGCGACACGATCCTGGTCAAGGCTTCCCGCGGCATGGGCCTGGACTGGGTGGCCCAGCGCTTGCAGGAAGCGCCTCTGCCGCTGAGCTAAACTTCGTCGCATTGACCGTGCCACGAAACGTGCGGTGAGAAACTTGTTTCGAACCGCTTCCAAAGTGTTGTGGCACGGGCGATGCGACGAAGCTCAACCGGTTGAGAATTCATCGCACGGTCTATGCGAGGGAATTTAGAGTGTCGAGTTGCGCTTCTGCAGGGTCTGCAAATACTTCTTCAGGGCTTTATGTGTTACGGGGTCGAGCTGGACGAAGCGGGTTCGGACCACGAACAGGTCCTCTTTCTCACGGTCTTCGCGGCAGTTGACCACGCTGCCGGGGACCTCGATGGGCGGGTGGCCTTCCATGGGTCCGATCTTCAAAACGACGTCAATGCCGGATGAGCAGCTGCCGTTGAGCTGGGCTTTGGCTCCTCCTCCGGACAGATCGATCAGCCGGCCCGACCCGATGCGGGAGCCGTCCTTGGCGGCGGTGATCTCGACCGGCAGGCCCGAGCCCAGGCGGATGAAGCGGCGCCGCTCGGCCGCCTTGGCCTTCTCGTGGTAGCCGAGCTTTTCCAGGTAGGGCCCCACCCAGGTGGACTTGAGGTTCTCGGGCCGGCAGGCAAAGTGGACGCCCAGATAGACCCGGCCGGTCTCACCGATGCGGCGGCGCCACATGATTTCGGCGGGAATGGGAGGACCCAGCGCGCCTGTCTTCTTGTCGGCGATGGTGATAACCAGCTTGGATGATTTCTTGATCTTCTCGCGCTCGGATGCTTCCAATCGCATGCCGGTGCTGCCGATGTCGGTGGACAGCGCCGAGAAGGCGGCCCCTTCTGCCTTGCACTGCACGTTGATGTGGCAGGGCAGGCGATAAGCGTTGCGCTTCTCCTCCATGCTCATGACATTCTCTTTGCCGCCGCTCAGCAGTGACTTGAGGCTTTCAAACAGGTTCTCGAACAGGGTCATTCTCCCAGGATCTCCTTGACACGCGTGATCACCTTGCGAGGTGAGAACGGCTTGGTAATATATTCGTTGGCACCGCTTTCGAGGCTGTTGAGACGGTCGGCCTCCTGGCCCTTGGCGGTGATCATCACGATGTAGACGTCCTTGCGCTCGGGATGGTCACGTAACTGCCGGCAGACCGTGTTGCCGTCCATTCGGGGCATCTGGATGTCGAGCAGCAACAGATCAGGGTGGTCGGCCAGGGCCTTCTCCAAAGCTTCCTGACCGTCAACGGCGGTCAGCACCCGGTAGCCCTCCTTCTTCAGGATGAACTCCAAAGAGCGCAGCACGAAGGGCTCGTCGTCGGCTACCAGGATGGTCTTGCCCATAGGCCCTCAGCTTTCGGTGGCCGACTCATCTCCCCCTGGCGAGAGAGCGGTTTCGGTCAGGAGATTGCGCACCAGGCTGGCCAGCTCCCCTTCTGAGAAGGGTTTGGTCAGAATGGTGTTGGCGCCCATGCCCAGGGCCACGGTGCGGTCATCCCGGGGAGCGGCCGTGAGCACCACGATGGGAATGTTGGCCGTCTCGGGGTTGTGCTTGAGCTCGCGCATCACGTCATGGCCCGAAACGCCTGGCATCTTGAGATCCAGCAGGATCAGGTCGGGGGGGTGCTCGCGCACCGACTGCAGGGCCTCCTCGCCGTTCTGGGCGGTGCGCACCCGGTAGCCCCGGTTGAGGAAGATGGTGTTCAGGGCCAGCAGGATGTCGGGGTCGTCATCCACCAGCAGGATCTCGTTCTCCTGGCGGTTGGACCAGGCCATCAGGCGGATGATGCGCTCGAGCAGCTTGTCCTTGTCGACCGGTTTGGCCAGAAAGTCGGCCGCGCCCAGGCGGAACAGTTTGGCTTCGTCCTCCACGATGGAGATGATCATGACCGGGATGTCCCGCGTGGCGGGCTCTTGCTTGAGCCGGGTGAGCACTTCCATCCCGTTGACGTCGGGCAGCATGACGTCCAGGCAGATCAGGTCAGGCTTGTCTTGCCTGGCCAGGGTGATGGCCTCGTCGCCGGTGCGCGCTTCCAGCACCTGATAGCCCTCCAGCTCGAGCACGTGACGCAGGAACCGGCGGATGTTGACCTCGTCGTCCACCACCAGTACCCGGCGGCCCAGTCCCCAGTCGGCCAGGCGGTGGCGGGGCAGGGTCAGCACCGGCAGAGGAGCGTCGTCCTCCAGCGGCAAGCGCACGATGAAGCGGCTCCCCCTTCCCAGCTGGCTGTCCACCGTCAGCGTGCCCTGGTGGGCTTCCACGATGCTGCGCGCGATGGGCAGGCCCAGGCCAGTCCCTTTGATCTCGCGCGTCTCGGAGCTGTCCACCTGGCCGAACTTCTCGAAAATACGCTGGTGGTGCTCGGGAGCGATGCCGATGCCGCTGTCTTCCACCACAACCTCCACCTGGTTGGAAGGCGTGCGGCTGGCCAGCAGGCGCACCCGTCCTCCCGGCGGGGTGAACTTGATGGCGTTGCCGATCAGGTTGGTCAGCACCTGGATCAGCTTGTCCCGGTCACCGGTCATGGGCAGCTTGGTCTCGGCCAGCACCTCGAACACCAGGCCCTTTTTGTCGGCCGCACCGCGCAGCGAGTTGGCGGCGGCGTTGATGACCTCGTAGATGTCCACCGGCTCCATGTCCCACTGCATGCGACCGGCCTCGATGCGCGAGAGGTCGAGCAGATTGTTGATCAAGCGGGTGAGCCGATCAGACTCCTTGTTGATGATCTCCAGGAACTCCATCTGGGTGTCGATGTCTTCGCCCCGGTTGTCGAGCAGGATCTCGGCGAAGGCCTTGATGGAAGTGAGGGGCGTGCGCAGCTCGTGGCTGACGGTATTGAGGAACTCGGACTTGAGCTTGTCGAGCTCCTTGAGCTTCTCATTGACCCGCTGCAGCTCCTGGCGCGAGACCTCGAGATCGCGCCGCATCGAGCGCTCTTCCTCGAGCAGGATGCGCAGGTGTCGCACCGTCTCGTTGACCCCCATGGCCAGTTGGCCCATCTCATCGTCTTCGCCCACCGGGGCCTGGCCGGTAAGGTCCCCCTCCATGACCCGCTCGGTGAAGTCGAGCAGGGTTTTGACCCGGTACTGGAGCCTTTCGCGGGCCGCCTTCTCGAGCTGGATGCGCTCTTGCAGCTGCTCGGCCATCAAGTTGAGCGAGCGCCCCAGCAGGCCCACCTCGTCTCGCCTCCGCGAGGAGGCTCGGGCGGTCAGCTTGCCCCGGGCCAGGTCGCGGGCCACCAGCGCCAGGCGCAGCAGAGGCTCGGTGAAGCGGCGTGTGATCACGCCCATGAAAAGCACCGAGCCCGAGAGCAGGAGCAGGGTCAGCCCGGAGAGATAGCGGCGGGATCGGTCCAGTGCCCGGTTCAGGCTGTCCAGGCGCAGGCCGACCCGTACGGTGCCCTGGCGCCGATCCACCACCACCGGGGCGGAGGCGTCCAGTACGGGCAGACCCCGATAAACGGTGAACTGCACCCGCTGTCCCTCGGCCGCCACCGCCGAGCGGGTGTCCGGGTCCATTTCGCGCTTACCTCGTTCGGAGGGCTCGGAATGGGCGATCACCTCGCCGTCCTTGCCCAGGATCATCACGTAGGCCACGTCCTCGAGCCGCATAAACTGCTCGACGTCCTTTTCGAGCTGGAAGAAGCTGAAGGTTCGCATCTGCTCGCCGGCCAGGAAGGCCAGGGCGTCAGCCAGCGAAAGGGCCCGTTTCTCGGTCTCGTGGCGCAGAATGTCCTCTTCGTGGCGCACGATGATCACGAAGTTGAACACCATGAACACCAAGAGCAACGGCACGATGGCCAGCACCAGCTGGCTGCGCAGAGTTTTGTACGTGCCGGGCCGAGCCATAAGGGCGGCTATTCTTCCTTGTTACCGGGCTTCCTCGGAGACAGTGCGCTGTTCGTGAATATCCTTCCAGGGTTGTGAGTGACTTTCGGGAGCGTGTTGGTCTCTCAGCGACGACAGGAGCGGTCGAAAAGTTGAGCAAGGGTGGGACAACTTTGCCATTGAGTGCTATACTCAAGTAAGACATGCGCACGTGCAATGCCGGGCCTTGCGGGTATGCTCCGCGGCCCTGGAAGAGCGTCCGGCCGTGAGAAGGGTCGGGCTGGTCAGCAAGGAGCTGAGCCGCAAAGAGGCGAGCGCGCCGGCCGCAAAGAAGCCGAGCAAGCCGCTTCTGGGCCAGTCGGCTCCTGCCCGCACGGGCATGGTCTCCAAGCTCACCGTAACCCTGCCCGACGCCAAGACCAAGAAAGAGCAAGTCGTGGTCGCCACCATGACCCTGCGCCAGGTGGCCACCAGGCTCAAGGTGCCCGTCAACGAGGTGAAGGAGATGCTCCGACAGGGTGTGCTGCGCGGGGGGCTCTCAGGAGTCCCGGTGGCCGAGCTCGAGAGCTATATCCGCATCCATCGGCCGCACCTTCTCCGGGTGGCCGAGAGCACGACGGTCGAGGAAACGCACTTCCCTACCTTCCGCAAGCTGCGGCGCGGGCTGATGTGGCGGCTCGACCTCTGGAGCAAGGCCGTGATGGGAATTCTGGTTCCGCGCAAGAAACCCGTGCTGACCGTGACCCTGCCCCCGGCCCCGGTCCCCGAGCCCGAAGGGCCCCCGGACGAGGCCGCTATCCTGCTGGCTCTGCAGGCCACCGATGTCAAGCGCCTGAAAGCCATGTTGGAGGAGCATGTGGACTTGGTGCTGCAGACCACCGACGCCGAGCAGAATACCTCGCTTCACCTGGCGGTGATGGCCGGGGGCTACGAGCGCACCTACCTGCTCGTCAACGCCGGGGCCGAGCTGAACGCTCGCAATGCCAGCGGGGCTACGCCCTTGGGTCTGGTGCTGCAGGGTCGGCGAGGGGGCTGGCGGCAGGTGGCGACGCTGCTGCAGGAGCGGGGCGCGGTCGAATGAGCGCGCCGGCCGCCAGGGCTGAGAGCAGGGGAGCGGCAGGCAGCGTATAGCGCGTCTCCACGTGCAGGAGCGAGTAGACAGCCGTCAGGCAGAGCAAGAAGGCCAACGGCAGGGCCATGGCCCGCACCTCAAAGCGCCTTATGAAGCCAACCAGGGCCAGCAGTAGCACCAGCCGTTGCAGCCCCCGGGCCACCTCTACCAGGAGGGGGACCCGCTCATCGCGGGGGAAGGCGTAAAGGAGAGGATCGCCGGCATCCCACCACAGGCTCCAGGCCTGGTTGAGCACGTGCATCGCGTAGCGGCCGGGATGGTCCTTGATGGCCTGGACGCCGATTCGGGCAAGCTCGTCGTTGACGGCTCGCACCCGCTCTGGAGGCAGGTCTTCCATGCGACCGCCAGGTAGCACCGGAGACCACTGGATCAAGCCTTCCTTGTAAGCTTCCAGGCCGTCGCGGGTCAGGAACACGCCCTGGTCGAAAGTAACCCCGATGTAGATGGCATAGCCCAGGCCGGTGACCGTCATGGGCGTGAATCGCCCGCCCACCTCGTAGTTGCGATAGGCCCAGGGCAGCATGCACAGGCTCCAGATCAACATGGCCAGGGCTCCCAGGCGCCAGGCCCGGCTCAGGCCGGCTGCCAGGCCCAGGGCTACCAGCGCGAAGGGCACCATGGTGGGCTTGGTCAGGCTGAGCAGAGCGGAAAGCACGCCCAGCAGAACGAAGCGTTTTGAGTCAGCCTGCTCGGTGCAGCGCCAGGCCAGCTCCGCCACCCCGGTCAGGAGCACAGTGCTGAGCACGTCGTTCAGGGCCGGCACTGAGAAGAGCGCCCAGTAGGGGTTCAGCATCAGAATGCCCACCGCCAGCACGGCATAGCTCTGTCCGCCCAGCTTGCGCAGCCGCCCGTAAACGAGCACGGCCATCACCATCGTCAGCAGGCTCTGGAACAGCACCACGGAGAGCTCTAGCGGCAGGGGAACCATCATCAGCAGGGTCACCGCGACCGGCAGCAGGGGGGGGCGCGAGATGTCCGGGTAGTAGGGCTCGCAGGGGCTGTGCGAAAACCCGTGGCCCTCCAGCATGTTGTGGGCCAGAATGACGTGATGGTAGGCGTCGCCCAGCAAGCGCTGGGGAATCCAGGCAGCCAGGACGAGGCGCAGCACGACCCCGAGGAGGAGCAACGCCACCAGAGTCCTGTGAGCCATCCGATCGGCCTTCTAGGGTCCCGAGCCTTGACCTGTCTGTTGAACGGCGCCGCTCTCATCGAAGCTCGGCTCGGCCGCACTTCCATCAGTCTGTCCGTCAACGAGGCCGACCTGCCCACCGGCAACGCGCCTCAAGCCATCAGCTGGAATCCTCCCTCAACAGGTCCGTTTTCGGCCGGACAGGCCAGGACAACCGGCCAGGTGACGAACGGATCCACCAACAACAAGGTGGGAGACTCGGTTCAGCGCTATTCCATGAAGGCCGTCCCTGGCCTCGGGCGCTCCCAACTTTTTCTGATCGTGCTCGGTCCGGCTCCCACCAACTAGGGTTTTCCCGGCATGGCCGGGAAGGCCCGGCCATGCCCCCCAAGACCATCGCCTTCTTCCCCGAGGCCGCCTACGGCCCCGCCCTCAACTCGGTGGGCATCGCCCAGGCCTGCGAGAAGCTGGGCCACCGGGCGGTGTTCCTGACCGCGCCCGACCTGGCCGGCACCTACTCCGGCTACGGCTTCGAGGAGCACCAGGTGCCCATGTCGGCCCCCATGCCCCCCGAGGAGGCTGCCAGCTACTGGCAGACCTTCATCGATGGGCACATCCCCAACTTCAACAAGTCTCCCTACGAGCAGATCGACAACTACGTGAAAGATTGCTGGGAGGCCATCGTGGAGACGGCGGAGTGGGCCCAGAAGTCGCTGCCCGAGGTGCTCGGGCGCGTGCAGCCCGACGTGGTGTGCGTGGACAACGTGATCTTGTTCCCGGCCATCAAGCAGTATGGCAAGCCCTGGGTGCGCATCATCTCCTGCAGCGAAAACGAGATCCCCGATCCAGACATTCCCCCGCACCTGTCGGGCTGCGGGCAAGACGACAAAGCCTGCTTTCAGGCCTTCGAAGAGCGCTTCAACCAGGTGATCGGCCCCATCCACCAGCGCTTCAACGTCTTTCTGGCCGAGCAGGGCGAGGCCCCCTATCCCCTGGGCCAGTTCTTCGAGGCCTCGCCTCACCTCAACTTGCTGCTCTATCCCGAGCCGGTCAAGTTCCGCCGCCGCCAGCCCCTCGACCCGCAGCGTTTCCAATACCTGGAAGGGTGCGTGCGGCAGGATGCGCCCTACCAGCTCCCTGCCTTTCGGGCCAACCAGGACAAGCCTGTCGTGTACGTCAGCTTCGGCTCGCTCGGCTGCGGCGACGTGCCCACCCTGCGGCGCCTGGTGGAAGCCCTGGGCCGGCTGCCCCTGCGGGCCCTGATCAACGTGGGCGGCTATCTCGAGAGCTATCGCGAGGTGCCCCCGAACGTGCACCTCGACAAGTGGTTCCCCCAGCCTTCGGTCATCCCCCAGGTGGACGCGGTGATCCACCACGGGGGCAACAACACCTTCACCGAGTGCCTCTACTTCGGCAAGCCGGCCCTGATCATGCCCTACGTCTGGGACGGCCACGACAATGCCACCCGGGTTCACGAGACCGGTCACGGTCTCAAGATGCACCGGGCCAACTGGACCTTCGAGGAGCTCTCTGAGGCCCTCGACACCCTGCTGACCGACCAGGAGATGGCCGCGCGGCTCAAGCGCAGCGCGGCCCAGATGCAGGCCAGTCCGGGCCCCGCCCGGGCGGCCGAAGCGATTGTGAGGCTGCTCTAACATGGCGATCATGCTCAAGTCCAGTGCCCCCCACGTGCGCGGCGTGGCCCGGGTGGATCAAGAACTGCTGGAGGTGGACTCCACCCTCAAGGTGGCCCCCATCCCGGTCGGCCCCAACGACTGGCCCCAGATGGGCATCATCCGCTCGGAGCCCTCGCGCTGGCCCATGACCCTGGAGAGCTGCGATCAGCTGTGCCACTTCATGGAGGGGCGCGCCACCTGCACGCGCGAGGGCGAGACCATCGAGGTGGAGCCGGGCACGGTGGTGCACTTCAAGACCGGCTGGAAAGGCGAGATCCAGGTCCACGAGACGGTGCACTTCGTCTACGTCTGCTTTCCCGGCGCCCCGGCCGAGAAGACGCCGGTGCTGCGCGACGTGGCCACGGTGCCGGCCGAGAAAGACTGGGGGATCATCCCCACCATGCTCGAGGGCGAGTCGCGCACCAGCGGCATCTTGCTCTCGCGCGACGCCGACGGCGGGGCCGAGAGCGGCATCTGGATCTGCACCCCCGGCAAGTGGCATTGCCACGTCACCAAGGACGAGTTCTGCCACTTCCTGAGCGGGCGCTGCACTTACACCCACGACCGTAGCGGCGAGGTGATCGAGATCGAGCCCGACACCGCGGCCTTCTTCCCGAAAGACTGGAAGGGCACGTGCGTGGTCCACGAGACGGTGCGCAAGGTCTACTTCATCGCATGAGCGCTCTTCAGTACGTGGGGGGCAGGCTGGTGAAGGCCGCCGGCGCCCCTCGCAAGGTGCTGGATCCGGCCACGCTGCAAGAGGTGGGGGAGGTGGCTGAGGCCACCTCCGAGGAGATCGAGGCCGCCCTGCAGGCGGCCGAGCGGGCCCGGCCCGCCTGGGCTCAGATGGACGCCAAAAGCCGGGCCAACGTGCTCCACCGCCTGGCCGACGCCATCGAGAACGGGGACCGGCGCCGGGTAGCCGAGCTGATGACCCGCGAGATGGGCAAGCCCTTCCCCGAGGCCATGGGCGAGCTGGCCAACGTGGCCTCCATCTTCCGTTACTGCGCCGAGCTTGCGCGCGACGAGGTGGGCCGGGTGGCCGGTCCCATCCAGCCGGGGTCGTTTCAGTATTCACGCGCCTTTCCGTACGGCGTGAGCGTGCACATCGTGCCCTTCAACTTCCCCATCCTGCTCTTGTCCTGGACCCTGGCCGCCTCGCTCGCGGCCGGCAATGTGGCCATCGCCAAGCCAGCCGAGGCCACCACCCTCTGCACCTGGGCGTTCTGCGAGCTGCTGGGCGAGGTGCTGCCCCCGGGCGTCCTCTCGGCCCTGGCCGGCGGACCGGCGGTGGGGCGGGCCCTGGTCGAGTCCGAGCGCACCCACGTGGTGGCCTTCACCGGCTCGGTGGCCGCCGCTCGGGCCGTGGGCACCGCCTGCGCCGAGCGCTTCAAGCCCTGTCTGCTCGAGGCGGGCGGCTCGGACGCGCTGATCGTCTCCGACAAGGCCCCTCTGGAGGTGGCCATCGCCGGCTCGGTAACGGCTGCCTTCCACCTCTCGGGCCAGATCTGCACCTCGGCCGAGCGCTTCTTCGTGCACCGGGATGTCCACGACCGCTTCGTGGCCGGGCTGGTGGAGGGTGCCCGCAAGCTGCGCATCGGCCACGGCCTGGAGCGCTCCGAGCTCGGTCCCCTGGTCTCGGAGGCGGCCCGGGCCAAGGTGGTCCGCCTGGTGGACGACGCCGTGGCCCGCGGGGCGCGCCTGGAGACGGGCGGGCGCATTCCGCCCGGACGCGATGTGGGCTGGTTCTACGAGCCCACCGTGCTGACCGGGGTATCGCCTGACATGCCCATCTTCCACGAGGAAGTGTTCGGCCCGGTGGCCTCCATCTGCGCCGTGGACTCGTTCGAGCAGGCCCTGGAGCTGGCCAATCGCTCTGAGTTCGGGCTGGGGGCCTCGCTCTTCACCACCGACCTCTCCGAGGCCATGGCCTTCGTGGAGCTCATCGAGTCGGGCATGGCCTGGGTCAACAATCCCCTCATCGACAACGACGCCCTGCCCTTTGGAGGCTGGAAGCACTCCGGGGTGGGACGGGCCCTGGGCCGCGAAGGCCTGAACGCCTTTCGGCGCACCAAGATGGTGGTGGTGGACGCCACCCCGAAGGTGCACGACTGGTGGTATCCCTACCCTGAGAGCGAGTTCTATTCCTGATGCGCGTTCTTTTCATCGGCGGAGCCGGGCTGATGGGCTCGGGCAGCATCCGCGACATGCTCGACACCAGCCCTCACGAGATCATCGCAGCTGACTCCAGTGAAGAGCGGCTCTCCCGCCTGCCGGCCCACCAGCGGCTGAGGACCCGGGTGCTGGACGTCTCCGACCGCGCGGCCCTGCTGGCCGCCCTGCAAGAGTGCGACCTCTGCGTCAACGCCGTGCCCACCTTCGCTGGCTACCAGATGGCCATCTTCGAGGCCTGCCTCGAGGCCCGGCGGGCCTACACCGACTACGGCGGCATGGGCGTCTACACCGTCAAGCAGAAGGCCATGCACCAGGCCTTCGAGCAGGCGGGGGTGACGGCGGTGGTGGGCCTGGGCGCCGACCCGGGCCTCTCCAACGTGATCTGCCGGGCGGTGGCCGACCGTCTGGACTCGATCGAGAAGATCAACCTCTACTGGACGGGCGTGCGCATCGGTCCGGAGAGCCCGGTGCTGGTGCCCGCCTACAGCCTGTCCACCATCTTGTCCGAATATGCTAACCCCAGCATGCAGTTCCTGGACGGCGAGCTGCGCGAGGTCCCGGCCCGGGGCGGGGTGGAGACGCTGGACCTGCCCGAGCCGTTCGGCCGCACTACCTTCCTTTTCACCCAGCACTCCGAGCCCCTGACCATCCCGTTCGCCAGGGGGATCGCCGAGAAGGGGATCCGCGAGTTCACCTGGCGTCTCGCCCTGCCCATCCAGGACCACCAGGCCTACGTGGCTCTGGCCCGGGCCGGCTTTGGCGACTACGACACCCCGGTGAGCGTGCCGGGAGGCACGGTAAAGCCGCTCGACGTGTTGCAGGCGGTGATGGAGCGCCAGCGCCAGCGCACCCCTCCGCCCGCTTACGAGAGCCACGAGATCCACTTTGCGGTGGGGGTGGGCCAGCGCCAGGGGCGGGCCACCCGGGTCACCGCCCGCGTCATCGGGCGCCCCCATCCGGCCTACGAGCCTTACGCCGACGCGGCCACCTCCATGTTCTTGTCCATCGGCGTGCAGCAGATGCTGGACCGGCCGCCCGCTCCCGGGGTGTGGGCCCCGGAGGAGTGCTTTGACCCGGACGCCTTTTTGGCCGAGGTGACCAGGCGCCACTTCGAGGTGTCCATCGAAACCGTCAGCACGGAGGCTTTTTAGCCATGCTCGGGGAGACTGCTTCTGGAAAGCTCTTCATCGCCGGCGAGTGGGTGGATCCCATCCGGGGCGGAAAGTTTCCCGCCGTGGATCCGGCCACGGAGGAGCCGCTGGCCGAGGTGGCCGCGGCCACTTATGAGGACGTCGAGGCGGCCGTTTCCGCCGCCGTTGGCGCGCAGAAGAGCTGGGGGCGCACCACCGGCGCCTTTCGAGCCGAGATTCTGGCCCGCATCGCCTCGCTCATTCGTGAGAATCAACAGAGCCTGGCGGTGCTGGAGGTTCGAGACAACGGCAAGCCGCTGCCCGAGGCCGAGTGGGACGTGGGCGACGCCGCCGGCTGCTTCGATTACTACGCCGGCCTTGCGCGCGAGCTCGACGAGCGCCAGGGCGAGGTCATCACCGTGCCCGACGAGCGCTTCACCAGCCGCGTCTACCACGAGCCGGTGGGGCCGAGCGGGCTGATCATCCCCTGGAACTACCCGCTCTTGATGGCCGCCTGGAAGGTGGCCCCGGCCCTGGCGGCCGGCTGCGCCTCGGTGCTCAAGCCCTCCGAGCTGACCTCGCTGACCGCTCTCGAGCTGGCTGGCATCGCGGCGGAGGCCGGCCTGCCCCCGGGAGTGCTCAACGTGGTCACCGGTTTTGGCAAGGACGCCGGGGCCCCCATCGCCAGCCACCCTCAGCTTCGCAAGGTGGCCTTTACCGGCAGCGTGCCCACCGGCCGCAGCGTCATGCAGGCCGGGGCCCAGGCCATCAAGACGGTCAGCCTCGAGCTGGGCGGCAAGTCGCCCTTCGTGGTGTTCGAGGACGCCGACCTCGAGGCCGCGGTGGAGTGGATCTTGTTTGGCATCTTCTGGAACCAGGGCCAGGTGTGCAGCGCCACCTCGCGCCTCTTCGTGCACGAGAGGCTGGCCGGGTCGCTGCTCGAGCGCCTGGTGGCCGAGTCGGAGCGCATCACGATCGGCAACGGCCTGGAGCCGGGCGTCAAGCTGGGGCCCCTGGTGAGCGCCCCCCAGCGCCAGCGAGTGGAGAGTTTCGTGGCCCAGGCCCTGCAAGACGGTGGTCGAGCCCTGACGGGCGCGGCCCGCCCCTCGGATTTCCCGCGGGGATACTTCTACCAGCCGACCATCCTGGCCGACCTGCCCGAGAGCTCCACCGCCTGGCGCGAGGAGATCTTCGGCCCGGTGCTGTGCGTGGCCACCTTTGCCACCGAGGAGGAGGCCGTGGAGCGGGCCAACGACTCGCCTTACGGTCTGGCCGCGGCTGTGATGTCAGCTGACCAGGATCGCTGCCAGCGCGTGGCCCGCGCCCTGGAGGCGGGCATCGTCTGGATCAACTGCTCCCAGCCCACCTTCACCGAGGCCCCGTGGGGCGGCATGAAAGAGAGCGGCGTGGGCCGCGAGCTCGGGCGCTGGGGACTGGAGAACTACCTGGAGACCAAGCAGGTCACCGCCTACAACTCCACCGCGCCGTGGGGATGGTACCTCGGAGGCTCGTAGGCGACGCTTCAATGGTCGTCGAACGGGTTGATCAGTTCGACGCCAGCATGTCGAAAGTCGCGAGTGTTTCGAGTGGCCACTGTTAAGCTGTGCTGCCGTGCTGAAGCTGCGATCAGGCTGTCTTTGACAGGCATCGCGCAGCCCTTTTGTCTCAACTCGGCCAGGAGGCGGGCCCAATGGCCTGCGGTAGTGGCGTCCAACTCCACCAGACCCAGGTGCCGAACCCCGCTTTCGAACCATTTCAAGAGACTCTTGCGTTTTCGACCGTCTGGCAAGCCGAGAATGCCATACTCCAGCTCGCCCAGGATAATAGGGTTGACCAGAATGTCTCGCTGGTGCTCTTCGAGCCAGTCCAGCACGCAAGGCAGCGGCTGTTTGCGCGTCGCTTCACTGAGGACGTTCGCGTCGACGAGAAATCGAGTCACAGAGTGTCCGTGGACTCCGACGCAATGGGCTCGAACCAGTCTTTCTCCGGGCAAGCCAGAAGCCAGTCGACGAGTCTGTGGCTTTCCGGAAGAACGATCCGGGTAAGCCGGTAGTCGCCTGCATCCAACCTCTCGACGTTAAACTGCTGTCCTGCACGGATTTGGTCCAGGTCCCTCAGCTCAGCCGGAAGAACGATCTGCCCCTTCGAGGAGATTCGTGTTCTCATACTGGTAAGATATCATCTTACTGTGACGCCAGCAAGGCTACCGCCTTCGAGACCTTTCGATTCCGCTTCGGCCTCCAGTGGGGTGACAAAGAGGCTCGGGGGCTGCAGGGTTCCATCCCCATTGCCCAGCAGGACGACGGCACTGGTCACACCGAGATTGTTGTTGCCGGTCATGACGTCGGGGATGCCGTCGGCGTTGAAATCGCCCACCTGGGCCTCGATGGGGCTGAAGCCGCCCGTGGTTTGAGTCAGGGGGGCCTGGAAACTGCCGTCGCCATTGCCCAGCAGCACGCTGACGGCGGGTCAATGGGGGCCCAGATCTTTTCGATGCCCCCGGTTATCGGCCTGGAATCGTGCGGGTGCGCACCCGCACGTTGGCAACGTCCACGAAGCCTCGACCCTCTCGAATGACGAGGTTACGGTCGTCCGGCTGCAGCTGCTCCAGGACCGAATCCAGATGACCGGCCACCACCGCATCCTTGTTGCGCGCCAGCAGATCCGCCGCGCGCTCCGGCTTGATGCCCCGCTCAAGCAGGCTGTCGAAGCCGGAGGCCATGGCTCCCACCTCCTGGGGATCGGAGCGGTTACGCATCAGGTCCGTGAAGGCCGGGGCCGCCCCGGGAACCTTCTCCCGGCCCTGCTGGCTGAACTGGCTCATGCCCTGGGCCGCGGCCTGTGGCGACAGACCCTGCTCGAGAAACTGACTGAAGCGATCCAACACCGGCTCGGGGGTAGGCGCCGTGCTGGCCGCCAGGGCGCTCTCGACGGCGGTCGGAGCCGCGGCCGGCATCCGCGACAGCAGGTTGTTCACCTCGTCGCGCGCCGCGTCCACGCTTTGCCCCTGCTCCACCCGACCGCTCAGCGCATCCAGAGCCGCCAGCTTGTTCTTGTGCACCTGCAGGGCAGGTCCGTGGCTTTTCATCAGCTCGCCCAGAGCCTCGACCTGCCGAGTGGCGGGGGTTGAGCGGGGCTGTCGGCACAGCTTGTCGGTGGCCTGGCCGGCAAACAGAGCCGACATCCCCACCTCCAGACACTTGAGATAGACCTCCTGGCGCTCGGGCTCGTGCAGCCCGAACTCGCGGAAATCCACCGGCCGGCCGCCCAGCGGCCCCGAGCGACCCAGATAGTCTAGCGCCTGCTGGCGGGCGGTCTGAAAGTCCTGGCCGTTTTGCATCCGGTCGGCCACCAACTGCAGGCTGTCGAGCTTGCTCTGGTGCTGCTGGAGTGAAGGCAGCTTCTCCAGCTCACGCAGCAGTCCGTCGCGCTGCTCGCGCGTGGTGTCCCCCATGGGCTTGTCCAACTCGAGCATCATGCGGGAGGTCCACTCTCCGCTGTAACCGCGAGCGCGGAGGTCGAAGTAGCGGGCGCGACGCTCGGGCTCGGCCAGTCCCAGGGGACCGTAATCCTTCAGGGCGCGCTCGCACTCCTCGGGGCGAGAGACGTCTTTCAGGAAGCTACCGACCTGGCTTGCTGCCTGCGCCGGGTCGGTGCGGGCCGCTTCCTGGCGGAAGATCTCCATGGCGGTCTTCTTGTTGCCGTGATACTGGCACACGGGACCGGCGGCGTGCTGGGCAAAGAAGTTGCGCCGCTGCTCCAGCGTCGTGCTCGAATCGGAGTCCGCGATGGCGTGGGCCAGCTGGCCGGCCCACTCGACGTTGTATTTCCCGCCATCAGCGAGCTCCAGGAAGACCTTCCCGGCGTCCCCGGTGGCGAAGTCCTCCGAGTAGACCTGCCAGAACTCCCGGCGACTCTCGGCCTGGCCGATTCCCCAGGTGGCCCGGTCGGCCCTGTCCAGCTCAGCCTCGGCCGAAGGCCGGTCCAGGCCCGCATCCAGCATGCGCTGAAGAGCGGTGCGCTTGAAAGCCTCGACGGCCGGGTCGGTGGACGACCCGGCGGCGGTTAGGGGCAGGCTGGCCAGAGGGCGGATCAGCACACCTGATTCTGGCATGCCGGGCTCAAAGAAACCTGCAGCGGGTTTCAGGGAGCGAGCCGGTCCTGGTCAGACGTATCGGGCTTGAGCAGGGCCGCGCCCGAAAGGGCGCAGCAAGTCAATGGCGACTGCGCGGATCGGTGAAGGTCGGTCAGAAATGAGATGGTCTGCCATCTCCAACGCGGTCATCTCCTCGACATCGGCCTGCTCGAGCCCGAACTTCCCGGCCGTGTCCAGGATGAACAGCCCCTCCGCCGGGTGCATCGAGCCGTCTACCGCCATCAGGGCGGGGTCTGCTGGACCTGGTTGGCGAGCACGAAGGGATTCATGATCGACCCTGGGTTCGATCCATTGATTCCTCAAACCCTTGCATTCACCTGGGGCGCAATCGGGCCTCAGGAAACCCAACTGCCGTAATCGAGGTCGAGCAAGGTGGCCTCGTTCTGGTCCCACTTCCAGAGGGCGTCGAAGCCGCGCCCGAACAGGCGACCGAGCATCGTGGACTCTTTGTGGAGCCAGTAGCACTCTCCGGCTTTCAAAGGATGAAGCCTCCTGGCACGTTCCAGCTCAGAGCCTTCCGGCTCGACCTCGATATGGGAGCGATGAAGCAGGTGAAACTTGTATTCGCGGTCGGGGCAGAGCTTCTGGAGCGTGGTGTATTCCGAGTAGCTGAGGCAGAGGATTCCCGGAGTAACCGGGTCGAGGATCTCGCTGGCGGCGATGAGACCGGGCTCGTCGGACACGTAGACAGCCGGAGCCTCGGGGTCAAGGGGCGAGAAGGCAAAGGGAAGGGCTGCTGCATGCTGGTTGCGCATCCTCCTCTGAGCCGGCTCGCCATGCTGCAACCATGCCACCAGCGCCTCTCCGAGGATGCGGCACTGGTGCTCTTGAGCGGGACTCAGTGACTCGCGTGCGGGAAGCGGATTTCTGGACCTCATGTCTTGAGCCAGAGAGGTCGCTCCCGCGCGCCACCAGGCCCCGTTGATCCAGTCGTTGCGCTCCTGGCGATCTCGGCTTCGAGGACTCGGTCGGCCGCGCTCTTTGGAACGACGCAGACGCAGGATGGCCCGGGCCCGGTCGGGGTGGATCGAGCGCGGCAGCATCCTCGCCCACGGGTACTTGCTCAGAAGCTCGGCCACGTCCCTCCAACTCCCCCACGCCGAGGTGGTGACGGGTGGGGGCAGGCCGATCAGGTCTTCCTCGCTGAGAAGGTCGCAGGCAGCAACTTCGTTGCGCTCCAGGGCATACTTTCGGCCCTGGCGCAGGATCTTCAAGCTGCCGCCCTCAGACCCCAGGTGAAGCATGGTTTCGATGCTCATATCCTCAGCTTAGCGCCCGTCCGCGACAGGTAATGTCATTGCCTTCACGATCAAAGCCGGTGAGCCCGGCTGACCGCCTCCAGGGCCCGGAAGCGCTCGGGGTGGCAGATGAAGAGCAGCACCCGGAGCCTCCCCGAAACCTCCTTGAGCAGCGAGCAGACCCGCTCCATGCGCTCCTCGTCGGAAAGAGCGAGATTGCGGGCTAAGAGCCGGATACGGTGAGCAGTATCCGGTTTCAGGTGGGGGACGGGGCCCCCTGTCACGAGGAGCAGGACCTGACCTGGTCGCGGCCCCTCCTCTACAGCTGGAGCGAGCTCGACCAGAATCCCGACCGCTGCGCTTACCGCTGGATCCGACTGGTGCGACCGAGAGCCGGATTCCGGTTGAGTTTCACCCTGAGCGCGGGCTCAGTTTTACCAGGTCGCAGCAAGCCCTGGCAACTCCCTTCGGTGCTCGAATCGGAAGTGGCGCGCGCGCGATGGTTCCTGACCAGGGCCAGGCTCGCCGGTCACGAGACCGCCTTCCCACCGATCCGGGTCTCGTCTCGGAACACCCGGTAAGCCCGCCCACCCCGGATGCCCACCTCCCAGAGAATGCTCCCCTGCTCGTCGCGGCGGGCCTTCATCGTGCCCCCGTGCAGGTGCCCCTGGTGGTGCACATCGCACACCCCGGCCAGGTTGGCGTCTTCGTCGCCCCCTCCGTGAGAGCGAAACTCCAGGTGGTGCTGGTGCAGAAACGCTCGCCGGGTGCAGCCCGGCACCTGGCAGCGGTAGTCGCAGGCCTCCATGATGCGCCGCGTGCGCGCGCGCATCTGCCGGTCGGCCTTCCGCCAGGTGGCCATGAAGCCGGCCAGAAACATCCGCAGCGCGGCCGAGCAATCGCTTGCTCCGTGAGCCCGCGCTGCCGCCTCGGCCGCCTCCAGCACCGGCATCACCTCGGAGGGCACCTTCACCTGCAGGCTGACCGTCCGCTCTTGGCCCCGGCGATCCGTCAACGTTGGAAGCCAGGCCATGGCCCGACCGATGGCCACACTCAGCGGACCGCCCAGCCCCGGAACCAGCACCGCTCGCCTGTCGCGGCGGGCCTTGAGCCGGATGGCCGCCGGCCGCTCTTTGGGCGGAGCGTAGCCCGAGAGCCGGAACGACTCGCGGTCGGTCTCGGCCAGATCGCAGCAGGCCTTCGCCACCGCCTCCAGGTGACGGCAGGTGGTGGTCTCGGCAAACTCCACCCAGGCCCCATCGAAGCTGTCGTGCACCTCGGCCAGCACCGGGAACAGTCGGTCCGCCTGCGACAGCGTCAGGCGCCCTTCGCGCACGGCATCGTACACCAGCGGGTGGTTCAAGAAGCCCCGCTCGCGAGCGATC
>JAANMT010000505.1_pt1 | contig 42536 bp, 39 predicted proteins | sample 7279711 | NCBI WGS metagenome assembly JAANMT01 (sample SAMN14094538, study PRJNA606508) | bioreactor metagenome | isolation source: A lab-scale SPAN reactor treating ammonium-rich wastewater day 1 | place: Ireland: Galway | collected 2017-01-16 | reverse complement strand
ACCGCATCGGCACCACCGATCTGGATGCCGTCGGCCAGGTGGTCCAGGTCACCCACGCCACCCGAGGCGATCACGGGCACATCCACCGCGTCGCTCACGGCGCGGGTCAGCGCGAGATCGAACCCCGCCTTGGTGCCGTCGCGGTCCATGCTGGTGAGCAGGATCTCGCCCGCGCCGCGCCGCGCCATCTCGGTGGCCCACTGCACGGCGTCCAAGCCGGTGTTCTTGCGGCCGCCGTGGCTGAACACGTCCCAGCCGGCGCCCACGGGCTGGCCGTCAACACCAATGCGCGTCTGCTCCTCAGCGTTGCGGCGCTTGGCGTCGATCGCCACGACGATGCACTGCGCGCCGTACTTGGCGCTTGCGGCATTGATCACGTCGGGGTTGGCGATGGCGGCGGAGTTGAAGCTGGTTTTGTCCGCCCCCGCGTTGAGCAGGCGGCGCACATCGTCCACGGTGCGCACGCCGCCACCCACGGTCAGCGGGATGAAGACCTGGCTGGCCACGGCCTCGATGATGTGCAGGATCAGGTCGCGCCCGTCGCTGGTGGCGGTGATATCGAGGAAGGTGAGTTCATCGGCGCCTTGCGCGTTGTAGCGTGCGGCGATCTCCACGGGGTCGCCCGCGTCGCGCAGTTCGACAAAGTTCACGCCCTTGACGACCCGGCCGCCGGTGACGTCGAGGCAGGGGATGATGCGTTTGGCCAGCATGGGAACTCCGGAGAAAAAGAAAAAAGGTTCTAAAGCACCCGCAGGCACTGCCCGCCGGACCAGGTAGCGCCCGGTGCGAGCACCACCTGCGTGTCGATCTGGGCGGCCTCGACGCACAGCATATGGGCATGGCCACCAGCAGGCATATCGGACAGGCGCGCGCACAGCGCGGCTCCGGGGTTCCAGACCACCGTCTGGCCCATGCTCGGGCTCTGGGCGATTTCGAGCCGGTGCGCGCCGTCGTGCAGTTGCATAGGCGCCGGGGCCGCGGCGAATACGCTGTCGTACTCGCCCGCGAAGGTGATGGGGCCCTGCTGCGTGCCGCGCACATCCGCCACGGCGTCCCAGCGCGCGCAGCCGTCCAGGCCCTGCAGGCGAACCTGGGCGATATCGTCCACGCGTAGGTAGCTGTGCAGGGCGAGGGTGAAATCCGAGGCTATGGCGTCGGTGTTGCGCACGGTGCAATCGACCCGCAGCTCGCCTGCGGCCAGCGCCACGTCCACCCGCGCGGCGAAGGCCCGTGGCCACCAGGCGCGGCTGCGTTCGTCATCCGCCAGATGCAACGCCAAGCGGACAGTGTCGGCCTCGGCCTGCATGCCCTCGGCACGCCAGGTCAGGTTGCGCGCAAAGCCGTGCTTGGGTAGCGGGCCGCGCTGGTTGAACTGGGGAAAGCACAGCGGAATGCCGCCCCGGATGGCGGCCTGGCCGTCGACCACGGCGTCCGGGCTCAGGTAGAGGCGCTCGCGCCCGCCGGACACCCAGGACAGCACCTGGGCGCCGTGCAGCGCCACCAGGGCGGTATCACCGTTGCCTGCGCTCAAGCGGATGCAGGGCTGGCCGTGGAAAGTCTCGGCTTGGCCCGCCAGCAGCGCAGGGTCAGGCATTGGCGAGTTCGTCGGCGCGCGCCTGCGCGGCGGCGAAGTCGAGGTCACCCGAATAGATGGCCCGGCCGCAGATCACGCCTTCGACGCCCTCTTCCTCGACAGCGCAGAGCTGCTCGATGTCGCGCATACTGCCCAGGCCTCCCGAGGCGATGACCGGGATGGTGAGCGCCTGTGCCAGCTTGACGGTGGCTTCGATGTTGATGCCCGAGAGCATGCCGTCGCGGCCGATGTCGGTGTAGATGATGGATTCGACACCCCAGTCCTCGAATTTTTTCGCCAGATCCACGACCTCGTGGCCGGTGAGCTTGCTCCAGCCGTCGGTGGCGACCTTGCCGTCCTTGGCGTCCAGGCCCACGATGATGTGGCCGCCGAACGCGGTGCAGGCGTCCTTGAGGAAGCCGGGGTTCTTCACGGCGGCCGTGCCAATGATGACGTAGCGCAGGCCGCCGTCGATGTATTTCTCGATGGTGTCGAGGTCGCGGATGCCGCCGCCGAGCTGCACCGGGATGTCGTCACCGACCTCTTTGAGGATGGACTGGATGGCGGCGTAGTTCTTGGGCTTGCCTGCAAACGCGCCGTTGAGGTCCACCAGGTGCAGGCGGCGTGCGCCCGCGTCCACCCATTTGCGCGCCATGGCGGCCGGGTCTTCGCCAAAGGTGGTCGATTGGTCCATGTCGCCTTGCTTGAGGCGAACGCAGTGGCCGTCCTTGAGGTCGATGGCGGGGATCAGAAGCATGGTGGGTTCGGGGATAAATGGGCTTCGACTGGCTCAGCCCGAACGAGAGTGGAAAAACGTGGCGACCGGGAAAAGTGTAAATCACGGATTCCAGTGCAGGAAGTTGCGGTACAGCTGCAGGCCGTGCTCCGCGCTCTTCTCCGGGTGGAATTGCGTGGCGAAAATATTATCGCGTGCAATCGCGGCAGCAAACACACCGCCGTAATCGGCCTCGCCCGCGCAGTGGCGCGGGTCTTGCGGCCGGGCATAGAAGCTGTGCACGAAATAGAAGTAGCTGTTATCAGGTACGCCGGCCCACACCGGGTGCACGGCGCCGCCGTGCGGTACCTGGCGCACAGTGTTCCAGCCCATCTGCGGCACCTTGTAGCGGCTGCCGTCCTGCTGCGTGCGCCCGGCCAGGTTGAACTTGACGACCTCGCCCGGAATGAGGCCCAGGCCCGGCGTATCGCCCTCGGCGCTGTGCGTGAGCAGCATCTGCATGCCCACGCAGACGCCGAACATCGGCTTGGTGGCGGCGGCTTCAAGCACGGATTCGCGCAGACCCGAGTCGCGCAGCTCGCGCATGCAGTCCGGCATGGCGCCCTGGCCGGGCAGCACGATGCGCTGGGCCGCGCGCACGTCTTCGGGGCGTGAGGTGACGACCACCGTCCAGCCCGTGTCGTGCGCGGCGGCCTGCACGGCCTGCGACACGGAGCGCAGGTTGCCCATGCCATAGTCCACCACCGCCACGGTTTTTACTACTGAATTCATAGCTGTTAGCGCAATCTGGATAAGCGCTGGAGGCCTGTTTTATAGAAAATTTACAGGGAACCCTTGGTCGAGGGAATGGTGCCGGCGCTGCGCGGATCGCGCTCGACAGCGGCGCGCAGGGCGCGGGCGAAGGCCTTGAACGCCGTTTCGCACTGGTGGTGCGCGTTCACACCGCGCAGGTTGTCGATGTGCAGCGTGGCGCCCGCATGGTTCACGAAGCCCTGGAAGAACTCGTGCGTGAGCTGGGTGTCGAAGCCGCCGATCATGCCGCTGGTGAACGGAATGTTCAGCACCAGGCCCGGGCGACCCGAAAGATCGATGACCACGCGCGAGAGCGCCTCGTCGAGCGGCACGTAGGCGTGGCCATAGCGGCGGATGCCCTTCTTGTCGCCAACGGCGCGCGCGAAGGCCTGGCCAATGGTGATGCCCACATCCTCCACGGTGTGGTGGCCGTCGATGTGCAGATCGCCGTCGGCGTGCACTTCGAGGTCAATCAGGCCGTGGCGCGCGATCTGCTCCAGCATGTGGTCAAAAAACCCGATGCCGGTGTGCAGGCTGGACTGGCCCGTGCCGTCGAGGTTCAGGCGCACGGTGATGCGCGTTTCGGCGGTGTTGCGGCTGACTTCGGCCGTGCGGTCGGTGGAAGCGGAAGGAACGAGTGCGGAAGAGGTCATAGCGAGGCCTGGAGTGCTTGCAGCATGATCGCATTGTCATCGTGGGAGCCCACGGTCAGGCGCAGGCAGTTCACCAGCAATGGATGCATTGTAGAAACGTTCTTGATCAATACCTTGCGCTCGCGCATGGCAGCAAAAGTGCGTGCGGCGTCTTTCACCCGCACCAGCACCATGTTGGCCTCGCTGTCCCAGCATTTTTCGATGCCCGGCATGGCGCGCAAGGCGGCCACCAGCAACGTGCGCTGGGCGCGCAGCTCGCGCGCCTGCTCGGCAAAAACCTCGGCGTGTTCGAGCGCAAACAGCGCCGCCTCGCAGTTGAGCACACTCACGTTGTACGGCGGGCGCACCTTGTCAATTTCTCCGACCAGCGCGGCCGGGCCGATGAGGTAACCCAGGCGCACCCCGGCCAGACCGAACTTGCTGAGCGTGCGCATCAGCAGCACATGGCTGTTGCGCTGCGGCTCGGCGCGCATGCGGTCCAGCCAGGTGCGGCTGGCGAAGGGCTGGTAGGCCTCGTCCATGACGACGATGCCACCCACCGCGGCCGCAGCGTCGATGATGCGCTGCACCACCGCCGCGTCCCACAGCGTGGCCGTGGGGTTGTTCGGGTAGGCGATGTGCGTGATGGCGGGCCGGTGCCGCGCGATGGCGGCGAGCATGGCGGCTTCGTCCAGCTCGAAGTCCGGCGTGAGCGGCACGCCCACGAAGTCCAGCCCCTGCAGCTGCGCGCTCATGGCGTACATGACAAAGCCCGGCACGGGCGCCAGCACCACCGGGCGCTGACCATCGGCGGTGGGCGGCAGCGCGCAGGCGAGCGACACGAGGCTGATGAGTTCGTCCGAACCGTTGCCCAGAATCAGCGCATGCCCCTCGGGCATGCCGGCATGGCGCGCCAGCGCGGCGCGCAGGTCGTCGTTGCGGGTGCCGGGGTAGCGGTTGAGCGCCAGCGAGCCCAGGCGCTGGCCCAGCGCGGCCTGCAGCGCGGGCGGCAGGCCAAAGGGGTTCTCCATCGCATCGAGCTTGAGCATGCCCTCGGCACCCTGCACCACATAGGCGTGCATGGCGCGCACATCGGGGCGGATGCGGTCGAGGGGGGAAGTCATACGGGCAACTGGTCCGGGGTGGACAGAAAGGGATTGAGGATGGTGACCGAATCCACGCGCTGGCCATTTTGCAGGTCTTCGGTCAGCAGGTAGGCGCAGCCCGCCTGCAGGGCTGCGGCGGCGACCAGGGAATCCCAGAAGGAAAATCCATACCGGGCTTCCACGCCCCAGGCGGCTTCCACCGTCTGGTGGTCAATCTGCCAAGGCTGCCACAGCTGAAAACGCCGCACCTTGGCACGCGCATCGCCCTGGGCCACGCCCAGCTTGCGCACGGCATTGACGTAATACTCGTTGAGCACCTGCGTGCTCAGCCGTCCGCGGTGCCCGGCCCAGAGCCAGTCCAGCCACAGGCGCGCGCGCAGGCGCTTGGCATCGTCGGCGCCGTCGTCCGCGTATAGCAGGACGTTGGTGTCAACGAAAACGGTCGAGTCGCTCGGCATAGATCTCGTCGCGTGTGGGGTAAGGCGTACCCGATGACGCCCAACTGCGCTGGTCGGCCTGCCATTCGCGGTAGGCCCGCTCGTAGGCATCGTCATGCCGCATCTTCTCGGCCAGCATCTCGCCCACCAGCCGCGAAACGCTGGTATTGCGCTTGGCGGCCTCGATACGGACCCATTCCAAGGCCGTGTCGTCCACGGTGATGGTGACGTTTTTCATAGGTCAAATTTTACACGAAGTTCGTGTAACACGAAATTCGTGCTTTATAGGACTCAGGCAGTGATGACCATTTCGGCCTCAACGGCATCGGCATCAGCCTCTGCGTCAACACCCTCCTCTTGCTCTTCGCCGATGTAGGCGGTTTTCCCCATGGCTTTTTCGATCAACGCCAGCAGACGTTTTTGGCGGTCTGCCATGAAAGCATCGAAGGCATCGCGGTGCAGCAGATCGGGGTCAATAAGGTGCGAGCACAGGTAGGCCTGCAAGTGGGCAGGCGCTATGGGAGGCGTTTCCTTGTCTCCAGCCGCCAATTGGGCCAGGTACTCCGAAGGCGCCACACCGCCAATGATGCGGTTGGTACGGAACGACAGGGGCGTCTTGTTGATGATGGAATCAAACACCGCTGGCTTCAGCCCATTTTTCTTGCACCAGTCCTGCGGAAAAATGTGGTGAATATCCACGTTTTCGCCAAAGAAGACCGTGTGGTCAAACTTTTGCCCGCTGCGCCAGTCTTGCGCGCCTTCCTTCATCAAGAGCGCATTCATGCCTTTGTAGGCCGCCGACAGGCGCATGCGCATGGTCTTGAGCCGGTCGGCGCGGAACATCACTTCGCTCACGGTCGCAGGCTCGGGGCCACCGCGCAGCCAGGCGGGAACCTCCAGAAAGTCTTTGGCGCTGCGCGATTCGACGGCCGAGCCGTACAGCTCGCCAAACACCCCGTTCCAGTACCAGCGCTGCAGCCGGGTGCGGTGGGTGTCATGCTCCCAAGCGTCGCCCAGGTCGGCCAGGATGGCCGCCAGCGGCACGATCTGGGTCTGGTAGGGCAAATCGGCAATGCGGTAGATGTGCAGCAGGTGCAAGAACTTGGCAGCGCGGACCAATCCATCCTCAGCCTGCTTTTCATACTGCTTGTAGGCCCCCAGCGGCAGGTTCAACAGCGCCTGCCGGTTACCGGAGACGGCTGGCAGCTCTTTGCCCTGTTTGCCCGCCTGCTCTGCCGCGCGGCGGCGCTCGCGGGTATGGAACAGCGACACGATGTGCAAAAAGTCGGTGTTGCTGACGTTGGCCAGGATGCCGGTATCGGAACCGGCCGGGCGCAAGGTTTCCTGCAAACGACCATGGCGGCCCTTATGCGATTCGCTGCCATACCAGTCTTTGCGCAACTCGTGGCCGTCGGCGGCGTACATGGCGGTCACCAGTTCGAAAGCGTCCAGCGGCTTGCCGCCGGTGTTCACCTTTTCAAACACCACGCAAACGGCCTCTTTGGAGGTGGATTGGTCCAGGGCGATGACCGGCACTTGGTAGTAGCGAAAGTTTTCCAGTACCTCGCGTTTGAAGGCACGGAACAGCTCGCGCAACGGCTTATTCGCCTCGCCATCCCAATGGGCATCAAAGCCATCCTGCCAGCGGTCCCAATCGAACACCTGCGCTACCGGGTACATCAGCGCCGCGTATTCTTTTTCCGGGGACGACAAATCCAGCACCTCTTTGCGCCCGAAGTCGGTGCGAATGACCCTGTCCGGCGGCACGCCAATCACGGCGTCATCACGTTCCACCGCCGGGTCCATGGCTTTGCGGATGTCCAGGTAAAACCAGCGCTGCACTTTTTTGTTCTTGGGCGTCACCGTCTGCACCACCTGGCCACGCAGCGCCACCTGATAGAGCGACGTCATGCGCTGCTGGCCGTCGAGCAATAGGGCGCGCGGTGACTCTTTTTTGGCAGCTTCCGGTGCGCCCTCCACGGGCCGGGGCTTGAAGTTGACCCCACCGCCGGTATGCAGCGTCATCAGCGCCCCCACCGGAAAGGCCCGCGACACCGAAGCAATCAGGCTTTTAATCCGGTCTTCGTCCCATACCCAGCTGCGCTGAAAGTCGGGCAGCTGCAGCGTACCGTTGTGACAGTCCTCCAGCAATTTGTGCAGGTAATGCGGATTGGTCTGGAAGGAAGAAACAGCCATGCGACAAGTCCTCGGTCGGTGACGGGAAACGGTGGGTGGCAAAGATGATAGCCACACGCCCTGCCGGAAATCGGGGGCAAACTCCGATTAAAGAAAAAATCGGCCTGCAGCCCTTACATAGCAAGCGCGAGCAGCTATCAAATTAAACATAAACTACCTATTTTTCCACTTCGTCCTTGCCGCACTCGCGACAACCAGGCCTCTGTTGCCACGCAGCAGTGCCCGCTACGAATCATGACTGCGGGCGGAGCGCGTGCATCATGACTTCAACCGCATCTCCGCCGCCTGCGCATGGGCCTGCAGGCCCTCGCCGTAGGCCAGGGTGGCGGCAATCGGCCCGAGGATCTGCGCCCCCGCCTTGCTCACCTCGATGATGCTGCTGCGCTTCTGGAAGTCGTACACGCCCAGCGGGCTGGAGAAACGCGCCGTGCCGCTCGTGGGCAGCACGTGGTTGGGGCCGGCGCAGTAGTCGCCCAGCGATTCGCTGGTGTAGGCCCCGAGGAAGATGGCGCCGGCGTGCCTGAGCAGCGGCTCCCAGCGGTGCGGGTCGTTGCTGCTGACTTCGAGGTGCTCGGGGGCGATGCGGTTGGAAATCTGGCAGGCCTCATCCATGCTGCGTGTGTGGATCAGCGCACCGCGCCCGGTGAGGCTCTTGGCGATGATCTCGGCGCGCGGCATGGTGGGCAGCAGGCGGTCGATGGCGGCCTGCACCGCGTCGATGTAGGCGGCGTCGGGGCACAGCAAAATGGATTGCGCCAGCTCGTCGTGCTCGGCCTGGCTGAACAGGTCCATGGCCACCCAGTCGGGCGGCGTGCTGCCGTCGGCCAGCACGAGGATTTCGCTCGGGCCGGCGATCATGTCGATGCCCACGGTGCCGAACACATGCTTCTTGGCGCTGGCCACGTAGGCATTGCCGGGGCCGGTGATCTTGTCCACCTTGGGCACCGTCTGCGTGCCATAGGCCAGCGCGGCCACAGCCTGCGCGCCGCCGATGGTGAAGGCGCGCGTCACGCCCGCCACGTAGGCCGCCGCCAGCACCAGCGGGTTCTTCTCGCCGCGCGGCGTGGGCACGACCATGATGATCTCGCCCACCCCGGCCACATGCGCGGGGATGGCGTTCATGAGCACGCTGCTCGGGTAGGCGGCCTTGCCGCCGGGCACGTAAATGCCCACGCGGTCGAGCGGCGTGACTTTCTGGCCGAGCAGCGAGCCATCTGCGTCGCGGTAGCTCCAGCTTTCGCCGCAGGCCTTCTTCTGCGCCTCGTGGTAACTGCGCACGCGTTGTGCGGCGGACTGCAGTGCCGCGCGCTGCTCGGCGGGCAGCGCGTCAAAAGCGGCTTTCAGCTCGGCCTGAGTCAGTTCGAGGGCCTGCAGCGTGGGCGCCTCCAGCGCATCAAAGCGCGCGGTGTACTCCAGCACGGCCGCGTCGCCGCGTTTTTGCACGTCGGTCAGGATGTCGGCCACGCGCTGCTCGATCGCGGCGTCCGTGTCGGCCGACCAATGCAGGCGGGCCGCGAAATCAGCCTCGAAAGTGCTTGAAGCGGTGGACAGACGGGCGGGAGCAGCTATGAATTGCATAGTGGATTCTCAGTCCTTGGGAATGGCGCTGGCGAACGCATCGATGATGCGGCGCAGCGGCGCCTGCTTGAGCTTGAGCATGGCCTGGTTGACCACGAGGTGCGAACTGATGTCCATGATGCGCTCGACCTCGACCAGGTGGTTGGCCTTGAGGGTGTTGCCGGTGGACACCAGATCCACGATGGCGTCGGCCAGACCCGTCAGGGGCGCCAGTTCCATGCTGCCATAGAGCTTGATCATGTCCACATGCACGCCCTTGGCGGCGAAGAACTCGCGCGCAATGCCGGGGTACTTCGTGGCCACCTTCAGGCGCGAGCCCTGCCGCACGGCCTGCGCGTAATCGAAGTCCGAGCGCACAGCCACGCTGACGCGGCAGCGTGCGATGCGCAGGTCCAGCGGCAGGAACAGGCCCGAGCGCGCGGCCCCGCCCCATTCGGCACTGTGCTCGATCAGGGTGTCCTTGCCGCACACACCCATGTCGGCGCCGCCGTACTGCACGTAGGTGGGCACGTCGGAGGCGCGCACCAGCACCACGCGCACGTCGGCCTGGTTGGTCGGCAGAATGAGCTTGCGCGACTTCTCGGGGTCTTCCAGCACCTCGATGCCGGCAGCCGCCAGCAGCGGCATGATTTCGTCAAAGATGCGGCCTTTGGACAGTGCCAGAGTAATCATTGCCATTTTGTTTGCTCCACCATTGAATGCCAGGTCCGCGATCCAAGCCACTGGCACGCCCCAGGCGAGGGCCGCCGTGCAAGGGCCGCCCCGCCGCACTGGCGGCGTCCCCCTTCCCACGCAAAGCGTGAGAGAAGGGGGAAGCGGCGCAGCCGCTCAGGGGGTTGACCTTTCATTTGATTCTTTCAATATCGGCGCCGAGGCCGCGCAGCTTGGCTTCCATGCAGTCGTAGCCCCGGTCGAGGTGGTAAATGCGGTCCACCACGGTCTCGCCCTCGGCCACCAGGCCGGCGATGACCAGGCTGGCCGAGGCGCGCAGGTCGGTGGCCATGACGGTGGCGCCCGACAGGCGCGGCACGCCTTCGGAGATGGCCACGCGACCATCGACCTGGATGCGCGCACCCAGCCGCACCAGCTCGTTGACGTGCATGAAGCGGTTCTCGAAGATGGTCTCGGCCACCGTGGCCGTGCCCTGCGCGACGGTGTTGAGCGCCATGAACTGCGCCTGCATGTCGGTCGGAAAGCCCGGGTATTCGGTGGTACGGAAGCCCTGGGCGCGCAAGGTGGCTGCGCCGGCGCTGCGCACATGCACACCGCCTTCGACGGCGTGCACCTGGGCACCGGCCTCGCGCAGCTTCTCGATCACCGCGTCCAGATGGTCGGCGCGGGCATGGCGCAAGAGCGCATCGCCCCCGGCGGCGGCCACGGCGCAGAGGAAGGTACCGGCCTCGATGCGGTCGGCCACCACGGCGTGCTCGCAACCGTGCAGCTGCTCCACGCCCTGGATGCGGATGCGGCTGGTGCCTTGGCCCTCGATCTTCGCGCCCATCTTGATCAGCATCTCGGCCAGATCGGTGATTTCGGGCTCCTGGGCAGCGTTCTCCAGCACCGTCTCGCCCTCGGCCAGCGCAGCAGCCATGAGGAAGTTCTCGGTGCCCGTGACGGTGACCATGTCGGTCGTGATGCGCGCGCCCTTGAGACGCTTCCTGCCTTCGGGCAGGCGGGCGATGATGTAGCCGTGCTCGACCACGATCTCGGCGCCCATGGCCTGCATGCCTTTGATGTGCTGGTCCACCGGGCGCGAACCGATGGCGCAGCCGCCCGGCAGCGACACCGTGGCTTCGCCGAAACGCGCGAGCAAAGGGCCGAGGGCCAGCACCGAGGCACGCATGGTCTTGACCAGCTCGTAAGGCGCCTCGGGCGTGTTCAGGCGGCCCGCGTCGATGCGCACGCAGCCGTCGTCAGACCGTTCCGCCGACACGCCCATGTTGCGGATCAGTTTGAGCATGGTGCTCACGTCCTGCAGCTGGGGCACGTTGCGCAGCACGACGGGCTCGGCCGTCAGCAGCGCGGCGCACAGCTCGGGCAGTGCGGCGTTCTTGGCGCCGGACACCAGCACCTCGCCCTGCAAGGAGCGGCCACCGCGAATGAGGAGCTTGTCCATGGTCAACAATTCGATTTCAAGAGTAAAAAATGCCTCTGACGCTTTATTGGCGGGCGCTAATAGCTATATTTTTAATAGCAAACAACCCACCCCCTGTGGTCAGCGCCCACCCTGCGCCGCCCACTCGGCGGGCGTGAAGGTCTTCATCGACAGGGCGTGCACCTCGTCGGTCTGCATCTTGCTGCCCAGCGTGGCATAGACGCGCTGGTGGCGCGCAATGGCGCGCTTGCCCTCGAATTCGGGCGAGACGATGGTGGCATACCAGTGGCGGCCATCGCCTTCCAGCGTGATGTAGTCGCAGGCCAGGCCAGCGCGGATGAGGTTCTGGATGTCTTCGGCGTTCATGTCAGGGTTCCAGGGTGGTTCGCCCGGGCCGCACGGTGGAGCCGGGGAACAGTCAACAGCGGCAACATGCCGCGAACGGTGCACATCATCTCAGACCAGGCATCAGGAACGGATTTTGTAGCCGGAGCGCAGCAGGTGCACGGCCAGCGCACTCACCAGCAGCCAGGCGCCACCCACAATGCCCAGACTGAGCCAGGGTGAGGCATCGCTCTGCCCAAAAAATCCGTAGCGGAAACCGTCGATCATGTAGAAAAACGGGTTGAGGTGGCTCACCGCCTGCCAGATCGGCGGCAGCGAAGCGACGGAGTAGAACACGCCCGAGAGGAAGGTCATGGGCACGATGATGAAGTTCTGGAACCCCGCCAGCTGGTCGAACTTGTCTGCCCACAGGCCGGCGATCACGCCCAGCGTGGCCAGCAGCGCTGCGCCCAGCAGCGCGAACACGAAAATCCAGAGCGGCGCGGCGAACTGCGGCGTGACAAAGGCCAGCGTCACGATGAACACGCCCAGCCCCACCACCAGGCCGCGCACCGTGGAGGACCCGACGTAGGCCAGGAACCAGGCCCAGTGCGACAGCGGCGTGAGCAGCTGGAACACCAGGCTGCCCATGATCTTGCTCTGGATCAGGCTCGACGAGCTGTTGGCAAAGGCGTTCTGCAGCACGCTCATCATCACCAGGCCCGGCACCAGGAAGGCCGTGTAGCTGATGCGGTCGTACACCTTCACATGGTCTTCGAGCACATGGCCGAAGATCAGCAGGTAGAGCACGGCCGTGAGCACCGGCGCCGCCACGGTCTGGAAACTGACCTTCCAGAAGCGCAGCACCTCCTTGTAGAACAGCATCTGCCAGCCGGTCATGCTGAAGCCCCCATGCTGGCTGGTGCGGCCGCACTGGCGCCCGCCAGATTGGACGCCGACGTGCCCGCCATGACGCTGAGGAACACGTCCTCGAGGTCGGCACGGCGAATTTCGATATCCTGCACGTCCACGCCGGCCTCGCGCAGCGCGGCCAGGTGGCGCTCGATGTCCTGCGCGTCCTGCGCTGCGAGCTGCACCACGCGCCCGGTGACGCGCGCCTGCGCAGCCAGCGCGGGCGGCAGGGCGCTGTCGGTCTTGAAGACCAGCACGTTGCCCGAGGCCGCCTTGAGCAGCTCGGAGGTGCGGTCCAGGGCCACCACGCGGCCGTTCTTGAGCATGGCGATGCGCCCGCACAGGGCCTCGGCCTCTTCCAGGTAGTGCGTGGTCAGCAGCACCGTGTGGCCTTCCTTGTTCAGGCGGGCGATGAAATGCCAGAGCGTCTGGCGCAGCTCCACATCGACGCCGGCCGTGGGCTCGTCAAGCACGATGATGGGCGGCTTGTGCACCAGCGCCTGCGCCACGAGCACGCGGCGCTTCATGCCGCCCGAGAGCTGGCGCATGTTGGCGTTCGCCTTGTCAGCCAGGCCCAGGCTGCTCAGGAGCTCATCGATCCAGTCGTCATTGTGGCGCACGCCGAAGTAGCCGGACTGGAAGCGCAGCGCCTCGCGCACGTTGAAGAAGGGGTCGAACACCAGTTCCTGCGGCACCACGCCGAGCTTGCGGCGGGCGTTGGCATAGTCGGCTTGCACATCGCAGCCCTGCACCAGCACCCGGCCCTGGGTGGCACGCGCCAGTCCGGCCAGAATGCTGATGAGCGTGGTCTTGCCCGCGCCGTTGGGGCCCAGCAGGCCGAAGAATTCGCCCTCTGCGATGTCCAGGCTCACGTTGCTGAGCGCGTGAAACGGGCCTTTGGGCGTGGTGTAGGTCTTGGAGACAGACTGAAAAGAGACGGCAGACATGTAAGCAGGGGATTTTACGGCCTCAGGGCCGCTGTCCGTCCGGCGGGCCCGAGATCGGCCCCGGACGCCAGGGCCATTGCGGCACCCGGCCCCACCCGGGGCGTCCGAGTCACTCAGGCCGTGGCAGGCAATAGCTCAGCCACACCGTAGAGCGCAGCCATGCCGGCCAGTGCAGCCGGCAAGCCCTTGACGGCGAAGGCCTTGCGCTCGGCCAGCGCCTCACGGCGGCATTCGAGCAAAACAGCCAGGGCCGAGGAATCGAACACCTGCAGCGCCGCTGCATCCACCACGAGCTGCGGCCCCTGATCGCCCCGCAGAGCCTGCAGCAACATGCCCAGTGTGGCGCTGGCCTGGCGATGCGTGAGTTCAGACGGCAGCACGAGCATGGCGGTTACCGGGCGGCGTTGCTCTTGTTGCGCGCGCTCAGCGTGCCAATCAGGCCATCGATGCCGCGGGCATTGATCTCCTGGGCGAACTGGCTGCGGTAGGTTTCCACGAGCCAGGCCCCCAGCACATTGAGGTTGTAGATTTTCCAGCCAGCCCCCTGGCCCGGGGTCTTCTCCAGGCGGTAGTCCAGCTGGATCGGTTCGCCGCGGCCGCGCACCTCGGTGCGCACCAGCACGTCCTTGTCGTCCGGGCCCGCGCGCAAGGGTTTGACAACGATGCTCTGATCATTCACCTGCGCCAGCGCACCCGCATAGGTGCGTACCAGCAGGATCTTGAATTCGTCCTGCAGGCGTTTTTGCTGCTCGGGGCTGGCCTGGCGCCAGCCCGGACCCACCGCAGCCGCCGTCATGCGCCGGAAATTCACGTTCGGCATGATGGTCTTGTCCACCAGCACGATGATCTTGTCGATATCGCCCGCCTTGATGGATTTGTCGGCGCGCAACGACTCCAGCACCTCATTCGACAGGCGCTGCACCAGCCCATCGGGGGCCTCGTCGGCGGCGCGCACCGGCACGGCCATTCCAAGCGCCAGCACGGTGACCAGGCTGGCCGCCATGCGGCCCAGAAAACGTCGGTTCATTGCAGGTTCCTCATCGATTCAGGGGGGTGGCCTGCCACCGCAGGCCCGCCGTCAGGTGATTGTGCAACGTGCGGTACTGCAGCCATGTGTCCCGCAGGGTTGCGAATGCAAGCGAGTGCAACCAGGCGGCCAGCGCAGCTCACTGCTCTGGCTCGGGGGGCAGCATTCCGTTGTCCCCGTTCTGCAAATGCTCCTTGCCGGCAGCTTCTGCGGCACGCTGGCTGCGCACCTGCAGGAAGACGTCACGGGTGAAGCTGTACTTGTCGAGTGCCGCGTCGTCCAGCACCTCACCGGCGCGCAGCAGGTTGGCGCGCGCATCGACCGCGCGCAGGGCCGTCAGGCTGTTGCGGGCCGAGACCGGGTCCACTTGGCGCACCAGGTTGCCGCGCATATCCACCGGCAGGGCCAGCGTATCGCGCACGGTGGACGGCCCGAGGATGGGCAGCACCAGATACGGGCCGGGCGGCATGCCCCAGCGCCCCAGCGTCAGCCCGAAGTCCTGCCGGTAGCGGTCAAGGCCCATCTCGCTGGCCACGTCCAGCACTCCGCCCAGCCCCATCAGCGTGTTGATGTTGAAGCGGAAGAAGCTCGACAGGGCCCCTTCGGCGTTCAGCTGCAGGGTGTTGTTCACGAACGACCAAGCATCACCCAGATTGGCGAAGAAATTGTTCACCCCCGTGCGCACGGGCGCCGGAGTGGCCTGTTGGTAGGCCGTGGCCACCGGCTTGAGCAAGGCTGCATCCACAGCATCGTTGAACTGCGTCATGCCGCGGTTGTAGGGCTCGAGCGGGTCGTTCGGGCTGGTCCGCGGGCCGCTGGCACAGCCGGCCAGCACCAAGGCCATGAGCACCAATGCGCCTGCACCGGCCCTGCGCGGGGCTGGGGAGGTCGGGTTGTGGGGGCGCATGGCACCCGGCGTGCGAGAGGGTTTCATTTTTTGTTGTCTTCCGGGGCTGTGCCCTCGGCCGCTTTGCTGAAGAGAAACTGGCTGATGAGATTTTCCAGCACCAGCGCAGATTGCGTGGCCACCACTGTGTCGCCAGGGACAAGATGGGCTTCATCCGCGCCGGCCTCGATGCCGATGTACTGCTCTCCCAGCAGGCCACTGGTGAGAATCTTGAGCGAGCTGTCTTTCGGGAAAGCATAGCGGTCCTGCAACAGCAGGGTGACGCGGGCCTGGTAAGACTTGTCGTCAAACGTGATCGATTCCACGCGACCCACCACCACCCCGGCGCTGCGCACGGCGGCCTGGGCCTTGAGGCCGCCGATGTTGTCGAAACGCGCTGTCACGCGATAGCCGGTGTTGAAGTTCAGGCTCAACAGGTTGGCCGACTGCAGCGCCAAGAAGACCAGCGCCAGCGCCCCCAGCATGACGAACAGGCCCACCCAGACATCGTTCTTGGACGGTTGCATCGCTCTTTCCTTGTTTCTCTTCAGATACTGAACATCAGGGCAGTGAGGACGAAGTCCAGGCCCAGCACTGCCAGCGACGCCATCACCACGGTGCGCGTGGTGGCGCGCGCAACGCCCTCGGGCGTGGGCTTGGCCGCGTAGCCCTGCAAAAGCGCGACAAAAGTGACGGTAAAACCGAACACCACGCTTTTGACCACGCCGTTGCCCACATCGCTGAACACATCAACCCCGCCCTGCATCTGGCTCCAGAAGGAGCCGCCGTCAATGCCGATCATCCCCACCGCGACCACCCAGCCACCGATCACCCCCACGGCGCTGAACACCGCCGCGAGCACCGGCATGGCAATCACACCCGCCCAGAAGCGGGGCGCCAGAATGCGTCGCACCGGATCGACCGCCATCATCTCCATCGCGCTGAGCTGCTCGCCCGCGCGCATCAGCCCGATCTCGGCCGTGAGCGACGTACCGGCGCGCCCGGCGAACAGCAGCGCGGTGATGACGGGGCCGAGTTCGCGCAGCAGACTCAATGCCACGAGCTGCCCCAGCGCCTCGGTCGAGCCGAAGTCCTGTAGCGTGTAGTAGCCCTGCAGCGCCAGCACAAAACCGACGAACAGCCCCGAAACCGTGATGATGGCCAGCGAATAGTTGCCCAGGAAATGCACCTGGTCGCGCACCAGGCCTGGGCGCTGAAATGCCGCAGGGAGCAGCCGCAGCAGTCGCCCGAACAGGCGCGCACCCATTCCGACGTCGGCTAGCTTGCAACGCACGGCAAAACCCACGTCGGACGGCCGCCACCAGCTCATGCCAGCCCCCCACCCGGTGGGCCGAAATCCTGCGCCACCCCGGGCCCCGGGTAATGGAAGGGCACGGGGCCTGTGGGCAGCGCATGAACAAACTGGTGCACCAGCGGGTCCCGGCTGTGGCGCACCTCGTCGGGCGTGCCCTGGGCGGCGATGGTTCCGGGCCCCAGGACGACCACATGGTCTGCCAGCTGGAACGTTGCCTCGATATCGTGGGATACGAGGATGGTGGTCAGCCCCATGGCATCGTTGAGCTGACGGATGAGCTGCGCCGCTGTGCCCAGGGAAATCGGGTCGAGTCCGGCGAAAGGCTCGTCGTACATGATGAGTTCGGGGTCCAGCGCAATGGCCCGTGCCAGCGCCACGCGGCGCGCCATACCGCCCGAAACCTGACCCGGCATGAGATCGCGCGCGCCGCGCAGGCCCACGGCATGCAGCTTCATGAGCACGATGTCGCGTACCAGGGCCTCCGGCAGGTCGGTGTGCTCACGCAGCGGAAAGGCCACGTTCTCGAACACGCTCATGTCGGTGAACAGCGCACCGAACTGGAACAACATGCCCATGCGCCGCCGGGCGGCATAGAGCTGGGCCGCATCCATGTGCCCGACATCCTGCCCGTCGAACAGCACCTCGCCCTGCTGCGCCCGATGCTGCCCGCCAATGAGTCGCAGCACCGTGGTTTTGCCCCCGCCCGACGCACCCATGATGGCTGTCACCTTGCCGCGCGGCACCGACAGCGAAAGGCCGCGCAGCACCGGCTGCCCGCCATAGCCGAAGTGGACATTGCGCAGCTCGACCAGCGAGCCAGAAGACGGTGAAGGAGCGGAAGATAGCATGGTGTGCAGGGGCCCGCGCCATACCAGACGGCGCAGGGTGCGGAACCCGCAATGATAGGGGAAAACCCTTTTTTTCAGTCCGCCCCCACCCCAAGGCATGGACAGGACGCATGGTTATGATGACTGGCTACCACCCCACCCTCCCGCAGCCATGCCCGCACGCCGCGCCCCCAACGCTACCACTGCCGCTCGGCAAGCGAGCGGCCTGCACCTGATTGGCGACCTGCATGGCTGCCACCACGGCGGTGCACTGATGCACGACGCCGCTGCGCTGGAGGCGTTCTGCCGCCAGCAAGTGCTCAGCGCCGGCCTCACGCCCGTCGGCCACCTGTTCCACGGATTCGACGAAGGGGGCGGCGTCACCGGGGTCGTGGTTCTGGCGGAATCTCACCTGTCCGTCCACACCTGGCCGGAAACCGGGTACGTGACACTGGACGTGTACGTGTGCAACTACTCGGCAGACAACCGGGAAAAGGCCCAGGCGCTGTTCGATGGCATCGTTGCCGCCTTTGGTCCACACAAGCAAACGGTGCACTGTATCGAGCGCGGCTGAACCCGCTCTTTCCCTTGTGTACGCCATGAAAAACGGCGCCTAAAGGGCGCCGTTTTGCTTGCGGACCTGAGGCGCACAGCACGGCAGATCGCTCGACCCCATCAGGTACTCGTCCACCGCACGCGCAGCTTGTCGGCCCTCGCACGCTGCGGGCGGCCAGCCCGCAGCTTTATCCTGCGCCCCTTGGGCGATTTGCGAGGGCCTACCCTGGCCTGGTCAGCGTGGCAGTTCGCTTGAACCCATCAGGAACTCGTCCACGGCGCGCGCGGCCTGGCGGCCCTCGCGAATCGCCCACACCACGAGCGACTGGCCCCGGCGGATGTCGCCCGCGGCGAACACCTTCGGAACACTGGTGGCATACCCGCCCGTGAAGTCGGTGGTGGCACGGGCGTTGCCACGGGCGTCTTTCTCGATGCCGAAGGCATCGAGCACGGCGGCTACGGGTGCCGTGAAGCCCATGGCCAGCAGCACCAGGTCGGCCTGGTAGTGCTTTTCGGTGCCAGCGATTTCGACCAGCTTGCCGTCCTTGAACTCGACCTGCACGGTGGTCAGGCCCTTGACCTTGCCCTTTTCGCCGGTGAACTCCTTGGTGGAGATGGCGAACTCGCGCACGCAGCCTTCCTCGTGGCTGGAGCTGGTGCGCAGCTTGAGCGGCCAGTAGGGCCAGGTGAGCGGGCGGTTCTCGACCTCGGGGGGCATGGGCATCACCTCGAACTGGGTCACGCTCGCCGCGCCGTGGCGGTTGCTGGTGCCCACGCAGTCGGAGCCGGTGTCGCCGCCACCGATGACGATGACATGCTTGCCATCGGCACGCAGCTGGCCCTTGAGCTTGTCACCGGCATTGACCTTGTTCTGCTGGGGCAGGAACTCCATGGCGAAGTGGATGCCATCGAGGTCGCGGCCCGGCACGGGCAGGTCGCGGCTCTGCTCGGCGCCGCCGCTCAAGAGCACGGCGTCAAACTCTGCCTGCAGTTGCTCGGGGGTGACGGTTTCCTTGGCCCAGTTGGTCACCTTGGAGCCTTTGCCCAGGCCGTCCTTGGCAGAGCCGACGAAAACACCGGTGCGGATGGTGACGCCTTCGGCTTCGAGCTGCTTGACGCGCCGGTCGATGTGCGTCTTCTCCATCTTGAAATCGGGAATGCCGTAGCGCAGCAGGCCGCCCACGCGGTCGTTCTTTTCGAACAGCGTCACGTCGTGGCCCGCGCGTGCCAGCTGCTGGGCCGCAGCCATGCCCGCCGGGCCGGAACCGACCACCGCCACCTTCTTGCCGGTCTTGCGCTTGGGCAACTGCGGCTGCACCCAGCCGTGCTCCCAGGCGCGGTCGATGATGGCGTGCTCGATGCTCTTGATGCCGACCGCATCGTTGTTCACGTTGAGCACGCAGGCGGCCTCGCAGGGCGCCGGGCAGATGCGGCCGGTGAACTCGGGGAAGTTGTTGGTCGAATCGAGCACGGCGAACGCGCTCTTCCAGTCGGCCTGGTACACCAGATCGTTGAAGTCCGGAATGATGTTGTTCACCGGGCAGCCGTTGTTGCAGAACGGCGTGCCGCAGTCCATGCAGCGTGCGGCCTGCACGCGGGCCTGGGCGTCATCAAGGCCGATGACGAATTCGCGGTAGTTCTTCAGGCGCTCGGGCACGCTCTTGTAGCCCTCTTCGATGCGCCCGTATTCCATGAAGCCTGTGGTCTTTCCCATGTCTGTTTCCTTGTGAATGCTGTGCTGGCGTACGGGGCCTTACTTGGCCGCAACCGCTACGATTTCAGGAGCTGCTACCGCAGGTGTGGCGGACTCCTCAAGCACTTTTCGTTCATACATTTCAGACAGGGCGCGCTTGTACTCGGTCGGGAACACCTTGACAAACTTGCTGCGCGAGGCCGCCCAGTTGTCCAGCAGTTCGCGCGCGCGCTTGCTGCCGGTCCAGCGATTGTGGTCTTCCAGCAGCTTCTTGAGCTGGGCTTCGTCGGTCTGGTCGCGGTGCCAGGTGGCACGCGGCATGGTGGCCGTCTGCTCGTCGCTCGGCAGGATGCGTTCGAGCGTCACCATCGAGAGGTTGCAGCGCGAGTCGAACTGCCCGTCTTCGTCGTAGACATAGGCCACGCCGCCGCTCATGCCGGCGGCGAAGTTGCGCCCGGTCTTGCCAAGCACCACCACGGTGCCGCCTGTCATGTACTCGCAGCCATGGTCGCCCGTGCCTTCCACCACCGCCGTGGCACCCGACAGGCGCACGGCGAAGCGCTCGCCTGCCACGCCGCTGAAGAAGGCCTCGCCACTGGTGGCGCCGTACATCACGGTGTTGCCCACGATGGTGTTGCGCACGGCCTCGCCACGGAAGTCCAGGCTGGGGCGTACCACCACGCGGCCGCCCGAGAGGCCCTTGCCGGTGTAGTCGTTGGCGTCACCGATCAGGTACAGCGTGATGCCGCGCGTGAGGAAGGCGCCGAACGACTGGCCGCCGGTGCCTTCCAACTGGATGCGGATCGTGTCGTCCGGCAGGCCGTCGGGATGCACGCGGGTGACCGCGCCCGACAGCATGGCTCCGACCGAGCGGTTGACGTTGCGTGCCACCTCGATGAACTGCACGCGCTCGCCGTTCTCGATGGCGGGGCGCGAGCGCTCGATGAGCTTGCGGTCCAGCGTGTGCTCGATGTTGTGGTCCTGCACATCCACATGGAAGCGCGGTACATCGGCGGGCACGTTGGGCTGGGCGAACAGGCGGCTGAAGTCCAGGCCACGGGCCTTCCAGTGTTCCAGGCCCTGGCGCATGTCGAGCAGGTCGGTGCGGCCGATCAGCTCGTCGAACTTGCGGATGCCCAACTGGGCCATGATCTGGCGCACTTCCTCGGCGATGAAGAAGAAGTAGTTCACCACGTGTTCGGGCTTGCCCGAAAACTTGGCGCGCAACTCGGGGTCTTGCGTGGCCACGCCCACCGGGCAGGTGTTCAGGTGGCACTTGCGCATCATGATGCAGCCCTCGACCACCAGCGGCGCCGTGGCAAAGCCAAACTCGTCGGCGCCCAGCAGCGCGCCGATGGCGACGTCTCGGCCGGTCTTCATCTGGCCGTCGGCCTGCACGCGGATGCGGCCGCGCAGGCGGTTGAGCACCAGGGTCTGCTGGGTTTCGGCCAGGCCGATCTCCCAGGGGCCGCCAGCGTGCTTGATGGACGACCAGGGCGAGGCGCCCGTGCCGCCGTCATGGCCCGCGATCACGACGTGGTCGCTCTTGCACTTGGCCACACCGGCCGCGATGGTGCCCACACCCACTTCAGACACCAGCTTGACCGAGATGTCGGCGTGCGGCGCGACGTTCTTCAAGTCGTGGATGAGTTGGGCCAGGTCTTCGATGGAGTAGATGTCGTGGTGCGGCGGGGGCGAAATCAGGCCCACGCCGGGCACGCTGTGGCGCAGCTTGCCGATGTAGTTGGACACCTTGCCGCCGGGCAGCTGGCCGCCTTCGCCGGGCTTGGCGCCCTGGGCCATTTTGATCTGGATCTGGTCGGCCGACGACAGGTACTCGGCCGTGACACCGAAGCGCCCCGAGGCCACCTGCTTGATGCGGCTGCGCAGGGAGTCCCCATCGCGCAGGGGCATATCCACCTCGACGTTCTCGGCGCCGATCACGCTCTTGAGGCTGTCACCCTGTTTAATCGGGATGCCCTTGAGTTCGTTGCGGTAGCGCGCGGCATCCTCGCCGCCCTCGCCGGTGTTGCTCTTGCCGCCGATGCGGTTCATGGCCACGGCCAGCGTGGCGTGCGCCTCGGTGGAGATCGAACCCAGCGACATGGCGCCGGTGGCAAAGCGCTTGACGATTTCCTTGGCGGGCTCGACCTCTTCCACGGGGATGGCCTTGGCGGGGTCGAACTTGAACTCGAACAGGCCACGCAACGTCATGTGGCGCTTGCTCTGGTCGTTGATGAGCTGCGCATATTCCTTGTAGGTGCTCCAGTTGTTGGAACGCGTGGAGTGCTGCAGCTTGGCAATGACGTCGGGCGTCCACATGTGCTCTTCACCGCGTGCGCGCCAGGCGTATTCACCGCCGGTGTCGAGCATATTGGCGAGCACCGGGTCGTCGCCAAAGGCGGCCTTGTGCATGCGGATGGCTTCCTCCGCGATTTCGAACACACCGATGCCTTCCACGCGGCTGGCCGTGCCCGTGAAGTACTTTCCGACGGTTTCACTGTTCAGCCCGATGGCCTCGAACAGCTGGGCGCCGCAGTAGCTCATGTAGGTGCTCACGCCCATCTTGGACATGATCTTCGACAGGCCCTTGCCAATGGCCTTGACGTAGTTGTAAATGGCCTTGTCGCTGGACAGATCGCCGCCCAGTTCCTTGTGCATGTCGGCCAGGGTTTCCATGGCCAGGTAAGGGTGCACGGCCTCGGCACCATAGCCCGCGAGTACGGCGAAGTGGTGCACTTCACGGGCGGTGCCCGTTTCCACCACCAGGCCGGCGGTGGTGCGCAGGCCCTCACGCACCAGGTGCTGATGGATGCTGGAGAGCGCCAGCAATGCAGGGATGGCCACCTGCGTGGCACTCACGCCCCGGTCGCTGATGATCAGGATGTTGGAGCCACCCTTGATGGCGTCCACAGCCTGTGCACACAGCGAGGCCAGCTTGGCCTCGACGCCTTCGCGGCCCCAGGCCAGCGGGTAGGTAATGTCGATGGTGGCGCTGTGGAACTTTCCCTGCGTGTGGCGGGCGATGTCGCGCAGCTTGGCCATGTCGGCAAAGTCGAGCACGGGCTGGCTCACTTCCAGGCGCATGGGCGGGTTGACCTGGTTGATGTCCAGCAGGTTCGGCTTGGGGCCGATAAAGCTGTTGAGCGACATCACGATGGCCTCGCGGATCGGGTCGATCGGCGGGTTCGTCACCTGGGCGAACAGCTGCTTGAAGTAGTTGTACAGCGGCTTGTTGCGGCCCGAGAGCACAGCCAGCGGGCTGTCGTTGCCCATCGAGCCGATGCCTTCCTCGCCGTTCTTGGCCATGGGCGCCATCAGGAACTTGATGTCTTCCTGCGTGTAGCCGAAGGCCTGCTGGCGGTCGAGCAGCGGCAGGCTGGCGGCCACCGGGGCGGCTGCACCCTCGCCCGTCTCGATGCTGTCGAGCTTGATGCGCAGATTCTCGATCCACTGCTTGTAGGGCTTGGTGTTGACGACGTTGGCCTTGAGTTCGTCGTCCTCAATCAGGCGGCCCTGCTCCAGGTCGATGAGGAACATCTTGCCGGGCTGCAGGCGCCACTTGCGCACGATCTTGTTTTCGGGGATGGGCAACACGCCCGACTCAGAGCCCATGATGACGAGGTCGTCGTCAGTGATGCAGTAGCGCGAGGGGCGCAGGCCGTTGCGGTCCAGCGTGGCGCCGATCTGGCGGCCGTCGGTGAACACGATGGAAGCCGGGCCGTCCCAGGGCTCCAGCATGGCGGCATGGTATTCATAGAACGCGCGGCGGCGCTCGTCCATGGTGGTGTGCTGCTCCCAGGGCTCGGGGATCATCATCATCACGGCCTGGCTGATGGGGTAGCCCGCCATCGTCAGCAATTCCAGGCAATTGTCGAACGTGGCTGTATCGGACTGGTCGGCAAAGCTGATGGGGTAGAGCTTTTGCAGGTCGGCCGCGAGCACGGGCGACGCCATCACGCCTTCGCGGGCCTTCATCCAGTTGTAGTTGCCCTTGACGGTGTTGATCTCGCCGTTGTGCGCCACATAGCGGTAGGGGTGGGCCAGCGGCCACTCAGGGAAGGTGTTGGTGGAAAAGCGCTGGTGCACGAGGCCCACGGCTGAAACGCAGCGCTCGTCCTGCAGGTCGAGGTAATAGGTGCCCACCTGGTCGGCCAGCAGCAGGCCCTTGTAGACCACAGTGCGGCTGCTCATGCTGGGAACGTAGTATTCCTTGCTGTGCTTGAGGCCCAGCGCCTGGATGGCAGCGCTGGCGGTCTTGCGGATAACGTAAAGCTTGCGCTCGAGCGCGTCCTGCACGATCACGTCGTTGCCGCGGCCAATAAAGACCTGGCGCAGGATGGGCTCCTTGGTGCGCACGGTGGGCGACATGGGCATGTCGCGGTTCACCGGCACATCGCGCCAACCCAGCAGCACCTGGCCTTCGGCCTTGATGGCGCGTTCCATCTCCTGCTCACAGGCCAGACGGGAGGCATGTTCCTTGGGCAGAAAGATCATGCCCACGCCGTATTCGCCTGCGGGCGGCAGCGCCACGCCCTGCTTGTCCATCTCTTCGCGGTAGAGCGCATCGGGGATCTGGATCAGGATGCCCGCGCCGTCGCCCATCAACTTGTCGGCACCCACGGCGCCGCGATGATCGATGTTCTCCAGGATCTTCAGGGCCTGCGTCACGATGTCGTGCCGCTTGACGCCCTTGATGTGCGCCACGAATCCCAGCCCGCAGGCGTCATGCTCGTTGGCGGTGGAATACAAACCGTGTTGCTTCAGATGCTCTATCTCGGCGGCCGTGGTCATGGCACTTTCCTCATTCATTGCGCAGGGGATGCAAGATTAGTGCATTGCAGCAATCGCTGGCAAGCAAAATAAATGGGGTCAGAGTCGTATTAAAAGAATCTAGTCTGCATTGATTTTAAATTGGGGACACATCATATTTGATAGCATTTGGCGCTTTTAATCTCTGCCTTCAGGACTGAATCAGTGCTGTTTTTTGCTACCGGCAGGAGGCCGCCCAGCCCGCGCGCGCGAGACGCGACGCTCTATTTTTTTTTGCAGATCTTCAATGAATGTCGGCTCGCCCAGCGCCCAGCCGCGCAAGGTGGCGTCGGTCAACTGGCGTTGATGGTCATCCGCCACACCTGCCTGCACCAGATCGCCATAGGCAGCCTCGCGCGCAAAAGGCGTGTTGCCCAGTGCCCAATACAGCGCATGGGGCGTCACCAAACGGTCATTGCGCACGCCGAGGTAATGGGCATGACTGGACCATAGCCAGTCTGAAGGCCGAACCGCCAGACCGGCACGCACCGGATGGAGGTCGATATAGGCCATGCAGGCCAACAGGTAGCGCTCAGACTGAATGAGCGTAGAGCGGTAACGCCCTTCCCACAGCGTGCCGCTCCGGCCATGACGCTGGTTGAAGTACCGCACGTAGCTGCGCCCCACAGCCTGCATCATGCGCGGCAGGGCTTCGATTTCGGCTGGCGTGGCCAAGAGGTGAAAATGATTGCCCATCAGCACATAGGCATGCACGGCCACCCGGAATTTCTGCGCGCACTCGACCAGCAAGGTATGCATGGTCTCGTAGTCCTGTGTATCGACGAAAATGGTCTGGCGATTGTTGCCACGCTGGATGACATGGTGCGGGTGGCCGGACAGGGTCAGACGAGGCAGGCGGGCCATGGGTGACGAGGGTTCACTTCAAGAAGATGGAAAGGCACAGGGATTGAAATGGCATTCTCTCCCGATCAGAAATCTACAGCCTGAACAAATTCGGTATCCAATGCCAGTGTCTGCGCGCTACTCCAGTCCTGCCGCAGCCAACCCGAAGCGGGGGGCCAGTGCCTGCTCCAGACCGAACTCCGCCAGGATGGCCTGCAGCCGCTCAGCGGCGCTGTGCTTCTTCTGGCCGGTGTAACGCGCAATGATCAGCTCGTTTTTCATGCTGTGCTCCCAACCTACCAGCTCCGTCACCGTGACCTGGTAGCCGCTGGCCTCCAGGTGCAGGCAGCGCAACACATTGGTGATCTGGCTACCCAGCTCCCGCGTGTGCAAAGGATGGCGCCACAGTTCTGCCAGCGGGGTGCGCGCCAGTTGCAAGGCCTTGCCCTGGCGCAGGCAGGCAGCCACCTCGGCCTGGCAGCAAGGCACGATGACCATGGCACGCGCTTTTTTCTGCAAGCCGAAGGCAATGGCGTCGTCGGTCGCAGTGTCGCAGGCATGCAAAGCCGTCACCATGTCTACACGCTCGGGCATTTCGCGCGCATCGGCCGACTCTGCCACCGACAGATTCAGAAAAGACATGCGCCCGAACCCCAGCCTCTCGGCCAGGGAACGGGATTTCTCCACCAGGTCTGCCCGGGTCTCGATTCCATAGATATGGCCGCGCCCCAGGGCTTTGAAATACAGGTCGTAGAGAATGAAGCCAAGGTAGGACTTGCCCGCGCCATGGTCGGCCAGCGTTGGCGCATGACCATTCGCGGACATTTCCTGCAACAGCGGCTCGATGAACTGGAACAGGTGGTACACCTGCTTGAGCTTGCGCCGCGAGTCCTGGTTCAGGCGTCCCTCGCGCGTGAGGATGTGTAATTCCTTGAGCAATTCGACCGATTGCCCCGGCCGCAGTTCAGGGATTTCCGCGGTTGCTGTTGCCGCCGCAGCGCGGCTATTTCCACCCTGCTGTTTCATGTCTTGTCCCGCGCGAAAGCAGCATGCCCCGCCGGGCAGCGGCCACCGACGTCCAGTGCCTGCCAGCCCTCCATGCCCATTTCCTGCAGCACCTGCATGTTGCGCTCATAAATGGTTTCCGCTTCAGGGAAGGCTTGCACGGCTTGGTCGATGCTGTCCTCGCGCAGCAGGTGCAGGGTGGGATACGGCGCGCGGTTGGTGAAATTGGTCACGTCGTCCACCGCTGTACCTTCAAACTGGAACTGCGGATGGAACGATGCCACCTGCAGAATGCCGCCAAGGTTCAGGGCCTCGACCAGCCCATCCACCTGTTCCAGGAAATCATTGAAGTCGAGAAACTGCTCGAAACAACCCGGCGCCATGAGCAAGGTCGTATCGCGCCTCTCCGGAGCGGTCTCCGCGAGCGATTCGAGTTCGCGTTCCAGATCCTGCAGCAGTTCTGGGCCATCCGTGGCCCCGCTCACCACGTAGTGGATCTGGCCCTTGGTGTGCACGCCCTTGGCAAAAGGACAAAGGTTCAGCCCGATCACGGCCTGCTCCAGCCACCGGATGGTGTCTTGCACCACGGTATCGGGATCGATCCGGCGAGGGTCGCATGGGTTGGCTCTGGGGTGGTGCATAAGGCGTCGAAACGAATGAAGTGCGGGCAGGGGCCGACGATACCAGAGGCGTCCGGGGGGAACGTGACGGCGAATGACCCTGGCGGCAAACTGCTCTGCGATCCGATCTTGGGATCACCGTCGGCGGTCACTACGTCAACAAACGCTGACCGGTCAGGCGTTCATGCTCACGCGCGGCATAGCGATCGGTCATTCCCGCAATGAAATCAGCCACCACACGCGCCCGGTCAGACGCCGTCGGGGCGGCGAGGCACTTGCCCGCGTACGCCGGCTTCATCTTCCGCGGGCTGGACAGGTAGGCGGCATACAGATCACGCACCACCTGGCGCGCCAGATCGGTGGTCTGGACCACCTGAGCATGGCGATACAGGTTGTGAAACAGAAACCGCTTGAGTGCCTGGGACTGCATGCGCATCTCCGCACTGAAACAGACCAGCGGCGGCCCCTGGCGCACGTCATCCACAGTGGAGGGCCTGGACTGTGCCAACGCCGCGTTGGTCGCCTCGATCACGTCATAGACTTGCGCGCTGAGCATGCGCCGGATCGCGTCATACAACAGGCGACGCCTCCCCTGCGGGGCATCAAGCCCCGGATGCTCGGCCAGGGACTGAAGCCGGTAGCGATTGAACAGCGGCACGTCGCACAGCTGCTCCAGGGTGATGAGCCCGGAACGGACACCATCGTCGATGTCATGGGCGTTATAGGCAATCTCGTCGGCCAGATTGCACAGTTGCGCCTCCAGGCTTGGCTGCTGGCGCAACAGGAAGCGCTGGCCCACCCCGCCCGGCTCCAGCATCTCCAACGCCTCGGCATGGGCACGCGAGCAATGCTTGAGAATGCCTTCCCGCGTCTCGAAAGTCAGGTTGAGCCCGTCGAACTGCGGGTAGCGCAGCTCCAACGCATCCACCACGCGCAGACTCTGCAGGTTGTGCTCGAATCCGCCATGCTCTGCCATGCAGGCATTGAGGGCATCCTGCCCTGCGTGCCCGAAGGGCGTGTGCCCCAGGTCATGTGCCAGCGAAATCGTCTCGACCAGGTCTTCATTGATTCCGAGCGAACGGGCGATTGATCGCCCCAGTTGCGCCACCTCCAGCGAATGCGTCAATCGCGTGCGGAACAGGTCCCCTTCGTGGTTCAGGAACACCTGCGTCTTGTACACAAGGCGGCGAAAAGCGGTCGAGTGCACGATGCGGTCCCGGTCGCGCTGGTAATCGGTGCGCGTGGGCGCGGGCGGCTCGTGCAAACGGCGGCCGCGCGTGCGCGCGGGATCGCACGCAAACGGTTTCAGCTCAGTTTGTGGCATCAAAACAGATCTGAAGCGCCAGCTGACATACGCTAAACGCTATTACTTTATAGTAATTACTGGCAGCATCTGTCGATCACTTCTCGCACCATGGAATCCGGCGCGCTACGGACGGCCGCCCGTCCGGGCCCATCGATGACGACAAAGCGGATCTCCCCCGCTTCGGCCTTCTTGTCCACGCGCATGAGTTCCAGGTACCGACCCGCATTGTCACCTGCATCAAGAATGGGGCCCTTCGTCGGCAGACCCGCCCGCTCAATCAGGCGCGTAAGACGGCTCACAAACGCATCATCCACCAGGCTGAGCCTTCTTGACAGTTCGGCGGCCATCACCATGCCAGCCCCTACCGCTTCGCCGTGCAGCCACACGCCGTATCCCATCCCCGCCTCGATGGCATGGCCAAACGTGTGGCCGAAATTCAGGATGGCACGAAGGCCCGCTTCACGCTCGTCTTGGCCGACGACCCAGGCTTTGATTTCGCAACTACGCTGGACAGCATGCGCCAGAGCGGCAGGTGCGCGTTCGATCAGCGCCTGCATGTTCTGTTCTAGCCAATCCAGAAAGGCCATGTCCGAAATCGGTCCATACTTGATCACCTCAGCCAGCCCTGCGCTGAGTTCACGCAGAGGGAGCGTATTGAGCACATCGAGGTCGCACACCACCAACTGCGGCTGATAAAACGCCCCGATCATATTTTTGCCCAAGGGGTGGTTGATCGCTGTCTTCCCGCCTACGGAAGAATCAACCTGCGCGAGCAGTGTCGTAGGAACCTGCACAAACGGCACGCCACGCATGTAACTGGCGGCAGCGAAACCGGTCATATCGCCGACCACACCGCCGCCGAGGGCAAAGAGGACTGTTTTGCGGTCGCAGTTGTTTTGCAGCAGGGCATCGAAGATGAGACTCAAAGTCTCCCAGGTCTTGTGCTCTTCGCCATCGGGTAGAACGACGGAGCGCACTATTTGGTATTTTTTTTCCAAAGCTGTTGCTAACTCGTCTCCGTACAAGGGCTGGACCGTTTCATTAGTGACGATCATCGCAACCGTCCCCGACGGCATCCCCGACTGGAGCGCAATCTCGCCGAGCATTCGAGGCCCAATGGAAATGTCGTAACTGCGAGCACCAAGATCGATTGAAACAGTTGCGGTGAGATCGACTAAAGAAGAAGGGACGATGGCAGACATAGAGGCGAGTCTAGAAAAAAGTAAAAGCCCCAGGGCACGAGCGCTGGGGCTAGAGGAGTTGGACTCCTGCTACTGATTAGATGACACCTAAGCCGCCTTTAAGGGCAGACCCCTGAAATGCCATCATCAATGGTCACTCGAACCTTGCGGCTTACCACGGATGTAGCTTGAGTTGCCGTCACCACAAAATCGTGATTTCCACACGCTGCTGGATGAGCTGGCATCGCTCCAGTATTAATGGTCAAAACGCCGTTCGTCAACGAAATGGCCGCCCAAGCAGGGTTCGCGGTCGTAGTCCAAGTAATTGCGGAATTCACCCCACTTGTCGCGGTAAAGATATAGCTGTACGCATCCCCGTAGCCAGCAATTGGCAGTGGACATGCCACATTAGCATCCGCGCTACAACCCGCCAGAACAATCGCCAAGGGAGCGACCGGCGGAGTAACAGTGGGCGGAGTAACAGTGGGCGGGGCAACAACGGTCAACGCAAGATTGGCAGTTTTCGACACGCCTGCACTATCCGTCACCCGTGCGGCCACGCTGAAACTACCTGCTGTTCCAGTGGCAGGAGTCCCTGAGATCAGTCCCGAAGAATTCAGCGTCAATCCTGAAGGCAAACTACCCAGCGCACTCCAAGTGTAGGGTGCAACGCCGCCTTCAACCTCAAGCACATAGCTGTATGCCACGCCCTCCGTTGCGCCCGCGAGCGTTGTCGTCGTAATTTGTAGTGGGTCGGCTGTAGAAGCGGTGGGAACCTTGTCCACCACAGAAAGCGCCAACAGCGCTGTTACCGGAGTCTGAATACCGTTCGTAACATCGTTATCACTACGGTCCGCCACCATTTCCAACAGAATGGTTCCCGTATTTTGGCCTGCAGTCAAAGCGAACGTACCCACGCCCGCAGTTGTTTTCGCGCGCACAACCCCACCAGATTGATCTCCCCAATCCAGACGAGCGCCAGCCGCCGCCGCAGTTGATCCAACGATACTGACCTGAAGATTTGCGTTGGTAGGCATCGGCACAGGCTGGCTGGCCTCATCCCACAGGCGCACTTGCACCGTCGTGTTGTTTCGCACATTGTTCTGGTTATTCACAGTCCCTATGTACGATGCCTGCGCAAGACCTTGAATACTTGCCGCCTTACCGGTCGCACCCCCCACCACGATATCGACGCTTGCACTCACTTCGCGCTTTGATGAAGGTTCAGTGACCGAGCACGTAATGGTCGAGGTGCCGGTCTGATCTCCCGCATGAAAATGAAAAGAGTTACCGCCAGAATTGGAGCCCAGAGTAATACTGCGATAAGAACCTGGTACTTTGATTTTCCCACCGAAACCGTCATCAACCTCTTTCATATGCTCTTCATTACCATCAAGGTAGTAGAGCGACCCATTGCTCAATCCACCGGAAACGAGACAACCAAAAATTTCCTCCCCCCCAGGAATAGGCGCGCCATCCTTCCGAGCCTCGACATGTAGTACTGTGGTGTAAGGCGCATACACACCGATACCAGCAACATTTCTCGCAGGATCAATATTCACAGGAAGTTGGAGCTTGTCTGCACGCAGTGTAATAGTGTAAGTCCCATTGGGATTGTTACCCGGACTCCCGCCGCCGCCGCCGCAGGCAGTCAGCATGACAGCCAGCACCGGCGCCAAGATACTGGAAAATTTTCGCATTTTCTATCCTATTAAAAAATTTAATTTTTATCGAGATGCAGTACGATCCGTAATCACCTTCGGAGTGATAAAAATCAGCATTTCTTGTTTATTTGCCTGTTTTGTTTTCGTCTTGAACAAGTTCCCAACACCCGGCAAATCACCCAAAAACGGAACCTTTGCTTCAGTATCATCTTCGAAAAGCTCGAAAATACCACCAATCACCACCGTTCCACCGTTCTCAACAAGAACCTGCGTCTTAATACGTTTAGTATTGATTGCACGTACATTATTGAGCACTTCACCAGGACTGTCTTTGTTCACATCCAAATCAAGAATGATATTTCCTTCTGGGGTAATTTGCGGCAATACCTCCAGCTTAAGAACGGCCTTCTTAAAAGCAATAATGGTTCCACCATTAGGCGCCGTGACTGGATATGGAAACTCCGTACCTTGTTCAATAGACGCCTTGGTTTGATCAGCAGTCACAACACGAGGACTGGAAACAATTTTCCCCTTGCCATCCGCTTCCATTGCCGAAATTTCAAGATTCAAAAATCTATTGGCTGCAGAGTTAAATATCGATATCGCGAAACTGGATGGATCGTAGCCTCCTTGCGCTTGGGCAGGCAAGTTCACAAAGTTTCCTAACGTATTTACAAGCCCGCCCGCGCCAGAGGTAGATACAGCATTGCTATAACTCGTACCGAAACCGATTCTGTTGCCTCCACCGATTCCATATCCACCATCCCCACCTCGATTGGCTCGGAGGTCTGTGCCCCCTAAACGCACGCCGAGCGATCGACCAAAAGTATCAGATGCCTCAACAATGCGTGCCTCGATCATCACCTGGCGCACAGCCACATCCAGCGTGGCCAGAAGCTGACGCACCTCTTCCAGTTTGCTTGCAGTATCTGTGACAAACAACTGATTCGTGCGTGGTTCTGCAATTGCACTTCCTCGTTCAGAGAGAAATCGGTTCGACGTTCCACCTGTTGACCCACCGGCGCTGGTAGTCAATTGTGTCACCATATCGACCGCTTTGGCATAATTCATCTGGAAAGCCTGTGTCCGCAACGGTTCCAGCTTCTGAATCGTCAGTGCTGCTTCAAAGTCTTTTTTCGTCCGATCATCAATTTCGTCTTTGGGCGCTATCCACAAAACACTCCCTGTCTTGCGCATGCCAAGCCCTTTAGCATCCATGATGATTTGCAACGCCTGATCCCAAGGCACATCCTTCAGCCGCAACGTAAGCGCCCCGGTCACCGTGTCGGAAGTGACAATATTAAAATTTGTAAAGTCGGCAATCACTTGAAGCAGCGAGCGAACTTCAATATTTTGGAAATTTAGCGACAGCTTCTCTCCACTGTACCCCGGGCCTTGTGTCAACTTGCTTAAGTCAACTTTCTTTTGCCGGACCTCGACGACAAACTGCTTGTCACTTTGGTACGCACTATGCTCCCACTCGCCGACGGGTTCAATCACCATCCGAACACGGTCGCCTTGTTCGGTGGCCGTTACCATCTGGACGGGTGTTCCAAAGTCGGCCACATCAAGTCGCCGCCTCAATCCCTCAGGCAGGGATGAACGGATAAATTCAACTGTCAGACCTTTTCCAATCTGTCTTAAATCAACACCAACCTGACTGCTTGACAAGCCTATGACCACGCGACCAGAACCATCTGGCCCACGACGAAAGTCAATATCCTTGATTGGAAGAACATCGGTGTTGCTGCCTTCAGAAAAAACCGTCAGCTGCTGTGGTTGATTTGCTGCTGAAGCCGCAACAGGCTCAAGTTGAATCAACAGAGCCTTCCCCTGAATTTCAGTCCGATAGGATGTGGCCTGCTTCAGATTCAGAACAACCCGAGACCGACCCGTAGCCTGAACCACATTGATGGATTTCAAATTACCCTGATTGACTTCGATCTGTGACCGCCCCATTGCATTGGTGGCGCCCAGAAAGTCCAGTGCGATTCGAGCGGGTGACTGCGTTGCAAAACCAGTAGGAACAACCGTCAAAGGCTCTGTCAATTCAATCCGAACGACCTCAGCACCTGCCTGCATGGTGCCTGTCACCGCTTCAATGGCAACTTCGGCCCAAGCGATAGTTGACATCAATACGCCCGCGGTAGCTATAGCTGCTCGGTGAAATATCTTCATCATTGCGACATTCTCTTGTTTCATTTTCTCGCCTCCTCCTGCAGCTCCAGCGATGTGATGCGCTCAATCCAGTCGCCCGTAGGATCCTGAACAATTTCGCGGAGTTGGATTGATGTTTCCGTTATGGCGGTGATGCGCCCGTAGTTCTGCCCCAAATAGTTACCAAGCTGCACCTGGTACAGAAGCTTGTCTACTGTCAACAATGCTGTTGGCTTTCCGTTCTTGTTCATGCTTCCGACCATCGCCATGGCATCCAATGGGAAAGCCTCTAGCGGCTCTTTTCGACGCGCCATCTCTGGGGCAATCAAGGCGGCATTGGATGCCACCTGTGCAGATTCCCGTCGAAGCGCCTGCGTCAGCTTGAGAACATTGAACGGCTCCATCCCCTCTTCCGCAACATAGGGCTGCGGAAGGAACTGCTTGGGTTCAGAAATGGGCGTGATACGCGGCTTGGCCTGCGCGCGCTCGTTGACCATCCATTGTCTCAATTCATCTTCGCCCGAGGAGCCGCATCCCCACATAGACAACGCGCATAGCATAAGCATAGAAGCTTGCATTGCTTTCATTTGGTTGCTCCTGCAGCTGCTTTGCGTTGCGCCTGCACTTCTTCACCATCCAGGTAGCGGAAGGTTCGTGCAGTGGCATCCATAGTGAGGGCACCTCCAAGCTTGTCTTTGGCAGCAACACCAATAGAAATGTCATTCAGCGTGACGATGCGCGACAGATGTGCAATATCTGCCGCAAAGGCACCCATGTCATGGTATTTGCCCGTCACGCGGACAGCAATCGGCAACTCTGCGTAATACTCCCGCACCACAACCTGACCCGGTCTGAACAACTCGAACTGCAAGCTGCGTCCAAGCCCAGCCTGGTTGATATCCGACAGCAATGCCGCCATCTCAGCCTTGCTTGGCAACTGCTTCTCCAGCTGGATCACATACTGCTGAATCTGCTCACGTTGCTTTTTCAGGAGATCAAGACTGACCGCCTTCTGCAACTTGGTCTGGTAGTCCTGACGCAATGTCACTTCCGTGGCACGCTCTGTCTCCAACTCCATTTCGTAGTCCGTCAATTTGGCGAACCACAAGGCAACCGCCACACCCACTGCCAGAAAAATGCACAGCAGGTAGCGCGGTAGCGGAGGCCAAAGAGATGGATCTTTGGTGTCGAGATTGGTGAATTGGCGCTGCAGTTGAACCTGCAGGTCTTTCAAGTCAACCTTGGGAGCTTGTTTTTTCGCCATGGCCTACTTTCCCGCAGCGCTCGCTGCATCCAGGGCTTTTTGCACTTCACTGGAACGCATCAACTGAAAACGCAAGTTAAATGCGGAAACACGACGCTGATCGCGCGGTGACAAGGCCACATTGCTCGCCACAATTTCCACCAGTTCAGGCTTGGAAAGCCACGGAGTGTTGTTGGACAAATTGCGCAGCATCTCGGACACACGCTCATTCGACTGCGCCATGCCCTGCATGGCCACCGTCTGGTTGGTCTGCTTCAATGTGGTGATGTAGACACCATCCGGCAACTGTCGCACCAGTTCGCTCAGCAAGTGGACAGGCAGATTGCGATCGGATTGCAGATCTTCCACGGCCTTCTGCCGCGCACGCAAGGCAGCAATTTCCTCTTCAATCGTGGCGATTTCCTTGATCTGGCCCTCCAGCACCTTGATTTCGCTCCGCAGGAACGTGTTTTTGGCTTGCTGATCCTCGATCATCATCTGGAACCACCAGTAAATGACGCCGGCAATCACCAACCCAACCAAGGCCGAAGCGACCATGGTGGCCTGGAAAGTTTCGCGGCGGCGCTTGCGTGCAGCCTCCCTATGGGGGAGCAGGTTGATAAGAATCACTGCAAAAACCTCCGCATCGCAAGCCCGCAGGATGTCAGGTACGACGGCGCCTCACGCACCATTTTTTTCATGCGAACTGAACTTCCGATTTCCATGCCATCAAATGGATTCACAAGGCTGCAAGGAAAGCCTGTGTGCTGGGTCACCGCCTCTGTCAATCCATGCAGTGGCGCAGACCCCCCCGCCAGCATGATGTGATCAACCCGATTGTGTGGAGTGCTCGTGAAAAAGAACTGCAGGGCTCGGCCGATTTCCTGGGACAGGCTTTCCACAAATGGGCGCAAGACAGTCGATGAATAATCGTCCGGCAGATCGCCGTTCCGCTTTTTGCTCTCTGCCTCTTCGGCAGAAAAACCATACTGGCGAACGATCAGCTGGGTCAACTGCGCGCCACCAAAAGCCTGGTCCCTGTCGTACAACACCTCGTCATTGCGGATCACCTGCATGCTCGTCGTCAAGGCGCCCACTTCGAACAACGCCACCATCGTATCCACCCCCTTGTTGGGCAGGGTTTCAATCAGGCGGCTGGCTGCCAGGCGAGAGGCATGGGACTCGATATCCACGATGGCGGCTTTCAGGCCTGCGGCCTCGGCCAAACCCTGTCGATCTTGTACTTTTTCGCGCCGCGATGCCGCAATCAGCACTTCGACATCGCCGGGGGAATTCTTGCTGGGTCCGATCACGCAAAAATCCAGACTTACCTCATCCAGTGAGAACGGAATGTACTGATTGGCCTCCGACTCCACCTGGACCTCCAGCTCCTGGTCCGTCATTCCGGCAGGCAAGGTAATTTTCTTGGTGATGACGGCCGATGGGGGGAGTGCGAGGGCGACGCTCTTGGTGCGAGTGCCGCTTTTCTTCACCAACCTTCTCAGGGCTTCCGCCACTTCATCGAATTTTTCGATATTGCCGTCCGTGATCCAGCCGCGCTCCAGAGGCTCGATGGCGCACCGCTCGAGAACCAGGCTACCTGCCTTGTCACGCCCTAGCTCCACCAGCTTCACGCTGGAGGAACTGATGTCGATGCCCAGCAGTGGCGCGGACTGGCGACTGAACAAAGATCCCGCAGAGATCAAGATAGCCCCCTGAAAATTGTCAACCTGACACAACAAAACTTAACATTTCACATGAATGCTATCAGTAAGATACTTCTCCGGCAAAGGGTTTTCCGGCAACAGACCGATTGAACCGTTGTCAAAAGCAGACGTTTGATCCTGCTTTACCAAGCCTCCTCCGCGCCCGCATCATTGCAAGTCGATGCGCTGGCACTCCCATTTTTTGGAACATCGATAAATGCTCTGCCTGATTTTTATAATAGGCAGACTTTTCCATCCGGAGCGATATGCCGCCCCCCAACCCGACCAAGTCCGCAGACACCCCATCGTCTTCCGCCTTCTCCCAACAGCCTGCATGGTTGCGATGGACTCTTCGCATCACCCTGTGGATGCTCGGCCTCGCTGCGGCTGGAGCCCTCGCTCTGGCGCTGGTGATCGCTGTCGCCTTGGCCATGGCCTACCCGAACCTGCCCGACATTTCGGATCTTGCGGACTACCGTCCCAAACTGCCCATGCGGGTTTACTCGGCCGAAGGGGCGTTGCTCGGCGAGTTCGGTGAGGAGCGACGCAATCTGACCCCGATTGGAGAGATCCCCCAGGTCATGAAGGATGCGGTGCTCGCCATTGAAGACACCCGGTTCTTTCAGCACGGCGGTGTGGATTACAAGGGAGTGCTGCGCGCCGGTCTGGCCAATCTCGGGCGAATGAAAAGTCAGGGCGCATCGACGATCACGATGCAGGTCGCACGCAATGTTTATCTGTCCTCAGAAAAAACATTTACTCGTAAAATTTACGAAATATTACTAACTTTCAAGCTGGAACATTTCCTGACAAAAAACCAGATTCTTGAAATTTACATGAATCAGATTTTTCTCGGAAACCGGGCTTATGGTTTTGCAGCAGCCTCTGAAGCCTATTTTGGCAAGCCCCTGAAATCGGTGACCATTGCTGAAGCTGCCATGCTGGCCGGTTTGCCCAAAGCGCCTTCTGCCTACAACCCCATCAGCAACCCCAAACGCGCCCGTGCGCGCCAACTCCACATCATCGACCGGATGGAGGAAAACAACTTCATCACTGCGGAAGAGGCCACCACCGCGCGCAAGGAAGAACTCAAGATCCGCACCGGAACCGACAACACCCGGGTTCACGCCGAATATGTGGCAGAAATGGCCCGCCAGCTGATTTTTGCCCAGTACGGCAGTGATGCTTACACCCGGGGACTCAATGTCTACACCACCATCAATGCCGGCGAGCAAGAAGCCGCCTACCGAGCCTTGCGCCGGGGCATCATGGACTACGAGCGCAGGCAACATTACCGGGGGCCCGAAAAATTTGTCACGCTGCCTGGGAATCCGCAGGAGCTGGAAGAAACCATCGATGACATCCTGGCAGACCATCCGGACAATGGTGATGTTCTCTCTGCCATGGTGCTGGAGGCATCGGCCCGCAAGATCGTGGCCATGCGGCCCAACGGTGACAGTATCGAGATTACGGGAGACGGTCTCAAGCCCGTGCAATCAGGGTTGAGCGACAAAGCGCCACCCAATATCAAGATCCGCCGTGGCGCTGTGATCCGGATCTCCAAGACGACAAAGGGCCCCTGGGAAGCGACCCAGCTTCCAGAGGTGGAAGGTGCTTTTGTGGCGATTGATCCACGCTCGGGGGCTATCAAGGCACTGGTGGGCGGTTTCGACTTTGACAAGAACAAGTTCAACCATGCCACCCAGGCATGGCGCCAGCCTGGCTCAAGCTACAAGCCGTTCATCTATTCGGCGGCACTGGAGAAAGGCTTCACGCCCGCTACGGTGATCAACGATGCCCCTCTGTTCTTCGATGCCGGTGTGACAGGCGGCAAGCCATGGGAGCCGAAAAACTACGACGGCAAGTTTGATGGACCCATGACCATGCGCTCGGCGCTCGCCCGCTCGAAAAACATGGTGTCGATCCGTATTCTGCAGGCCGTTGGCCCCCGCAATGGTCAGGAATGGGGGACGCGATTTGGCTTCGAGGCAGAGAAGCATCCGGCCTATCTCACCATGGCCCTGGGCGCGGGATCCGTCACGCCCATCCAGCTGGCGGTCGGCTATTCCGTCTTTGCCAACGGGGGATATCGCGTGGATCCCTGGCTGATCACACGTGTGACAGACCACAAGGGCCGGGTTCTGTCCGAGATGCAGACCCCTGCCACCGAAGATCATGAGCGGGTGATTGACGCGCGCAATGCCTTCATCATGAACAGCCTGCTGCAGGAAATCACCCGATCCGGAACGGCCGCACGCGCGCAAGCCACACTCAAGCGCCCCGACCTGTATGGCAAGACAGGGACTACCAATGACTCGTGGGATGCTTGGTTTGCCGGTTTTCAGCCCACGATTGCGGCGGTCACCTGGATCGGCTACGACACGCCGCGCAACCTGGGCAGCCGGGAAACGGGTGGAGGGCTGAGCCTGCCTGTCTGGATCAGCTTCATGGAACAGGCCCTGAAGGGTGTCCCCGTCATGGAACAGACCGTGCCTCCCGGTGTGGTCAATGTGGGAGGCGAGTGGTTTTATGAAGAGTACGCCCGCAACGCCGGGGTTGCCAACCTTGGCATGGAGGCGGCTGCCGGAGCCGCTCCAGGTGGCGAGGGTCCTGCGCCAGAGGAGCGAACGCGAATTCTCGATCTGTTCCGCAACTGAGCGCCGTCGCTGGCGCCCAAACTGCCTCAGGAAGAAAAACGCAGCAGCATCCCCGACTGCACCGAAGCATCCCTGCTAAGGTTGGCAAAGAACTCTCCACCACCTTTCGTGTCCTGCCACTGGCCTGCATCGAAACGGTAGTGGTAGCCCCCCGAGCGAGCTGCCATCCAGATCTCGTGCAGGGGTTTTTGCAGATTGATTACGATCTGGCTCCGGTTGCTGAACGTCAGCGTGATCATTCCGCCCGTGCGCTGGCTATCGACATCGGCGTCTGTTTCGTCGTTGATCCGATCGCAGCATTGCTCCACGGCGAGCAGCAATTGCTCGGCACGGTCCATGAATTCAAGGTCGGTCATTACAATTTCGATATGTTGAGAGCGTCCCAAATTCTAGTCAGTCCCATCATCCTTGCTGCCAGCATGGCAGGCCTCAGCGCCTGTGGTCAGCGCGGCCCGCTGTATCTGCCCACGGAGCCCGCGTCGGCACAGCGTGCCACGCTGCCCCAGACGCTGACACCCATCCCATCCCAAGCGCCCTCCCCGTCCGCCCCCGCCTCCTCTGCCACGCCATGACATCCACCGCACTGCCCGGCCATCCCCATATTGCCTACCGCCACAACGAACTGTTCGTTGAAGACGTGCGCGTGAGTGACCTCGCCCAGGCACATGGCACACCGCTGTTCGTCTATTCCACGGCCTCGATGCGCGAGGCACTGGCTGCCTACCAGCGCGGTTTCGCCGGACGCAAACTCCATATCTGCTACGCCATGAAGGCCAACTCCTCGCTGGCCATGCTGCAGTTCTTTGCCCGCCAGGGTTGCGGGTTCGACATCGTCTCCGGCGGTGAACTCGAACGCGTTCTGGCCGCAGGCGGCGACCCGGCCAAGGTGATATTCTCCGGCGTGGGCAAAACACGCGCCGAAATGCGCCAGGCACTGCAGGCGGGCATTCTGTGCTTCAACGTCGAAAGCGAAGCCGAACTGGAGGTGCTCAGCGAAGTCGCCACCGAAGCGGGCCAGACGGCCCCGGTCAGCATCCGCGTGAACCCGAACGTCGATCCCAAGACCCACCCGTACATCTCCACGGGCCTCAAGGGCAACAAGTTCGGCGTGGCGCACGAACGCACACTGGCCACCTACCAACGCGCAGCAGCGTTGCCCGGGCTGCGCGTGGTGGGCATCGACTTTCACATCGGCTCGCAAATCACCGAAGCCACCCCCTACCTCGATGCCACCGACCGTCTGCTGGACCTGGTCGAGGCCATCGAAGCGGCGGGCATTCCGATCCACCACATCGACTTTGGCGGCGGCCTTGGCATCAATTACAACGGCGACACCCCGCCGGCCGCCGATGCCCTGTGGCAGCAACTCCTGGCCAAGATCGACGCCCGGGGTTTTGGCGACCGGCAGTTCATGATCGAGCCTGGCCGCTCGCTTGTGGGCAACGCCGGCCTGTGCGTCACCGAGGTGCTCTACCTCAAGCCCGGCGAGGAAAAGAACTTCTGCATCGTCGATGCCGCCATGAATGACCTGCCCCGGCCCGCCATGTACCAGGCCTTCCACGCCATCGTGCCGCTGCAGGCACGCACCGGTGGGACCGCGCCGGTGTATGACGTCGTCGGCCCGGTGTGTGAAAGCGGCGACTGGATTGGCCGGGACCGCAGCCTGGCCGTGCAGCCCGGCGACCGCCTCGCGGTGCTGTCGGCGGGCGCCTACTGCATGTCGATGTCGAGCAACTACAACACGCGGGGCCGTGCGGCCGAAATCCTGGTGGACGGCGCATCGGCCCACGTCATCCGCACCCGCGAAACTGCGCAGGACACCTTCCGACAAGAAAAACTACTGCCCTGATGAGCCTTCAGCGCTTACCCGCCAAGCGTCAAAAGCTATATTATTTATAGCTATCAATGCACGCCTGACGCCTGGACGGGCGCCGGTGCCTTGCGGCGCTGCTGCACGCGGTGCCAGACGCGCCAGCCCAGCAGGGCTGCCAGCAGAACCGCATACACCACCACCTCGGCAAAGTCGTTCTTGCCGGCGCGCATCCAGTAGAAATGCAGCACCGCCAGCCCGGCGATGGCGTACACCGCCCGGTGCAGCATGCGCCAGCGGGCAGCGCCAAGCCAGCGAATCGCCCGGTTGAACGAGGTGGCCGCAAGCACCAGCAACAACAGCCCTGTCAGCATGCCCACCAGAATAAAGGGACGCTTGGCGATGTCGCGCGCGATTTCGGCGCCGTCCAAGCCCATGTCGAACCACGCGTAGGCCAAAAGGTGCAGCACAGCATAGAAAAACACGAACAGCCCCAGCATGCGGCGAAAGCGCGCCAGGGCGGGTGTGCCCGTCACGACCCGCAGGGGCGTCACGGCCAGCACCAGACACAGCATGCGCAAGGTCCAGTCGCCCAGAGACCGGATCAAGGCCTCAGCCGGGTTGGCCCCCAGCTGATCGGTCGCGGCAGCCAGGATGAGCCAGGCCATGGGCAGTAGCGCCAGCCCGAAGATCGCGGGCTTGGCGGCGGGGTGCATCAGCAACTTGTTCATGGGACGGCGGGATACTCCCGCTTGGGTGGCAAAGCCTGCAGTGCAAGGCCGCAGGATCAGAAAAACTTTTTCAGATCCATGCCAGCGTACAGCTGACCGACCTGGGCTTCGTAGCCATTGAACATCAGCGTCTTGCGCTTTTTGGCAAAAAGGCCATCCTCGCCAATACGCCGCTCGGTGGCCTGGCTCCAGCGCGGATGGTCCACCAGTGGATTCACGTTGGAGTAAAACCCGTATTCCTGCGGTGCCGCCTTGTTCCAGGCCGTGGCGGGCTCCTTCTCGGTGAAGCGGATTTTCACGATGCTCTTGGCGCTCTTGAAACCGTACTTCCACGGCACCACCAGGCGCACCGGGGCGCCATTCTGGTTCGGCAGCACCTCGCCGTACATGCCAAAGGCCAGCAGCGTCAGCGGGTGCATGGCCTCGTCGAGCCGCAGCCCCTCCACATACGGCCAGTCGAGCACGCGCGAACCCAGGCCGGGCATGCGCGCCTTGTCGGCCAGGGTGATGAATTCCACATACTTCGCGCTGCCCAGCGGTTCCACGCGCCGGATCAGCTCCGACAGCGAATACCCCACCCAGGGGATCACCATCGACCAGCCCTCGACGCAGCGCAGGCGATAGATGCGTTCTTCCTGCGCGCTGAGCTTGATCAGGTCTTCGATGCCGTACTTGCCCGGCTTCTTCACCAGCCCTTCCACCTCCACCGTCCAGGGTGTGGTCTTGAGCGTATGGGCGTTGCGGGCGGGGTCGGCCTTGTCGGTGCCGAACTCGTAAAAATTGTTGTAGGTGCTTGCGTCCTGGTAGCTGGTCAGCTTCTCCAGCGACATGGCCCCTGCCACGGCCGAGGCACCGCCGGGCAGTGCCGCCAGCTTGCCGGGGCGCGTTGCCTCGGCCAGGGCTTCGCGTCCAGCCCAGGCAGCCAGCGTGGCCCCGGCAGCGCCAGCCGCCCACAGGCGCAGCAACTCGCGGCGTTCTTCGTACACCGCGCGGGGCGTTATTTCAGATGCAATGGGATGCTGGAACTCCCGATGGCGGGAAGGGATGGGCATGGAAGATCTCCTGTCAGGGCAAACATGTCGCTACAGAGGTAGAGCTGGCCAAGGGCTTCGGCTTCCTGCAGTCCAAGCCGCGTTCGGCGCTGTCGCCGGTGTTCGTCACCCCCGATGA
>JAANMT010000503.1_pt1 | contig 42599 bp, 41 predicted proteins | sample 7279711 | NCBI WGS metagenome assembly JAANMT01 (sample SAMN14094538, study PRJNA606508) | bioreactor metagenome | isolation source: A lab-scale SPAN reactor treating ammonium-rich wastewater day 1 | place: Ireland: Galway | collected 2017-01-16 | reverse complement strand
GGATAAAAAGTCTATAACTGTTCCAATAAGATATATACCAATAAACAAAAGAACGTTATTGAGAAGGTTAGGTTTGTGAACGGGTTTTGCTGGCGGAGACAACCTGCTTGATAATCGTGTTTGAGAAGATGCGGTTTCAATATTGCCAAATGAATTTTTGTAATTGGTGGTGGATATGCCACTTGTTACTAAAGACGAAACCTTTTGGATTTGGTCATCTTTTTCGCATTTCGGACAAGCGATTTTTCCCATTTTCAATTCTCCTATCTGAATTATTTTTTATCCTTTTGGGTAAGATGGTGTAATGCTGCCATATCTTGCTGTTGTTTTTCTGCAAGAAGTTTTTCACCTTTTGCGATTAAATCTGGCTGAACTTTTACTTTTGGAAGCGGTTGTCCATGCTGCCACTCCCATTTATAACCACATAAATTGCATTGGTATTTATATAAATTATAGGAACGCTGTTTGGCTTTCCCATTAGAAATTCCTTGCCACAAAGCAAATACCATAAATATAGGAAATGCGATTATTAATGCCTTCGTTAAAAATTCTTCACTTGTAACTATGGATAAGACGCCAAAGACTACAAATAAAACAATGATGCTTTTGAGAAAAAGCGAAAAACCACCTGAAGGCTGTTTTCCTGTCGTTGGGTCAATTTGAAAAACATTCTGATTGGTCTTGTAACCACCACAATTTGGACATTGTGCTTGATTTGACATTATTGACTCCATTTTGAATGGGCGGGCTAACGGCGAGTTTTACCTGCTTGTGGGACGGGCTGAGATAATGCCCGAAAGCGGATAAAACTCAAAGATTAGAAAAAACTTGACGGTGGCGACCAGACTCCCACAAGTCAGGTGCAAACAATGTTAGCCCGCCCACTGGTTAGAGGCTATTAGACTAACGCGGCGTTCATTTGCAATTTTTATAGCATGTTCGCTTGACTTCGCCATGCAATAAAGATACATATTTTTCTCGATGTCGAAGCCGTGACTTCCATCGTCATCACCAAAGCCATAGGATGAAGGTTTTACATCACATTCCAACGCTTCACCTTCTTTGTTCATTCGCACAAAATAAGGTGAGTAACCTTTCTTCAATTCAATGGCAAACGGATTCAAATTCCATTCTTCGATTTCACATCCGAATTGCTGGCAAAACTTTTCTGCCAACTCTTTATTATCGAACACGCCGCAGATGTGATAATCTGAATATTCGCCTTCGGTGCAAACGTAAACTGTTTTCATAAGACTCCTTCGCTATGCAATACAGCGGGCTAACGGTGTGCGTTACCCGCGCTGGGGCGGGCGGCGGCACGCCGTCCGACTGGAAAAATGCTAAGGCGTGGAAAACTGCTTGAGATTGCCGCAGAATCCCCAGCGTCGGGTGCACGCTTTGTTAGGCGCTTTTCTGTGAGAATCATTTTGTTAAAATATTTACCACTACTCCGACCAAGCCGCCTATAATTATCGTCCAGAAGATAGATTCTCGCAATCTTAACTGCTTTTTGTAAATGTTGGCTTCGTCTCCGATTGCTATGACTGAAGGTGGAATCAGCCAATTTAACCCATTTACGATGAGCGAAATTAATAACCCCACTATTACTGCCAATATAAAGCCAGCGAAAACTGTGGTTGCCAATGTAGTAGTAAATTTGGGGAATATGAACTTTTCACCAATAGTTTCCCCAGATATAGTGATTGGAGGGAGGACACCTACAAAAATAACCGCAAGGTAGAGTAGAATCCCAGTGACAAATGTGGCAAATCCGAAAGAAGCAAACGGGAAATACGGATTTACAAATTCGGGGAAATTGCTGTAATAGCGTCGGAATTTCTTGAGACGCTCCTCTAACTTATTTATGACTTCAAGCGCAGATTGACGATTCATGTCACGAATATAATATCCCAATCCTTCGAAATTCAAATTGAACTTAACGCCAGTACTCATTTCTAGCCAATCGGATGCCCGATTCATTTTTCCCCTATGAAAATGAACTAGAATACCACGCATTAATTTTCCGTCTTTGTCCAGAACTTGAGCGTGGATAACCAAAAGAACAATTTTTAGACTCTGCGCGTTCTCCTCTTTCAAAACAACATCGAGGTCTTCGGTTTCATAAGCAATTCCGTTTTTCAGACCAACTAAATATAAAATGTGTAAAGAATTGCTATCGGTTTCTGAAAGTAACAATTCTTGGATGTCAGAAACAAGTCGTTTGAGTTCGATTTCATCAACTATGAAACGACCTGGGTATCCGCGCGAGATTTCATTGGGTAAATTCTGTGGAGATGTTTTCAACTTTATTTCTCCTCTTTAGCGCCTAACGGCTAGCGTTAGCGGCAGGGCTGGTTTACACCGAACCCGTAGCCAACGCACGCATGACAATTTCTTCAACCTCCTTTTTGGCGAGGGGTGATAAGCCCTGTCCGCCTGCACGCATTTGTTGGGCGGCTTGACGGCATTGAAAACAAACACCGTGAAACGAGCCACCAGTAACGGCAGGATCAACCCAGACAGCCAATTCTTTCTCTTGACCACAAACAAGACAACTAGCAACAGGCAAATTCATTTTAGATTCTCCTTTAGGGCTAAGCCGCCCAACAGGGGTTCTGCGGACGCATCCCCAATTACCTTTGGGCGGTTTCCGCCTAATCCCCCAAAACCATTTGGGCGTTTAGACGGAATGAGTTAAAATCGGATGAGCAGATTATACACGCGAAACAGTCCTGTGGACAACCCCATCAACACAAGGTCAACCATGCCAAACCAACCCCGCAAACTCATCGGCCGGGCTTGCGCTGAACTTGTCGAACCTGTTTTCGAAGCCCTCTCTCGAACGAACGTGAGAGACCTTACCGAACGAATGTGAGAGAGCAGCAAGGAGAGATCTTATCATCGCCAGGCAGCGATTTTGTTTTTTCAAGAGACTCGAAAACGGAATCCGTCAATCTATCTTGAACTCGCACCAAATGGGCCTGTGATCGGAGAGGTAATACTTTACGTAAGACCTGAATTTTTTAGGGTCCAAATCCCATAGACTTGGAAACACCGCCCCGTCGAAATCGAAGACGTTGATATTCCCGGTGAACTCCACGGTCTCCTCCTTGAAGAAGCCGATCTGGTCGTAATACATGTCCCCTTCGAGGTTCGACCCCACCTGGCTGGTATGCTCCGGAAGCAACAAGCCTTTTCGGGTCAACGCCTTGTAGATCGGGTCGTCGGGTTCCATTTTCGGCAGATTGAAATCGCCCAACGCGATGATATCCTTGATGGGGGTATGCTTGCTCCTGCGCCGGTCCGCCGCCCAGGTCGCCACGGCATAAGTTTCGAGAGCGCGGCGGTCCATGGACCTCTTCGCCTCCTGCTTGTTCTTGAATTTCCCAAAATACAGGTGCACGCTCGCAAGGTTGAATTTGAATTTGCCCGATTGAAAAGCCGCAAAATAAGGAGATCGGTCGAAACCTTTGAATTCCTGTTCCACGCCCTCCAGTTTCACGCGGGGATATTCCGAAACCGGCAAGGCGATCTCGCCCACTTCCTCCAACACCCCGACCTTTCTCGAATCGTACAGGAACGCCATGCGCTCGTTGTTTCCGGCCGCGTCGGAATACAGCGCCTTGTACGCCTTCGGCAGGTGCGCGCGGATGCCCTCCAACCCGCCCAGATTTTCCTTGATTTCCTGAACCGCCACGAGATCGAACCAGCGCATGATTTCGGCGATCAGTTCGTGATCCGGGTCGCGGCGCTTCTGCTCGCCGAGATTGGCAACGTTCCAGGAAGCAACCAGGAGCCTCGATTTATCCTTCGGCGGAATGAGACGTCCCGGCTTGGTATCGCGGTAACTCCTCAATCGTTTGATCTCGATCCCCGCCTCGTACTCGAACTCGAACTTGGGCTTTGGAAACGACGGCATTTTTGCCTCCTCTGCTTGTTGACGACGGTCACGCGTCTCTTCTCACGATGGGTCTGGCTGGATTCCCCACCACGATCGTATCCGCAGGGACATCTTTGGTCACCACAGCCCCCGCGCCGACAATGCACCTGTCGCCGATCCTCACACCGGGGGAGATGACCGCGCTTCCCCCGATCCAGCAATCGCTGCCGATGGAAATGGGTTTGGCGAACTCGGGTCCCTTGCGGCGCTCCAGGGCGTCCACCGGATGGGTGGCTGTGTAGATTTGGACGTTGGGCCCGAACATCACGTTCGAGCCGATGCGGATGGGCATCACGTCCAGGAGGACGCAGTTGAAGTTGAAGAACACCTTCTCGCCGGTGTAGATGTTGTAGCCATAATCGCAATAGAACGGCGGCTCGATCGCCAGGTCGGCGGAGGCGTTCGGCAGCAGCGCGGACAGGATCTCCCTGTACGCGGACGGGTCGCCGTAGCGCGTCACGTTCAGTTGATGGGTCAATGCGCGCGCCCGCAGGCGCTCCTGCACGAGTAACGGATCGGTGGCATCGTACAATTCCCCCGCCAGCATTTTTTCCTTTTCGGTTTTCAAGTTTCATCTCCTTTTTCCAATTATTCGCTGCCGTACATTTTGCTCGAATGCCAGGCGCTAACCTGGACAAACCGAAACCCCTGGGTTGAGCCTGTCGAAACCCTTGGGTTGAGCCTGTCGAAACCCCTGGGTTGAGCCTGTCGAAACTAAATAGGGTCTGAACCACTGAGAAACGGAGACGCCGAGAATTAAAAATTGACGTTACGCAGAAAAGATCATATTGGTCATCGTAACGCGACATTCATGTCGCTCCTGCCGAGGAAACGCCTGAAAAGCGAGACGCTACGCAGTCTCGCGTTACGGGTATCATTGCGTAACATCACTTTTAAATCGGGACGCGGACTGCGGAGCGCGCAGAAAACGCGGATGCAACGCTCTTTTTCGAGCAGTTCCTCAAAAAACCCGCGTCCATCCGCGTTAATCCGCGTCCCAATCAAAAAAGCCAGGAACGAACCACAGAGACGCGGAGACACAGAGAAATCGAGAAAGATCATATTGGTCATCGTAACGCGACATTCATGTCGCTCCTGCCCAGGAAACGCCCGAAGAGCGAGACGCTACGCAGTCTCGCGTTACGGGTATCATTGCGTAACATCAGTCAAAAAAACTCCGTGACTCAGTGGTTGGAGAAAATTCCTGCACAACACCTGCCCTCCCGCTCCGCTTCGCTTCGGGGACTATAGTGGCGGGCGGCGCCGGAAAAAAGATTTCTCGCTGACATTCGAAATGACAACCCCATAGGTCATTCCCGAGGCTGCCTACTCTGTAGTCTTCGCCCATCTCGCGATCAGCATCTTCACCTTCACGCGGACGCGGCTGTCCGCGTCGCTCGACGCCCAGGCGGAGCGGGTGGCGCGTTTGGTTCCCTCGCCGAGCGCGATGAAGTCCTTCCATTCCTCGTCAATCCACTCCTCCATTTCAGCGGGCGAATCCCACGCATAATAAAGCGGGAAGAACCCTTCGCGCTCGCGGACGAACCAGCCTTTTGATTCCGCCTCGGTCATTGCCTGGTTGGCGGCGTTATCGTCCTGCAGCCCCAGCGGGAGGTCGGTTACGCGTCCCGTTTCCTGGGTTTCGCGCGCGGAATGTACCTCGACGAGCCAGCGGTCGGATAAAGGGCGCAGGTCAATGAGAACGCCGCCCGGCGCCAGGACGCGTCGTATTTCATCCAGGGCATGGACCATGCCCTCGTGCGCAATTCATCAGAGCGACCAGGCGAGGAGGACGACGTCGAAGGTCTCGCTGCGGAAGGGTAGTCGTTCCGATTTTGCGTTGGAAAAGCAGACTTTCTTCAGCAGGTTGTAGGGGCGGTCCGCCAGGGCGACGCGCAAGGCGTTTCGATCTGGATCCAGCCCAACGGTCGAGAAAGAAGCGGGGGCGTATCGCCAGGTCAGCCGTCCCTCGCCGCATCCGATTTCCAATACGCGTTTGCCCGCCAGGTCTGCATACTCGCGCAGGCGTTTTGTTTCGTTCTGTTCGCTGTCTTTGTGGAGGGTCATGGAGGCGCTCAGCGGGTGAGGTAGCCGCCGTCCACCGGGTAGTACGCGCCGGTGACGAAGGAAGCTTTGTCCGAACTGAGCCAGATCGTCAATTCCGCCACCTCTTCGGGCCTGCCGAGACGCCCGACCGGGTGCAGGGAGACGAGCATGTTGTTCACCTCCTGGTTTTCCTCCAGTTCCTTGATGAGCGGCGTGCTGATGAAGCCCGGACCCACAACGTTGATGCGGATGCCTTGCGGAGCGTATTCGATGGCGGCGGTCTTCGTGAGACCCAGGACGCCGTGCTTTGCCGCCACGTAGCCGACCGCGCCGGCGAATCCGACGCGCCCGAGGATGGACGCCATATTGACGATGGAGCCGCCTCCGCCCTTGAGCATGGCGGGGATCTCGTATTTCATGCAATAGAACACGCCCGAAAGGTTGACGGCGATGGCTTTATTCCAGGCTTCGAGGGAGTAATCGGCTGTGGGGTTCTGGTCGCCGCCGATGCCGGCGTTGTTGCAGGCGAAATCGAGCCTGCCATATTTGTCCATTGCCGCCTTGACCATGTTCTCGCAATCGGCGGGTTTGGATACGTCGGCGCGAACGAAGATCGCTTCGCTTCCCGCCTTGCGGATTTCCTGGGTGGTCTTCTCGCCCAGTTCCTCGTTGATGTCCGAGAGGATGACCGCCGCGCCTTCCCTCGCGTAGAGTTCGGAGACGCTCTTTCCGATACCGGAGGACGCCCCTGTGACGACTGCAACCTTTCCTTTGAAGTCCATGGTAGATGCTCCTTTCTGTAAGTACTGAGGTTACGCAATGATACCCGTAACGCGAGACTGCGTAGCGTCTCGCGTTCAGGCGTTTCCTGGGCAAGAGCGACATGTTGCAGATTAACAATTAAATCGAGCAATCCCCTTTGAACCACGGAGACACCGAGTCACGGAGTTTTAAATTCTTTATCTCTGTGTCTCCGTGTCTCGGTGGTTTTCTCTGGGCTTTTCCGTGCCAAGTTTATTGCTCGATTAATTTGGAAAAGTACAAAATGTCGCGTTACGATGACCAATATGATCTTTTCTGCGTAACGTGAGTCAAGTAACGCGCGTGTGATTATACATTGAAGCCATTCATTCTGATTTCTCTGTGTCTCCGCGTCTCTGTGGTTCGTTCCCGGCTTTTTTGATTGGGACGCGGATTAACGCGGATGGACGCGGATTTTTTGAGGAACTATCCGAAAAAGAGCCTTGCATCCGCGTTTTCTGCGTGCTTCGCGATCCGCGTCCCATTTTTAAGAGTGTAAGGTAATCAGCGGATTCGGCTAGAACCGCAGGGTCAACGCGATGCGCCGGTGTTCCTCCAGTCTGCCGTTTTCCACGAACACGACGCGTCCCTGTTTGTTCAACACGGTTTCGATGATCTCGTCCACCGCGTCGTCCATGACGCCGGGCGCGGCGGGGTCTTCCGCGCGGACGAGGACTCCGTTTTCATCCACGCGCCCCGGAAAATGAAACTCCTCCTCGACCAGCAGCAGGTCGCCGCGCCCTTGATTCGCCAGCCGCCAGACCTCGCCGATGGTCGAGACGAATTTACGTTCGCTGACCGCCCTTTCGAGTTGCTCCAACGCCTCGCGCCTTTTCTCCGCTCGATGCTTTTCGATCAAAGGCTGGACAAGTTGGCTGAGTTCGTGTGGAGAGGTCTTGTCGTGACTGCCGGTGACTCTTCCGACGATTGCGCGCGTATGCGCGGAGACTTCGTTGAAGAACGCGTGGTAACGATCCACGCCGACGACGATGAGGGGCAGGGGATCGTCCGCGAGGAAGGATTTGAGGGCGTTATCCACTTTGCGGAAGAACTGGCGATGCCGTTCGTCGCGGTGCGCCGAGCGGCGAATGCCGAATCCGCCGGGCAGGGGTTCTTCGCCGCCCGGTCCCTCGTGGATCATTGGAAACCCGTTCTCCTCGATTTCGGTGAGTTCCTGGTCGAAGCCTTCGTACAGGCGGGTTGGTTTTTCGCTCAGCGCCAATACCCAATACCGCGTCGAATGGTTGAGCGCGTAGACCAGGTCGCGCGTGAAGAAGGTCTCGCCGACGACCACGCGTTCCTTGACGGGAAACTGAAGGCGGAAGGCGCGCGCGAAATCCCGGTTGACGAACAATGCCAGCCCATCGAGGGAATTGTGGAAATCAACGGTATTTGTCAGATCTTCCAATCGTTTCAGCAGTGTTTCCGCTTCGCGTTTGTCGAATTCGCTCAGTAAACGCTCGGTCGCTTCTGAAACCAGGTTTTTCAATCTCACCGGGTCCTGCTTGTTTTCCGGTGAGGTTCGATGTGTGGGCAGGGTGATCGTCAGGCAGGGGCGCCCCTTGATTTTTATAAGTAAAAGAACGTCGCGTTGATTCATGAGCCATCCTTTCTATGCTGGGGTTGGATTTGATCGCGAGTTGACATCATCAGGGAAATGGCGAAAGAAACGTGGTCGTCGTTCAGCAGCGTAATTATAAATGCGGGATATCAAAACGGAAACTGCAAGGGTCAGGTCAGTTCAAATACCCAGGGGCCAGAAAATGGGCAGAACCGCGACCGTCAGCGAGATGATGACCACGTTCAACCAAAACCCGACGCGGGTGTAGTCGAAGAAGCGGTATCCGCCGGGTCCCATTACAAGCACGTTTGCCTGATGCCCGACCGGGGTGAGGAAACTGGTGGAGGCGCCGATGATGGTCGCCATGACGAATGCCTGCGGACTGGCGCCCAGACCGAGGGCAACGTCAATTGCGATCGGCACCATCAAGACGGTGGCGGCAGCGTTGGACATCGGCTCGGTGACCAGCCCGGCAAAGACCATGATTCCCGCCAGGATCGCCAGCGGTCCCCAGACCCCCAATATCTCCACAACGTGACCGGCGAGGAAACGCGCCGTGCCGGTGCTTTCCATTGCCAGTCCCAGCGGCAACATGCCGGCGATCAGGAACACGCTGCGCCATTCGATGCTCTGATAGGCTTCGTCCATGCTCAGGCAGCCGGTCAGCACCATGCCAATTGCGCCGATCAGCATGGCGGTGGCGATGTTCAATCCGCCAAACGTGACCAGCCCAAGAACCAGCGCCGCGATCCCCAAAGCGACCGGCAGTTTACGCTTCCGCCGCCGCTCCAGGTTGACCGGCTCCAGCAGAAGGAAGTAATTGGTGTTCTGCAGGGCGGAGATGCGCCGGCGCGGTCCCTGCAGGAGCAGGGTATCGCCGAACTGAAGCCGCACGTTCCTCAAACGCTCGGTAATCACCTCCCCCTGGCGCCAGATGGCGAGGGCGGTGAACCCAAACCGTTCGCGAAACCCGATCTCGCGCAGGGTCCTGCCTGCGAACGGCGCATTGGGCGCAAGCGTGGCTTCGAAGATGTGACGGTTGTCCGATGCGAGGTTGTCAATGTCCAGTTTGCGTTCCGACTCGATCAAAATCCCAAGTTCATCTTTGGCGCGCAGAAGTTGTTCTATAGTGCCTTCCAAAGTCAGCAGGTCTCCCGCCCGGATGTGCATGTCAGGCAGGGGAAGAACCTTGACCGTGTCGCGGCGAAGGATGGACAACACGGACAGGTCGTATTCCGCCCCGAGACGGGATTCGATCAGGGTCTTTCCAGCCAGGGGACTCCCTTCCGGCACACGAACCTCGCTGACGTATTCGCGCAGGCGGTCGAGCGAGGCGCGCTCGAGGGATTCGTTTCTTGGAAGGAGATGCCGCCCGATCAAGACCACATAAAGAATGCCGGCGGCAAAGACGATCGAGCCAACCGGAGTGAAATCGAAGAATGAAAAAGAGGGGAGTCCGCGTTCCAGCAGCATATTGGTCGCCAGCACATTGGGCGGCGTTCCAATCGAGGTCATGTTGCCGCCCATCAGAGATGAAAAGGACAGCGGGATGAGCAGCCGCGAGATGGGAATTTTGGACTGACGCGAAATGCCCGCAACCGCGGGAAGCAGCACCGCCGTTGCCCCGATGTTGTTCATGAATGCCGACATGACGCCGCAGGTGAGCATGATCATGGCGATCAGGAGCGGCTCGCTGTTCCCCGCCAGTTTGATGATGCGCGCGCCGAGGATATCGGCGACGCCGGTCTTGAACAACCCTGCTGAAACGATATACACGGACCAGACGGTTATGACTGCCGGGCTGGAAAAGCCGCTGAATGCCTCGAGCGGAGTGACTATGCCGCTCAGCGCCAATGTGAGCAGGACCAGCATGGCGATAACATCCACGCGCAGTTTTTCGGTGGCGAAAAGCGCGATTGCGATCGCTATAATAACGAGCACAAACCCGATTTCGAAAGTCATTGCCTGCAACTCCTCTGATCTTGTTCCTTCGATTCAACCCCCGCTCATTCAGCCAGCCTCACTCCAGTAATCTGAAATAAACCTGCGGTTCTCTCCGTTCCACCGCCTGTTCGGCGGCGAGCGCCAGGCGCAGGAGCGTGACCTCGTCCCACGCCCTGCCGACGACCTGCAAGCCGATGGGCAATCCTCCCTGAGTATAGCCGACCGGGAACGAGATGGCGGGCAGGCCGGTCATGTTCGCGGCGGTGACGAAGCGCATGATCTCGATGGTGGTCGAAAGGTCGGATTCCCCGTCGGGCAATGCGCCTTTCTTGATCTCCGGCGCGGGGATGCCCGTGGCGGGAGTCAAAATCATGTCCGCTTTTTGGAGGGCGTCCCTGAAGTGTTGAATCATCCGTGTACGGATGCGCTGTGCGTTGACGTAATCCGTCGCCAGAAGTTTGCGCGCCATCGCCAACGTAACGCGAACGTCGAGCGCATGATCCTTGTGGTGCTGCGCATACGTGGGATTCATCGCCTGCATCATCTCGCTGATGATGGTGATACTGTGCGCGACGCGGTTCGCTTCGAGGTTGGGGATGACGATCTCCACGATCTCACAACCCATTTTTTCGTATTCCCCAAGCATGGCTTCGCACGCGGCAACCACTTCCGGGTCCGCGTGGCGGAACCATTGCCAGTACACGCCGAGTTTGAGTCCTTTGAGATCGAGATCATCCCAGCCCTTCAATGAGGGTAATGGCTGATGGAGGGAGATCGGGTCTTTGGGATCGGGACCTGCGATTACAGCGTAGGTCAAAGCCGCGTCGGCGGCAGACCAGGCTAAGGGTCCGATATGAGCGATGGTCCAGTCCAGGGGATACGCTCCATACTCGCTGACCCGTCCGAACGTGGCTTTCAATCCCACGAGTCCGCAAAACGAGGATGGGATGCGGATCGAACCGCCGCCGTCCGCGCCGATGGCGACGGGGACGAGTCCCGCAGCGACGGCGGTGGCGGGACCGCTCGAACTCCCGCCCGTGAAATGATTCGGGTTGTACGGGTTGCGCGTCGTGCCGTGAATGGGATTGAGCCCAAAGACATTGATGCCGATCTCGTGCATGTTGGCTTTGCCCACCAGCAGCGCGCCCGCGCTTCGCATTCGCGCCACGACGGCGGCATCCTCTCTTGCGGGGTCTTTCCCCAAAAAAGACGTGCCGACGGTGGTGGGATAGGGCGTCATGTCCATTTCATCCTTGACCGCCACGGGCACGCCGTCGAAAATGCCGAGCGGTTTGCCCGTTTTGATTCGCTTTGTGGATTCGCGCGCCTGCCGCATGACATCCTCGCGCTCCACGGCGATGAACGCCCGCAATGGTTTATCGCCCGCGTCGCTGGCATGGATGGCGTCCAAAACTTTTTGCGCCACTTCTTCGGGCGTGAGCCTTCCAGCGCGGTAGGCTTCCGCGAAATCGAAGACGCTGGGAAACTGAAACCCTTTCGTGCGGGAGGCTGCGCGCGGCGCTTCATCCTCAGGGACGGCTGATTCTGTCTTCTGAAGCCCTCCCGAATCGTGAAGCGGAAGGTAGGTGGGGTTTTCGTCGTACCGCTGTTTGCGAAGCCAGTTGATGCCCGCGCTTTCGAACAGGCTCGGCGTGAGCAATCCGCCCAGCGGACCTTCGACGAGAGACGCAAACAATTTCAACGTCCCGCCCGCGAGATACGGCAGTTTGACCGATTTCAGATCGTACGCGTTTTGGTTTTCCATTTTTCTCCTCGATGTTTTGCGTTACCAAATTCCGGGGAAGAGCCGGTAGCGCGTCTTTTGAGTATATTCGCGGTAGCCCTTGAGTTCCGCCAGCAGAAGTTCTTCTTCGTTCTTTGCGCGGGCGGCTAACAACAGGATGAATCCAATGGACGGCAGCATCGCCCAATAGGATCCCAGTGCCAATGGGGTGGCGGTCAGCATCAGGATCATCGCCAGGTACATGGGGTGACGAACCAGCGCGTACGGACCGCCGGTGACGACCTGCTGACCCTGTTCCACTTCGATGACGCGTGAGGCATACGTGTTGGCTCTGAGGACGAGAACGTAAAGGATGTAACTCCCCAGCACGACGCCATCCGCAACAAGACATAACCAGGCGGGCGCGTTCGACCATCCGTAACGGACATCGAAGCCGGGCAGAATAAAAATAACGAGGAGATAGACGACCGACGCCATGATGATGCGTCGCTGTTCGGGGCGCGCTTCGTTCGTGCGCGTGCGCCGCTCGAGCAGTTTGGGATCCATCTTGTAAAGATATACCAGCGAGACGCCCATCGGGATGAACAACGTCGCCAGCCACGCCCACGCCTGCCAGTAATCGAACGTCCCCGCAGGCAGGAACAACAGCGCGCCGATCATGGGAATGCCGATCACAAGCCGCAGTACGGCGCTGATCACGGACTTTGCCCGGTCGGTTCTATCCGACATCTTCCCTCCCGTTCCTATACCGCCAACACTTTTGCGCCGCGAATCTTTCCCTGCTTCAGCTCGAGCAGCGCCGTGTTGGCAGCCTTCAATTCATACTCCTGAAATTCAGGTTTGACGTTCGCCTCCGCCGCCAGCGCCAAAAATTCGCGCACGTCGGCGCGCGTCACGTTCGCCACGCTCTTGATCTCCTTCTCCATCCACAACTGCGACGGGTAATCCAATTTGAGGAGGACATCCTTGTCGGCCTCTTCCTTGCGGATGGCGTTGACGACGAGCCTGCCGCCCGGATTCAGATATTTCAACGCTTCGCTGATCGGACTCCAAACCGGCGTCGTGTCAATGACCGCGTCCAACCCCTGAGGCGGACTCTGCTCGATCGCGCCCGCCCAAGCCGCTCCCAGCGAGAGGGCGAATTCTCTTTCCGATGGATTTCGGCTAAAGACGAGAATTGGAGAATTGGGGTATTTGTATTTCACAACTTTCAGGACGATGTGATTCGACCCGCCGAATCCCATCAAGCCCACTAATTGACCGTCACGCAAATTGCATAACTTCAAGGCGCGGTAACCCACCGCGCCCGCGCACAACAATGGCGCGGCTTCCGAGTCCGTTATCGAATCCGGGATCGGATGCACGAAGTCCGCGCGGACTTTCATGTACTCGGCGTAGCCTCCGTTGATGTCGCGTCCCGTCGCTTGGAATTCGGGGCAAAGATTCTCGTTCCCGGATAAGCAATATTGACAATGCCCGCACGCGGACGCGATCCACGCCGCGCCGACCCTCATCCCGGACTCCAAAGTCTCCAGACTTTGGGATTGCTCATATGCCAACGTCGGGAGACGTTGGAGTCCGATAATAACCCCCACCACCTGATGACCCAAAATCACCGGCAATCGCGGCGGCGGAGTCCGTCCTTCGATCTCGTCCAACTCCGTGTGGCAGACCCCGCAGCGCGTGACGCGGATCAGGACTTCGCCTTCGCTCAATTTCGGTACCGGCATTTCCTCCAGCGAAAGCGGAGTTTGGTTTTGTTCGAGCGGCGCGATCTCTCGCAGGAGCATGGCTTTCATGTCATTTCAGCCCACATTCAGCGATCCAATTCTCCAATCTCCAATCTCCAATTCTCCAATCCTCCAATTTCCAATTCCCCAATCTCTGTTTTCACCCCGTCCCAAACTGCCGGTCTCCTGCGTCTCCCAGCCCCGGCACGATGTAGGCGCGCTCGTTGAGGCGCTCGTCAATCGCCGCGACGTAGATCGGAATATCCGGGTGCTGGTCCTGCATGGCTTTGATTCCTTCCGGCGCGGCGATCAGCCCGACGAATTTGATCTTCTTCACGCCCCACTTTTTCAACACGTCCGCGGTGGCGGTCGCCGAGCCGCCCGTGGCAAGCATGGGATCGAGAATGAGACAGACCGAAACGCGCGGTTCGAGCGGAAGTTTATTGTAGTATTCCACGGGGCGCAGGGTGTGTTCGTCGCGGTACAAGCCGATGTGCCAGACCTCCGCGCTGGGCATCAAGCCCCATACGCCCTCCACCATTCCCAGCCCTGCGCGCAGGATGGGGACGAGACCGATCTTCTCCTTGAGTTCCTGTCCCGTCATTTTGGCGAGCGGAGTCTCCAGTTCGCGCGGCATCGTTACCAGGTCCGCGGTCGCTTCGTAGGCGAGCAGCGCGGCGATCTCGCGCGTCAGTTCGCGGAATTTCTTCGGTTCTGTGTTCTTGTCTCTCAAACGGGATAGTTTATGGGCAACGAGCGGGTGCTTGGATGCGTACACGTTGGACATGATTGCCTCCGAAATGGGTTACTTTATTATAGTCTCGAAGGTGATTTTTGACCCGTGACTCGGAACGTCATTTTGCGTACAGTGAAAAGAAACATGAAACTCTCCGGCTTGCACATCCTCCTCACGTATCAATGCGCCTACGAATGCGATCACTGTTTCGTGTGGGGCAGTCCGCGGCAGAGCGGCACGCTCACGCTCGAACAGATCGAAAACATCCTTAATCAGGCAAAGGAGGCGGGCGTCGCTTCGATCTACTTCGAGGGCGGCGAACCGTTTTTGTATTACGCGGTTTTGGTCAGGGGTGTCCGCATGGCGGCGGACCTGGGATTTTCCGTCGGCATCGTCTCGAACGCGTATTGGGCGAATACCGTTGCGGATGCAACCGAATGGCTTCGTCCGTTTGCGGGTCGTCTCAGCGATCTTTCCGTGAGCAGCGACCTGTATCATTGTGAAAAATGCCTGGGCGAAAATCCGCAGAACGCGGTGGTTGCCGCGAAATGGCTGGGCATTCCAACCGGCGTGATCGCTGTTGCACAGCCTGATGAAGCATCCAAAGAATCGCATGGTCAACTCGAAGAGGAGGAAAGCGGGGTGATGTACCGGGGTCGGGCGGCGGAAAAACTTGCTTCACGCGCGCCCAGCCATCCCTGGGAAGGATTCGTTTCCTGTCCGCACGAGGATCTGCGCGAGCCGGGACGCGTCCATCTCGATCCATTGGGCAACCTCCACATCTGTCAGGGAATCGTCATCGGCAATCTGTTCGAGAAACCGTTGAAGCAGATCTGCGAAGAATACGATGCAGATGTCCACCCGATCTGCGGACCTTTGCTCGCGGGCGGACCTGCCGCGCTGGTGACCGAATACAATCTCCCACACGAATCATCCTACGCCGACGCCTGTCACCTGTGCTACGAAGCGCGGACGGCGCTGAGAGCGCGCTTCCCCGAACTGCTCGCGCCCGACCAAATGTATGGAGTGATGTCGTAACGCGACTTTCAAGTCGCAACCCCAGGGCGGCGCTGCGGAATCTTCGCGACCAGGATGATTCTTGCAAAGGATTACGATGAGGCGGAAAATGCTTTCATTCGAATTGGCGACCCCCGAACAACGCGACGAATTTCTCCGGATGATGCGCGCGGAAATGTCCGATTACATCGAACAGACCCTTGCGCTTATGCACATGACGTGGGAACGCTTCGTCGAACTGTATCATTCGAGAGGTTCGGTCTTTGCCGTTTATCAGGATGGCATGCTCGCCGGATATTACTGGATCGAAATCGCGGCACAGGTCCTGCACCTGCATGGGATCATCGTCCTGCCCGAATTTCGCGGTCAAGGGATCGGCGCCCGAATATTACGCAAACTGGCGCGGGAGCACGCCTCGCAGGTGAAGGCAATCGAACTGGGCGTGAAGGATGAAAACGCGCGGGCGCGGGGATTGTATGAGCGCGAAGGTTTTCAGGTCGTCAGATCGCTGCGGGAGATGGGGTTCACGATCATGCAAAAATCCGTATCGGCGGACTGATCACCTTACACTCTTAAAAATGGGACGCGGACTGCGGAGCGCGCAGAAAACGCGGATTCAAAGCGCTTCTTCGGGCACTTCCTCGAAAAATCCGCGTCCATCCGCGTCCCAATACCAAAGTGTAAGGTAATCAAATCGGCGGAATAACACCGAACCACATAAGTCGCCGGTTAGGAAATTTGTCACAAACCTGCGATGGGGGTAAAATGAGCGTCGTATGGCTTGCCAATCGGACGGTTGCCTCGGCGACCGTTTTTATGTGCTTTTGACATGTCATTGCGAGGAGCGGAGCGACGAAGCAATCCCCGACAATAATGTCAAGATCGTTCCTATGAAACCCAACACCTCCACCCAACCCCTCATCGAAATGCGCGGCGTGGTAAAAGTGTATTCCACTGCGGCGGGCGATTTCACCGCGCTCAAGGGAATTGACTTGCAGGTGGGCGCGGGCGAATTCGTGGGCATCGTCGGGAAATCGGGCGCGGGAAAATCCACACTTCTCAACATGATCACCGGCGTGGACGACGCCACGCGCGGCGAAGTCGTTGTCCATGCGAATGCGAATTCGGTTTCGGTGCACGAACTCGGCGAAGACGAACTTGCGTTGTGGCGCGGGAGGACCCTCGGCGTGGTGTTCCAATCCTTTCAACTCCTGCCCATGCTCACGCTCGTCGAGAACATCATGCTGCCCATTGATCTGTGCGGAAGTTTCCATCCGAGAATATCCCGGCAGCGCGCTCTCGAGTTGCTCCGCCTCGTGGAGATCGAGGAACACGCCGATAAATTCCCCGCCCTTATCTCCGGCGGGCAGCAGCAGCGCGTCGCCATTGCGCGCGCGCTTGCGAACGATCCTCCCATTTTGATCGCGGATGAACCGACAGGCAGCCTTGATTCGGTCACGGCGGAACATATCTTCGAGGTGTTCGAGCATCTCGTCACAGAGCAGGGCAAGACGATCGTGATGGTGACGCACGACGAGTCCCTTGCGGCGCGGTTCACGCGGACGATGCGCATCGCGGACGGGGAGTTGGATTCTCCTCCTGAACGGACGCTCAACGAAGCGAAGCGGCGGACGAAGGACGCTTCGGGTCTCGATATGAGGGAGAAGAACGCTCGCTCCACTCGACCGTCCGCCAGGCGCGCTGGGAGGAGCAGGAAATGAGCGCGCGTCGCGTCGAGCCGGACCTCACCCCCGGCCCCTCTCCTGAAAGGAGAGGGGAGTCCCTCACCCCCGCCCGCTCTCCCACAGGGAGAGGGGAATCCATGATTGACATGCACGGCGTGGTCAAGACCTTCAAGAGCGCGGCGGGCGAGTTTACCGTGCTAAAGGGTATTGACCTTGCCATCCGGCGCGGGGAGTTCGTTTCGATCGTCGGCAAGTCGGGGAGCGGCAAGTCCACGCTCTTGAACATGATTACGGGCATTGACCACCCGACGCAGGGACGCGTGGTCATCGGCGGCGCGGACATCTACACGGGCGTGACCGAGAGTCAACGCTCGAGGTGGCGCGGGCGGAACCTGGGGATCGTGTTCCAGTTCTTCCAGTTGCTGCCGATGCTCACGATCCTCGAAAACGTGATGCTCCCGATGGATTACGCCGAACTGTACGATTTCGACGAGCGTCCCGCGCGCGCCATGGAATTGCTCGAACTGGTGGGGCTTGCAAAGGACGCCAACAAACTGCCCCTGCTCGTTTCGACGGGACAGCAGCAACTCGCAGCCATCGCCCGCGCCCTGGCTTGCGACCCGCCTCTGTTGGTTGCCGACGAGCCGACGGGGAATCTCGACACCAGGTCGGCGGACGTCATCATTGACCTGTTCGAGGAACTCTCGCGCCGCGACAAGACGGTAGTGATGGTGACGCACGACCCGTCGCTGACCTCGCGCACGACGCGCAACATCATCATCTCCGACGGCGAGTTGATCAATGAGACGATCGCCAAATCCCTGCCGTGGCTCAGGCACCGTCACATGATGGAGTTCACGAAACTGGCTGAGGAGCGGACGTATCCGCCGAACATCACCATCATCCCGCGCAATGAACACGTCGGATATTTCTTTATGATCCGCAAGGGCGAGGTGGAGGTGGTGTTGCAGGATCGCAGGAAGAACGAAACCGTGATCTCGCGCCTGAAGCCCGGCGAATTCTTCGGGGAGATGGAATTACTGCGCGGCGGCAGGGCGATTGCCAACGTCCGCGCGGGAGCGCACGAACCCGTCGAGGTGTTGATGATCCGACGCGAAGATTTCAAGCGCGTGATTGATCAGTCGCCGATCACGGCGGAGGCGATCGGGAAGATCGTCCAGCAGAGATTGGAGGCGCGGCGCGGGAGGGATAGCAGGCGAGGAAGCAGGAAGAAGTGAAAAGTGAAAAGTGGAAAGTGGAAAGTGGAAAGTGGAAAGTAGAAAGTGGAAAGTGGAAAGTGGAAAGTGGATCGAGACCCCGCCGCCTACTCGACCATCGTCAATCGTAAATCGTCAACCCAAAATCGTAAATCTTATGAAACCTCGCTGGCGAAAAGTATTACACGACCTGTTAGATAACAAAGGGCGCACGCTGCTGGTGGTCTTTTCCATCGCGGTGGGCGTGTTTTCCATTGGCGTCATCGCGGGCGCGTACCAGATCATCTCGAACGACATGAGCGCGTCCTACGCGGCGAACGTCCCCGCCAACATCGAACTGCGCATGGCGAACTTCGACGACGACGTGCTGGCTTCGATCCACAACCAGCGCGGCGTGGAGGACGCCGAAGGACGGCGCGTGTTCAACGTGCGCGTGCGCGTGCCAGGCACCGAAAAATGGACGACGCTCGACATGATCGCCTTCGAGAGTTTCGAGAGGAACGCCATCAACCTCTTGACTCCCATCGAGGGGGCGGCGATGCCCGGGAAACGGGAGGTCCTGCTCGAAAAGGATGCACTTCAACACCTCGACGTCCGCCTGGGAGGTCTCCTCGAATTTCAACTCCCCGACGGCTCCACCAAAACCCTGCCCGTCGTCGGCATCGTGCAGGATACCGCCGCGGGCGCGGGGGATTTCCTCGCCGCGCCGTACGGGTACGTCACGATGGACACCCTGCAATACCTCGGGCAGCCCAAACTGTACAACCGCGCGCTGGCGACGGTTTCAGAGGGCGGCGACGACATCTTCCACATTCGCGAAGTGGGCGCGCAGTTGAAGGACAAACTCGAAAAGAGCGGACAGATCGTCATCCGTTCGCGCTTCTCGCTGACGCATGAACATCCCCTGGCGGATCCGGTCAATGCGATCCTCGGCATCCTCATGGCGCTGGGAATCCTGATCGTGTTTCTCTCCAGTTCGTTGATTGCCAACACGTTGAGCGCGCTGTTGAACCAGCATTTGCGTCACATCGGCGTGATCAAACTCGTGGGCGGGCAGAGGCGGCAGGTCTTCCTCATGTACCTTGCGCTCATCATGGCGTTTGGCGTTCTGGCGTTGTTGATCGCCGTCCCTCTCGGCGGACAGGGCGCGTACGGGCTTGCGCTCTACATCGCCAGCGAAATGAATTTCAACCTGCTCGGCTATCGCATCGTGCCGATGGCGTTCGTGATCCAGATTTTGGTCGGGTTGCTCGTCCCGTTGATCGCGGGTCTCGCGCCGGTGGTCAACGGATCGCGCATCACGGTCCTGCGCGCGCTCAGCGGAGGCATGGCTGAGGAACAGAATCAGGTATCGGGGGGGGAGACATCGTCCCCTTTGGGGAAGCGTCTGCCCTGGTTCGATTGGATGCAGGTCAAGGTGACGCGCCTTCTCGCGGCGCGCGGCATCCACATTCCGCGTCCGTTCGTCATCTCGTTGCGAAACACCTTCCGCAGAAAGAGCCGCCTCGCGTTGACTCTGTTCACGTTGACGATGGGCGGCGCGATCTTCATCGCGGTCTTCAACGTGCGGGTCACCCTGCACGATTACATCGGCCAGATCAGCAAATATTTCGCGGCGGATATTTCGCTCGATTTCGACGCCCCGTATCGTTTGCGCGAGATCGAGCAGAGGGCGATGCAGGCGGACGGCGTGCGTCACGTGGAGGGCTGGCAATTCTTGAGCGGCGACCTGCTGGACGCGAACGGCGCGGTGCTGGAGAACATCAACATGTTCGGTCCGCCCGCGAACAGCGAATTGATCGAACCGATCCTCGTGGCGGGCAGGTGGATCCGCGCGGGCGACGTGCGGAAGATGGCTGTGAGCGAAGGCACGCTCAAGTATTTTCCAGACCTGAAGCCCGGCGATAAATTGAATTTGAAGATCGAGGGACGCGATGAGGTCTGGGAGGTGATCGGCATCTTCAAGTTCGTGGATCGCGAAGGCGTGCTGGCGTACGCGCCGTTCGAGTTCGTGTCCTCGATGAATCACCTTGCAAACCGCGCCTACACGTTCAGGCTGGTGACCGAACGACACGACCGCCCGTACCAGGACGCGAAAGCCGAAGAGTTGGATAAATATTTCCGCGATCTCGGTTACAAGGTGCGTATCGCGCAGGCGGGGAGCGCGTCGCTCGACCTCGCCGTGGAGAGCCTGGATATACTGGTCGTGTTCCTGCTTATCATGGCGATCCTGACGGCGATCGTCGGTTCGATGGGCTTGGCCGGGACGATGGGCATGAACGTTCTCGAACGCACGCGCGAGATCGGCATCACGCGCGCCATCGGCGCAGACGACCGCGCCGTGATGCGAACGGTCATTGCGGAGGGCGTGGTGATCGGCATGATCTCGTTCGGGCTGGCGATCCTGTTATCCATCCCGTTCACGTATGGACTTTCGACGATCGTGAGTCTCGCGGTATTTCAAACGCCGATTGACGTGGTGTTCACGTACACGGGTTATGCGATCTGGCTTGGGCTGGTGCTGGTTTTATCTGCGGTCGCAAGCGTCCTGCCGGCGCGTAACGCGGCACGGTTGACGATTCGCGAAGTGTTGGCGTATGAGTAGGAACACAAGTGGACAAGTGGACAAGTGGACAAGTACACAAGTAGACAAGTACACAAGTAGACACGTTCGGTTTACCTGCTTACCTATTTACCTGCTTACCTGTCTACCTGTGTACCTGTCCACCGAAAGGAACAAACCCATGAAGAAAACAACAACCAAATTGATCGCGCTTCTCATCCTCTTCTCGCTGACTGCCTGCGCGAATCAACAGGCGGCGACGCCGGAGTCCGCGCCGACGGTCGTCCCCACGAACGCGGTCATCGCCGAAGGAAAGATCAAACCCGCGCGCGCGGTCAACCTGTCCTTTCAGGCGCGCGGGGTGGTGGAGGAGATCAACGTCAGGATCGGGGACAGCGTGAAGAAAGGCGATGTGCTGGCGCGGCTCGTGAATGCCAGCGTTGCGGAAGCGGGACTCGCCGCGGCGAATCTCGAACTGCTCGACGCGCAGCAGGCATTCGACGCGCTCAATCGCAGTGGCAGCGCCAACCTTGCCGCGTCGTGGACGGCGTACATGGACGCGCAGGAAGTTCGCGCAGAGGCGGAGCGCGCCTGGGAACGGTTGAACCTCGATAACCTCGAAGACCGCATCGAAGACGCCGATACCGATGTCAAGGATCGCGAAGAGGATCTGAAGGACGCGCAGGACGAGTTCGACAAGTACAAGGACCTCAGCGAGGATAACTCGAGGCGCAAAACCGCTGAAGACGATCTTGAAAAGGCGCAGGAGGACTACAACGAGGCGGTTCGCAAACTCGAAGAAATCGAGCGCGAGCGCGATGCCGTCCGTGCCGCGCTGGACGCCGCCCTCGCCGCGGAAGCCGAAGCGAAGTATCAATATGGAGTATCGTCCGACGGCGTGAACAAGGATCAACTTGCGCTTGCCGAGGCGCGTCTCGAAAATGCCAGGGCGCAGGTCGCCGCGGCGGAGGCGAATCTCTCCAATTACATCCTCACCGCGCCGTTCGACGGCGTCGTGGCAGGCGTGGAGATCGAAGTTGGCGAGCAGGTTGGAGCGGAGTCCAGAGCCGTAAGCGTCGCCGACACATCTTCGTGGATCATCGAGACGACGGACGTCACCGAACTCGAAGTCGTGGATGTCGAGGTCGGTCAGAATGTCACGTTCACCGCCGACGCGCTTCCCGACGTCGCGATGAAAGGCATCGTCTCGGAGATCAGCCAGTCGTCGTTCATCCAGGGCGGCGACGTGATCTACACCGTCCGCATCGAGGCGCAGGAGATTGATCCGCGCGTCAAGTGGGGAATGACGGTCGAGGTCACGTTCGAGGCGTTGGATTGAATCGCGAGCGCGTCGCGCCCTCACACACGCCTCTCAACTTGACTGAAAGTTGGGAGGCGGTTTATTTGCTATAATCTCCCCCATGACCAATCGCCCGCGCCCCCTCGATCCCGAATCCAAACCCGACGACCGCGTGGACAACGCGCTGCGCCCGCAAAGACTGAATGACTTGATCGGTCAGGATCAGGTCAAGGAGAATCTCGCGATCCTCATTGCCGCGGCGCGCGGGCGTGAAGAGGCGTTGGATCACGTTCTGTTTTATGGTCCGCCCGGTTTGGGGAAGACGACCCTCGCGCACGTGGTCGCAAACGAAATGGGGGTCAACGTCAAGGTGACGGCGGGTCCCGCCATCGAGCGCGCCGGCGACCTGGCGGCGATCCTCACCAACCTGCGTCAGGGCGATGTGCTGTTCATTGACGAGATCCATCGCTTGGGTCGCGCGGTGGAGGAAGTGCTGTATCCCGCCATGGAGGATTTCTCGCTGGACATCGTCATCGGCAAGGGACCCTCGGCTCGCTCCATACGCCTGAAACTGCCTCGCTTTACTGTGGTCGGCGCGACGACCCGGCTTGCGCTGGTCACGGCTCCATTGCGGGCGCGCTTTGGCGCGGTCTATCGGCTGGATTACTACGACCTGGACGCGATGCAAGCCATCGTCACGCGCGCCGCGGGGATGTTGAAAGTGGAGGTTGCGGAAGATGGCGTCGAAGAGATTGCCCGCCGCGCGCGGGGAACTCCGCGGGTTGCATTGCGGCTTCTGAGGAGAGTCCGCGATTACGCCCAGGTCCGCGCGGATGGCGTGGTCACGTCGAAGGTCGCGAAAGAGGCACTCGACTTGTTGCAGGTGGATCCGTTGGGCTTGGACGACGTGGATCGCCGCGTGCTGAAGACGATCATCGAAAAATACGGCGGAGGACCCGTCGGCTTGAACACGATCGCCGCCTCCATCAGCGAAGAGCAGGATACGATCATGGACGTGGTCGAGCCGTATCTTTTGCAACTCGGGTTTTTGGATCGCACCCCGCAGGGCCGCGTCGCGACAAAGTCCGCGTATGAGCATCTCAATTTGCCGTATTCCGAGGAGGGGCAGCCGAGGCTTTTATAGGTAGAGAGGAGTGAAACAATGGTTATAACGATTCTTGAAGCGCATGTCGAATTGGATAAAGCGCCGATCTTGCAGGACGCTTATCGAAATGGTTCGTCGCAATTGCCGCCCCAAATGGTTCGAACTTACCTGATACAAAGCGCCTCGGATAAGACCCTCTGGCGGATCATCTCCGTTTGGAAGAGCCGCGAGGCTTTGGATGAAATGCGAAATTCCGGCGGGACGCCCGCGGGCATCCTGATGTTCCGTGCGGCAGGCGCGGAACCGGAGTTATCCATCTTTGATGTGGCAGCGTATGCGCCGTGAAATAGTTCAGCGCGTACGTCGAGGCTTATAATTCGCAGATGGAGTGAAAGGAATCTACAATGTTACAGGAAATTGTCATCAAAACCAATGCTGAAGAAACGATCAAGCCCCTGGTCGAAGTGGCGATTCGTAATCAACTGAAAGCCTTACAACACGGCATTACCCGCACCAAAGAGCGAATCGCAGAGTTCGAAAATCGTCTGGGCATGACCTCTGCTGAATTTGAACAGAAATTACAGGCGGGAAATATCGAGGAAACCATCGAAACCATAGACTGGAATATGGAGCTCGCCGCCCTGCGTTTACTGGAAGGTCAATACCAATCGCTCAGCGAGGCGAAAATTGATTGAACAGTACTTTCAATCATTACTGGATTTACTCGCCAGTTTGCCGTTCGTTGAATCCCCTGACGTAAATCTTGAAAAACGCGGCGAGTTGGTGGGTTTCATCCGCGGGGAGGTTCAATTTACTGACGGCTCATCCTTGTTCTTTCGTGAACTGATTGACCTCCGTCTTCCGTTACAAAAAATCATGTATGCTTATCACTATCAAACAGCAGATGATTTGCTCGTTTTTCGTTACGATAACACTGCGCATCATAGGACGGTCCCAACGTTTCCGATTCACAAACATTTGAGGGGCGGCGATGTAACATCTTCCGATATTCCGTCATTGGGGCAGGTCTTACGTGAGATCGAAGAAATTGTTCCGCGCAGTTCCGAATAGATGAGAAGGATTTCCATGAAACAACATCTGGCAAGGCGCCTGTTTGTTCTTATCGTGTTTGCATTCTCCTCCTGTAATCTGCCTCCATCTCAAGATTCATCCACGCCTCCTCCAGATGCAACTCCAGTCACACAAACTCCGATTGTACAATCAGCAACCAATACAGCGCAGCCTCAGGCGGAGCATCGCATCGGTGTAAGGCAGGTGGATGGGGTGGGGGAGTTCTATGATAAACAAACAGGCGAGACATTCGTCCCGCGCGGCGCGAACTATGCGTTCGTTCCGCTGGGCAACGGGTTTACCAATCTGATTTTGAAAGTGGGAATATACGATCCGAAACGCACGCGTGAAGATTTCGCCGCGCTCGAAAGCTTGGGATACAACACCGTGCGCGTGTTTCTCGATCATTGCAGCAGCGGGGTCGGCTGCATCGGCGACGCCGACAACGTCGGGCTGAATCCCGCGTATCTCGACAACATCGCAGACATGATGTCCGCGGGACGCGAGACGGGCATCTTCATCCTGTTCACGTCGAACGACCTTCCCGACCAGGGCGGATACTCGGAGGAAGCGAACATCGGCTCAGGCGGGACCTTTGCCGGGTACCGCAACTCGTACTATCTCCGCCCTCGCGCCATTACCGCCACCCGCCGCTATTGGCGCGACCTGCTGACCGGACTCGTCGAGCGAAACGCGGCATTCGACGCGGTATTGGGCTGGCAACTTCTTAATGAACAATGGATGTTCAAGGATCAACCGCCTCTTTCCCTGACGAGCGGACTGGTCGAGACGACGACCGGCTCCTACGACATGAGCGACCCGGAGCAAAAGACTCGAATGGTCAGCGATGGGATCGTGTATTACAGCGCGCAGATGAAAGAGGAGATCCTGCTCCACGACCCGACCGCGTTGGTCACGATGGGCTTCTTCGTCCCTGAGATCGCCGCGCCGGATTGGTACGTGGAAACAGCATCGCTCCTGCAAAAATCCGATTTGGATTTCTTCGATTTCCACGCCTATCCAGGCTTTCATTCCTTCAAGGATCATGCAGAGCATTTTGGCATGATCGGATATGACGCCAAGCCCATCGTGTTGGGCGAGTATGGCGCGTTCCGTCACATCTACGCGGAGATCGACTCCGCCGCTCGCGGCATATCAAACTGGGCGGCGGAATCCTGCGAATACGGATTCGACGGCTGGCTGTACTGGACGTATTACCCGGCGGACGCCAGCGCGGGCGACCGCACGTGGGGACTGACAGACGAAGACAACTACATGCTCGATCTGTTCGCACCGGTGAATCAACCCGATCCGTGTGCGCCGGTCGAAGTTCCCAACGACAACCTGGCTTACGGCAAACCGGTCACTGCCTCGCGCAATCTGCCAGGCGAACCACCCGTCAACGCAGTGGATGACAACGCCGCTACGCAGTGGGGCGCGGGCGAGGGTCCCGTTCAATGGATTCAAATTGACCTGGAGGGAAGTTATCGCATCACAGAGATCCGCCTGCTGGTGGCGCAGTACCCGGCAGGGAATACAACGCATCGCGTGCAGGTCCGAGCATCGGGGGGTGACGCCTTTCAAACCGTGCATGAGTTTAGCGGCTCCACGAACGATAACGACTGGCTGACATTCACACCGGATACGCCGCTGGAAAACGTGACTCATATCCGCATCCAGACGACTGCCAGTCCCTCGTGGGTCGCGTGGAGGGAAGTTCAGGTTTTTGGTGAATCGCTGCCATGATCATGTCATTCCGAGCGAAGCGAGGAATCTCCCGAGTTCTGCAAGAGACCCTTCGTGGCGACCCGCGCTGCTCAGAGTGACAAACCAAAGGCACATTACACTAATGGAAACCATTGCACGCTACCTGATGCTCGGCGGCATCCTCCTCTTCCTCATCGGCGGAGGCGTGTATCTCGCCGCCAAATTCGGTCTCCCGCTGGGACGCCTGCCCGGCGACATCCGCATCGAAGGGGAGAATGGCTCGTTCTACTTTCCGATCACGAGTTCGATATTGGTTTCGGTGGTGTTGACGATCGTGTTGAATGTGATCGTGCGGTTAATAAGAAAATAACGCTTCTCATCGTTTCCTGGAATTTGGGTAAAATAGAAATGGAGACATACAACGTTCATGAGCGCGCTTCATTCTGTTGATCTGGATGTTTATCGAAAGGCTCTAAGGAGTCGAAAGACGCCCCGGAGGCTTGCAGGCGCGCGTCTTAAGCAGGCGCGCAAAATAGCGCGGCGCGCAGCCTCGATCTTGAAAAGTAAGTTTGGAGTGAAAAAAGTTGTTTTGTTCGGCTCCCTTGTTCGCCCGACGCTATTTCATTCACGCTCTGATGTTGACATTGCAGCCTGGGGCTTGAAGGGGCGTGAGTACTACCGGGCAGTGGGAATTTTGCAAGCTCTTGACCCTGAAATTGGCGTTGACCTGATTTCTTACGAAGACGCCTCCCCGTCATTGAAAAAAGTCATTCTCGCCGAAGGTAAAGCGTTATGAGCGATTATTCCACGCTTGCAAGCCGCATACGGACATCGTTGCTGGACGTGGCAACATCCGCATCGGAGGGGATATTGTTTCGTTTTACTTACCGATCACGAGTTTGATATTGTCCTCGGTGGTGTTGACGATCGTGGCGAATGTGATTGTGCGGTTGCTGAAAAAATGATTCCTCGGGCAATTCCCTGCGGCGGGATTCAATTGAGATGGAATTTCTGCGCCCCGTCGCATACGGTCTCGATGATGAACCGCGAGCAGGCGTTGCACCCGCCCGAGCCGCACAACCAGTCACCGGGGTTTGTTGAGCAGCCTATATTCGGCGTCGGAAACGGATGCGATGTGCTCTGGCACTGCCCGATTGCGCACACGGCGTCATAGACGCACTTGTATCCGCAGTCCTGCCGTCTGGTGGCATCCTTGCACACCTGCTGGATCGGTCGGTAGGAGGACGAGCACGGCGAAGTGCCGCAGGTCTTTATGTCTTCCGTCGAGCAGTCCATACCCGCCCCGGATTTGGGGTCGCTGCAGTTGCCGTTTGCCAGGCAGGTGCAGTCGTCGGGTCCGCGGCAGGAGGCGCTGTAGGTGCACAGGTATCCGCAAGGCGAGTCCCCGCAAAGTTGCATCACCGGCTGGTAGGCGATCGTACAGCCCCGTGTGCCGCAGCCGAGTGCCGTGCCCGTCGAGCAGTCCTTCCCCATGCCCGGCACCGGGTCTTCGCAGGAGTTGTCCGCCCGGCAGTGGCAGTCGTTGTACTGCGCCCGCGCGGGCGCCGCGGCGGCGGCAAAAACGAAAAGCACGGCACAGCCGGAAAGAAACGCGCGTTTCATGGGCTGTCTTAGTTGTAGCCCATCGGCGGAAAAATTACAAGGACAGGCTTACTCCCAGAAGAAAATGGAGGATTGGCCCCCCGGAGACTCCTTGTCGCTGGTGCCGGCAATCCTCAGCCCGGTCTGCTCGTCAAAAAAATCCGGGCTGGCGAAATTGTAGCTGTTTGCAAACGTCGAAGACCTGACGAACAGTTCCGCCAGGGCGTTGCGTTTTGCCGCCGCAAGGATGTCTTCCCGCGTCAGGTCGCGGAAGTCGTACCTGTTGATATTCAGCCGCACGCGGGTCCTGAAGTTGGCGGTTGTATAGGCTATCGATTCATTTCTCACCCGTTCGGGCGTTTCTGGATGTTGAAAATCCTCGAACACCCGGTAATCAAACCATCCCCTCAGCGGCGGCTGGTCCGCATAGACCACCACGGCCGCGAAGCGGTACGCCTGCCCGTCGCTTCCCGTGACTTTCCACAGGACCCCGCTCCTGCCGTACGGCAGCCGCAGCGCGGCATCAATGAACAGGTAATGGTCTCCGAACAGATTGCCGGCGATCTCGGTTTCGTGTCCGGATATCACGGTCGGGTGCATCCCTTGATCTTCCACAAAATTCCGCCTGCCTCCGTTCAACCACATCCCGCTCCAGAAGCCGCCGTCGGGCCGGTGGTAGCCGCCTTTGCTCTCGACGATGATCCAGTGCTGGACCGTTTTGCCTTTCACGCCCGCGTCGAACTGCTCCTGCCAGGTCCACAGTTCCGCGTGGGTGGGCATGAACTCTTTGCCGGTCTGGTTGCACCACTCCCGCGACAGGCTGGAGATATCCCCGCGCGTCAGCGTGGCAAGCCATGTCTCAAACGCCTCCCTGTCTTCAAACGCCGCGTCCCCCGGCGCCGCCGACGCCTCGCCGGATGCGGCGAAGTCCGCAAGGGCGAGCCGACCCGCAGCAGTCATCCGCCCGTCCGCGCCGAAGAAGGATGCCCGTATGTCCGCCCGGCGAAGCGCCGTCACAAACGCGTCGTAGCGGACGAGCGCCTCGTCGGTGCCGCGCTTCTTTTCTCCGTATCCGTTGGGGTCCTTCTGGACGGCGCGGAAGTGGTCAAGATCTGCCATCTCCGCGGTTCCTTCCGGGATCGTCCAGGTGGTTTCATCGTTGGGGTCCCAGCCGAGAGCGTGGGCGGTTTCGGCAAGCCGGACGATCACCTGCTCGGGCGTTTCGGGGGTTGGCGTGGGGGAGGGTTCGGGGGTGGGGGTGGGAGCGGGCGTTTCGGTGGGCGCGGGCGTATTGGTGGGGACCGGCGTCGGTGACACGTTTCCCGCCTGGCAGGCAGAGAGAAGGAATGCAATCAGCAACGCGGGAAGGAAGGATTTCATACGCTCATTATTGCATATTCCATTTTTTTGTCAATATACGGATACTGCCCTCTCCCCGAATCCTCCATCGCGCAGACGCCCGCAAGAGTCTGTGGAGTATAATATTTTCAGAGGTCAATATGGTTACTTTGGATGCCTTGAAAAACGTGCGTTTTGTCGTGGACGCAAGCGGAAAGCAAGCCGCGGTGCAGATGAGCATGGATGATTGGCGCAAACTCCTTGAGTATTTTGAGGAGTTGGAAGATCGCGCCTCAATTAAAAACCTGTTGCATCGCTTGAAACTTGGACCTGAAAAATCCGGCGCGTTGGATTGGCAGGAGGCGCGCGGTCAATGGTGAAGCGGGGAAAGAAAACAAGATACCGGTTGTGGATCGAGCCAGAAGTTCATTCAGCGCGCGAAAGTTTGCCGGGCAACATTCGTCAGCGGGTCAAACGATTGTTGGATGAATTGGTTTCTGACCCTCGTCCTTCTTTAAAGTAAGGCCCTGGATGTTTCTGAACTTGATGTTCCAACAAGGATGGAAATTCGTCGCATACGGTTGGAGCATTGGCGGGTGTTGTATGCTGTAAACGACCAGGAAGGGTGGGTATGGGCGCTCGGAATTTATCGAAGACCGCCCTATCAGTATGAAGATTTACATGAACTTGTTTCCAAACTTCGTGAATGACGACGGCGCAAGTGAAGCGCCGTGTTTTTATCCAAAGGACTGCTTCGCTTGTGAAAACCTCCGACTTCGACTATCGCCTCCCCGAATCCTCCATCGCGCAGACGCCTCTCGAGCCGCGCGATTCGTCGCGGCTGTTGGTGCTGCATCGGGAAACGGGCGGGATCGAACACAGGATTTTCCACGAGATAAAAGATTACCTCAAAGCAGGGGATTTGCTGGTCTTGAATCAGACGCGAGTCATTCCCGCGCGCATCTTTGCCAAAAAAGAAACCGGCGGACGTGTGGAATTGCTGCTCCTGCGCCGCCGCGACGCGTTCGCCTGGGAGGCGCTGGTGGGAGGTAAGGGCTTGCGTGTAGGCAGGAAAGTGTTTGTGGATGTCGGTGAAGGAAAATCTCAAACCATTCAGGCAGAGATCGTCGAGTTACTAAACGGCTCGGAGCGACTCATCCGCTTCTCCGAACCCATCGAGCCATATTTTCCCAAAGTGGGAAACGTCCCATTGCCGCCATACATTCACGAGAAGTTGAACGACCCGGAACGCTATCAAACGGTCTACGCCAAAGAACCGGGTTCTGCCGCCGCGCCCACAGCGGGACTTCACTTCACGCCGCGTTTGTTGGAGGAGTTGCAAGTCAAAGGCGTGAAGGTCGCGTACGTCACATTGCACGTCGGCTTGGATACCTTTGCGCCGGTCACGGAAGATCATCCCGAGGAACACAAGATCCATTCGGAGTGGTGCGAGTTGACTCAGGAAACGGCGGATCTGATCAATCAAACAAAACGATCCGGCGGGAGAGTCGTTGCGGTTGGCACGACGAGTGTCCGCACGCTGGAATCGGCGGCGGTGCGCAATACGCCGCGCGAAGTACCCAACACTGATCACTGGTCACTGATCACTCCCTTCACTGGACCAACATCTCTCTACATCCTCCCCGGCTATCAATTCAAAGTCGTGGATGCGATGATCACGAATTTTCACCTGCCCGAATCCACGCTGATCATGCTGGTCGGCGCGTTTGCGGGGCGGGAGAAGATTCTCGAAACGTACGAGATTGCCATAAAGGAAGGCTATCGTTTCTATTCCTTCGGCGATGCGATGCTGATCCTCTAATTCTCCAATTCTCCAATTCTCTAATTCTCCAATTTCCCACTTCCCCAACTTCTCATCTCCAATTTCAAATTGCAAAGTACCATTGCCAGCAATGCCAACCCAACTCGAACTGCTCGATCAACAAATCGTCGCCTGCCGAAAGTGCCCGCGTCTCGTTGCATGGCGCGAGGAGGTGGCGCGGACGAAGCGCAAGGCGTATCAGGATCAGGAATACTGGGGCAAGCCTGTGCCGGGATTTGGCGACCCGAAGGCGCGCCTCCTCGTAGTGGGACTCGCGCCCGGCGCGCACGGCTCGAACCGCACGGGACGCCAGTTCACGGGGGACGCGTCGGGCAGGTTCTTGTTTCCGGCGTTGTATCGGGCTGGGTTCGCGAATCAGCCCCGGGCTGAGTCCCGAAGCGACGGTCTCCTCCTGAAGGATATGTACATCACGGCGTCCGGTCGCTGCGCGCCTCCCGCGAACAAACCGACATCCGAAGAGTTGGATAATTGCCAGCCGTATCTCGAACGGGAGATCGAAATCCTGAAGCCCAAAGTGATCGTTTGCCTGGGACGGATTGCCTTCGAAAGGGTCTTGAAGATCGTTTCCCGACCGTTGACCGCAAACCATGAACAACGATCAACGACAGGACGGCCGGGGTCTTTTGGGTTTGCTCATGGGGCGGTTTACGATGCGCCGCCTTCGTCCTTCATCCCTCATCCTTTTTCCTTGATCTGTTCGTATCATCCCAGCCAGCAGAATACCTCGACCGGGAAATTGACCGCGGAGATGTTCGACGATATTTGGAGGAAGGCAAAAGAGCTGATCGGCGATGAGTAAATTGATCGCGCCGGGAGAACCCGCTCCCGATTTCGAATTGACGGATGCGGAGGGGAAACCCGTTCGTTTGTCCGATTTTCGCGGCAAGCCTGTGGTGCTTGCCTTTCTGCGCGGGTTCATGTGACCGCACTGCCGCGCGCAGTTGGCGCGCTTGAAGGAGGATTATTACCGTTTCGCGGGACGCGGGGCGGTGATCCTCGCGGTGGGACCGAACGACGCCAAAGCCTTCCAGCGTTATTGGGAGAATGAACGCATCCCGTTCATCGGTTTGCCCGACCCGGACCATACAGTGGCGCGCCTGTATCGGCAGGAGGTGAACCTGTTCAAACTCGGGCGCATGCCTTTGAACTGCGTCATTGACCAAAAGGGAGATCTGCGGTTCGCCCATTACGGAAGTTCCATGCGCGATATTCCATCCAATCGCGAGTTGTTTCGAGTAATAGATGAATTGAACGCGTCATCAAACTGACATGCCTTTGGGACGCATTGCCTTTCTCGGATCGGGCGAGACCTCCCTCGCAGGGGGACGCATCTTCGAGGCGCTTGCCCGCCTCCTCCCCAGCCCGCTGCGGATCGCCATCCTGGAGACTCCCGCCGGCTTCGAGCTTAATTCGGCTCAGGTCGCGGGGCGCGTGGGCGAGTTCCTTGCGACGCGTTTGCAAAATTACAAGCCCGTCATTGACATTGTACCCGCGCGGAAGAAGGATTCCCCCTTCAGCCCGGACGACCCCGAAATCATCGAGCCGCTCCTGTACGCGGACATGATCTTCATGGGACCGGGCAGTCCCACGTACGCGATCCGGCATCTGAGGGATACCCTCGCCTGGGATTTGATCCGCGCCCGTCACCGCCTCGGCGCGACGCTGATATTTGCCTCTGCTGCGACGATCTCCATCGGCGCTCATGCCCTTCCGGTCTACGAGATCTACAAAGTGGGACAGGACGTCCACGTTGTGGGCGGCTTGAATTTGTTTGCCGACTATGGTTTGCATCTTTCCTTCATCCCGCACTGGAACAACGCCGAAGGCGGCGCAGACCTGGACACCAGTCGTTGTTTCGTGGGCATGGAGCGTTTCAATCAATGGTGCGACCAAGTCCCTGTGGAGAACACCACGCTGGGACTGGACGAACATACCGGCATCATCATGGATTTGGAAAACGGCGTATGCGAGGTCAGCGGGATAAGTTCCGTTTCGATCGTCCGTGAATGTGACCCGGAGATCTATCCGTCCGGCTCGAAGTTCGAGTTGAGGGAACTTGGCGAATTCGTCGTTCCCGATCCCATCCAAAGCGGGATTCGGATGGGCGCGTGGGACATGGCAGTCAACGCGCCTCCGCTGGAGGACGACAGACCCTCGGATGAAGTTCTCACGCTCGCGGAGAAGAGACAAGCCGCGCGCAATGTAAAGAATTGGGCGGAGTCCGACCGGTTGCGGGATGAGATCGCCGCGCTCGGCTGGACCGTGCAGGACGGCAGGGATGGGTATAAGTTGATGAGGGTGGATGGGTAAATGGGTGATCAAGTACACAAGTGGACAAGTAAACAAGTACACAAGTAGGCAAGTACACACGTGTGTACCTGTCCACCTGCTTCCCCCTCCTCCAAAGTGGGATAAAATAAAAAAACATCCTGCAAGGAGGTCCCCATGCGCGCCGTGGACATCATCATCAAAAAACGCGATAAAGTCGAACTTACCCGCGAAGAGATCGAGTTCTTCGTCAGGGGCTTTGCAACGGGGGACGTTCCCGATTATCAAGCCTCCGCTTTTGCAATGGCGGTCGTTCTCAACGGGATGACGCCGCGCGAAACGACCGACCTGACCCTGGCAATGGCTCATTCGGGCCAGATGCTGGATTTGAGCGACGTGGTTGACCTGGCTGTGGACAAACACTCCTCCGGCGGCGTGGGGGATAAGACCAGCCTGGCGGTGCTTCCCATCGTCGCGGCGTGCGGACTTCCCGTCGGCAAGATGTCCGGGCGCGGACTGGGGTTCAGCGGCGGCACGCTCGACAAACTGGAATCCATACCGGGGTATCGGGTTGATCTCACAACGGAAGAATTCAAGAAACAACTCAGGGAAAAGGGCATCGTGTTGACCGGTCAATCGCTCGATCTTGCCCCGGCGGATGGCAAACTCTACGCCCTGCGCGACGTAACAGGCACCGTACAGTCCATTCCGTTGATCGCCTCCTCCATCATGTGCAAGAAACTGGCGGCGGGCGCGCAGGCGATCGTGCTGGACGTGAAGACCGGCCTCGGCGCCTTCATGCAATCCCTCGATGAGGCGCGCGAACTCGCAAAACTGATGACGGATATCGGCAAACTGGCGGGACGCGAGGTCGTGGCTCTGATTTCGGATATGAACCAACCGCTGGGGTTTGCCGTGGGCAACGCGCTCGAAGTCATCGAGGCGATTGACACGCTCAATGGCGGCGGACCCCAGGATTTCCGCGAACATTGCCTGCACGTCAGCGCGCACATGCTCGTGCTGGGCAAACGCGCACAGGATCTGGATGAGGCAGGAACGATGGCGGAAAGATCCATCTCCGACGGCTCCGCGCTTGCAAAATTCCGCCTGCTGGTCGAGGCGCAGGGAGGCGACGCTGCATACGTGGACGATACGTCCAAATTCCCGCGCGCGAAATTCGTCGAGGCGGTCAAGGCGCCTCGAAGCGGGTGCGTATCACAGGTCCACGCGCGAATCGTGGGCGAGGCGTCGGTGGCTTTGGGGGCGGGGCGCGCCAAAAAGGGCGATCCCATTGATCACGCGGTCGGGTTCGTCGTCCACAAGAAAGTTGGGGACAAGGTGGAAAAGGGCGAGGCGTTGTTCACCGTCCACGCGAACGACGAAGCCCGGCTCGCGGAGGCGCGTGAGGCGGCGCTTGCCGCTCATTCGATCAGCGACGAAGAGATTCGACCTTTGCCGTTGTTTTATTCTTAAAAAGGTGCGTTATAATAACGAACAGGAGCAGCGATTCATGGCAAAAGTTTCACTTCGGGCGTATAACCGAGAGATCGAAGCGATGATTGATCGGGGGCAGTTGGACGAAGCGGTCGCGCATTGCCAGCATATCCTGAAGACGTATCCCAAGCACCTGGAAACCTACCGCCTTTTGGGCAAGGCGTATCTCGAAGCCAAACGCTATAACGAGGCTGTGGATATTTTCTCGCGCGTGCTTGCGGCGGAACCGCACGATTTCGTCGCGCACGTGGGAATGAGCATCATCCGCGACGAACAAGGCAAACTCGACGACGCCATCTGGCACATGGAACGCGCCTTCGAGGTCCAGTCCGCCAATCCCGCGATCCAGGCTGAGTTGCAGAGGTTATACGGTCGCCGCGACGGCGTTCAGCCTCCGCGCATTCGCATGACGCGCGGCGCGTTGGCGCACATGTACATGCGCGGCGAGTTGTACCCGCAAGCCATCTCCGAAACGAAAAGCGTGCTCGAGGAGGATCAGGGACGAAGCGACATGCAGGTCCTGCTTGCGAAGGCGTATTTCCGAAGCGGGCAAAAGAACGACTCCGCGGACGCCGCCTCTGCGGTCTTGAAACGTTATCCGTTTTGCCTCGAAGCCAACCGCGTGCTGGCGGAGATCCTCGGCGCAGACCGTCCCGAGAGCGCGCAGGCATATCGTCAGCGCGTGGTCGAACTCGACCCGTATGCCTTTTATTCGGCGGACGATCTGTTCCGCTCCGGTGAGGTCGGCGACGCGGCGGTCTCCATCGAACGTATGGAATGGGCCGGGCAAACGGTGGGCTTGTCCGAAGACTGGAGATCGAACGCCATCGCCATGGAAAGCGGGCTCGACGCAGAGCAGCCCGATTGGATGAAAACCGCGTTCGAGGAGGAAACGCCTTCGACCGCTTCCTCCCGGGGTATGCCTGCTTCCGACCAGGAGGCGGCTCCCACGCCCGCGCAGCCTGCCGAAGACATCCCGGACTTTTTGCGCGCGGCGGGCTGGGGTCCGTCCACCGGCGAGTACGACGAAGGTAAATCCTCCATGTTCGAGGAGGAACGACCCGCCGAACCCATCGCGGAAGGCGACCTGCCCGATTGGATCAGAGCCATGGCGCCTGCGGAAGCCTCTCAACCTGCGGAAGAGCAGGAGGAGGAATTGCCGGATTGGATCAACAAGATCGGCACCGGCGAACTCCCAGTCCCTTCCGAAGAAACCGCGCCCGGCGATCGAGAGGATTGGTTGAGCGGATTGGGCGAACCTTCCGCGCCTCAATCCTCCGAGGAACAGCCCGATTGGATGAAGGAACTTGGACAAGAGGAGCAACCCGAACCCGTTGCGGATGAGCAACCCGATTGGATGAAGGGACTTGGGCAGGACGAGCAACCCGAACCCGTTGCAGACGAGCAACCCGATTGGATGAAGGGACTTGGGCAGGAGGAACACCCCGAACCCATTGCGGATGAGCAACCCGATTGGATGAAGGGACTTGGGCAGGAGGAACACCCCGAACCCATTGCGGATGAGCAACCCGATTGGATGAAAGATTTGGAGACTGAGGCGGAATCCGAATCGGATCGAGCCCCAGCCCCCGCGATGGACACCGGCAGCCTGGGCGCGAGCGAAAAGGAACAGGACGATTCCTTTGCGTGGCTCGAATCCCTCGCCGCGAAACAGGGCGCAACCGAAGGTCTTTTGACCAAACCCGATGAACGCCCGGAGGATGAACCCGACTGGGTCAAACAGGCGAAGAGTTTGAGCCAGCCGCCCGCAAAGCAGCCTTCCGAAGAGGCGCCCTCGCCGGCGATGGATACAGGTCGCCTGGGCGCGAGCGAAAAGGAACAGGACGATTCCTTTGCGTGGCTCGAATCCCTCGCCGCCAAACAGGGCGCGACCGAAGGTTTGCTGACCAAGCCCGAAGAACGCCCGGAAGAAGAACCCGAATGGATCAAGCAGGCGAAGTCCACCGCCCCACTGCAACCGCCGTCAGAGGCGGAACCGCAGCCCGAGCCCGAACCCTCCATTCCAACGCAGCCGTTGGGAGAATTGGGCGCGAGCGAGGAAGAACCCGAGTGGATGCCGGTTGAGAAGGAAACGACAGAGGACTTCCCTGTGCCGGCGACTGAAATCCCGGCCGAGGAATTCGCCCCGGCGGAGGAAGCCCTGCCCTGGCTCAAGGGATTGGAGGAAGAGGCGGAAGAGACGCCCGCTCGCATGGCGGAAGACGATATGGTTTCGTGGTTGAAATCTCTGGACGAGCCGGAAGAGGAACCGATCACCTCCGCTCCCCCCGCGGAGGAACTGCCCGCCTGGATGAAGGATCTCGAGGAGGAAGAGGCTCGGGCGCTCGAAACAGCCGTCCCGATGGAAGAGGCGGAGAAAGCATCCGAGGAAATGGGCGTCATCGAAGAACCTGTCGCCGAATCCCCGGCACCCGCCTCCGAGGCGCTCCCCGAATGGTTGAAAGGACTGGAAGAGGAGGAGGAACTGCCCTCCCTTCCCGCCACGGAGGAATTGCCCGCCTGGATGCGCGACGAGACCGGCGAAGTGGTCGCCGAACCGACCCGCATCGAGCCGACGCGCCCCTCGGATTGGATGCCTGCGGACGAGGCGAGGGAGGAAGCGACGCAGCCGCCTCCGCCCGCGCCTGAGCCTGCTCCCGCGCCCAAGCCCGAACCCGCGCCGAAGCCGAAGAAAGCCGCGCCCAAAAAGGAACCTGCGGCGCGCAAGAAGGCGGAGGCAGCCCCGTCCATTGACCGCACGCTCGATACGGCGCGCGCCGAACTCTCGCGTAGCAACATCCCCGGCGCGCTCGAGGCGTACGGCAAACTCATCAAGAAGGGACGTTATCTCGAGGAGACGATCTTCGACCTGCGCGAGGCATTGTATCGTTACCCGGTGGAGGTCAGCATCTGGCAGGCGCTCGGCGACGCGTACATGCGCGCCAACCAGTTGCAGGACGCGCTCGACGCGTATACCAAGGCGGAAGAACTTCTGCGTTAGATGGACCTGACAGGTTTTTGCTGGACGCTGCCTGTCCCGAGGGCGCGCCAGTGGAAAGATTCCGTACGGGAAGATGTATGATGGAAACCTGTCGGGTCTTATATTTAAATTTTTTGGAGGAAATCTGTGGAAAGATCGCTCGTATTGGTAAAACCCGATGGCGTGCAGCGCGCGTTGGTCGGGGAGGTTGTTTCGAGGCTGGAACGGCGCGGCTTGCGGCTCGTCGGCGCGAAGTTCATGCAGGTAAGCCGCGAACTGGCGGAGACGCATTACGCCATTCACAAAGGCAAGCCCTTTTACGACGGCTTGATCGAATACATCACTTCCGCGCCGGTTATGGCGATGGTCTGGGAAGGACCGGACGCGGTCGCCGCCATCCGCCAGACGATGGGTTCGACGCGTCCGACAGACGCCGCGCCGGGCTCGCTCCGCCACGACTTCGCCCTCGAGATCGGGCGGAATCTCACGCACGCCTCCGACAGCGTGGAAAACGGCATTGCCGAGGTGGAGTTGTGGTTCGAGAAGGATGAGTTGGTGGAATGGAATAGGGAAGTGGATCGGTGGGTGTTCGAGGGGAGGTAGTGTTAGAGAGTTGGAGAATTGGGAAATTGTCCCGCGAATCGAGAGGTTCGCGGGATGTTTTATTTTCATTCTTCGTTCACAGGGGATTTGCGAATCTGAACGATCAATGTCCCCAGTCCGGTGACGACCAGACCAACGATCTCCTTTGCCGTGATGGTTTCTCCCAGAAAGAGGACGGCAAGGATGGGGATCCAGATCATCATCGTCCCGTTGATGATGCTGGATTCGACGGCGGAGAGCGTGCGTAGGGTGTGGTTCCAGAGCGTGAAGGCGAACGCCGTGTTGACCAGCGCCAGCCAGAGGATAATGCCCCAACCTCCGAGGCTGAGCGCGGGGAATCCCTCCACGGTCACGCCCGCCGCGAGCAAAAGGATCGAACCCGCGCCCATGCTGACGACGGTCACCACGAGCGGATTGTGTTTCATCGAACGGTTGACGTCCCTGCCCAGGATGGAGGAGAGCGCGTTCGCCAGGATGCCGAAAAACGCGACGATGACGCCGACGGTCTGATTTTGCGGGATGTCCACCGGGTAAAAGTAGATTGCCGCCCCGGTAATTGCCAACGCAATGCCCATCCATTGAACGATCGTCGGGCGTTCCGCCAGCCAGGCTGCGCCTAAAATCGCGACGATTACGCTGCTGAAACTCCACAGCAAATTGACGGTCACTGCGGGCAGGTAGGCGAGCGCGACGAAAATCGCTCCCTGCGTGACGGCGTAGAAAAGAAGACCCAGCAGGAGGAAGCCGATCCAGTCGCGTTTGGTCAGCGCGCGAATCTCCCTTTTGGATGCGTTGAAAGCCAATATCACCGTCAGGCTGAGAAACGCGATGAAATACCTCAACCCCGCGAACGTGACCGGCGGGATGTCCCGCAAGCCGATCTTCACGAACACCCACGAGGTCGCCCAGAGGAACACGACGAAAAGCGCTTGAAGGACTGCAAGGGTGCGCGGCGACATGAGGGGATCAACTTGTGGGTCTTGTCATTCCGACAGAATCGAGGCGCCTCTGCGCGAACAAGTACAACCCCAACACCACGAACGGAACCCAGAAGAACCACACGTCGCTGGGCGTGAAGGTCCGCAGGATATACGCGGCGAGGTTGCCCGCGATCAACCCCCAAACGACGATCCTTGAATCCCGCCTCGACAATTCGCCTCTTGCCGCCCATGCCAGCAGGCTGAGGATGGGGAAGATCAGCATGACCTGGTCGTAACTCCAACCGATGGGAGAGACGATCAACCCGGCTGTGACAGAGATGTCAATGAACGCGCGGCGGTCCCAGTTTTGTCCGCGCCTCCACCACCACACGATACCCACCGCCAGTGAAACCACCCACAACCATTTGCCGAGCGTGAACTCACCGACCAGGACGAGCAGACCGTTGAGGTTCGGCGTCTCGCGGACGGTGTTCATGCCGGAAGCGATCACCTTCCAGGAACTTTGGATCCATGGAGGATAGAACGCGAACAGGACGACGACGCAAAAGCCAAGCGCAATGAAGAAACCGGAGAGCGTTTTCCATTCCCTTTTGCGGAGCAGGTCAAGGAACAGGATCGGCAGGGTGAGGATGACGAGGTGCGGCTTGATCGTCGTCAACACGAGGCTTCCCCCGGCGAGGTAATACCGCTTCGATCTGCCGAGCGCAAGGAATAACGCCAATCCCAGAACTTCGAGCGAGTTGATCTGCCCGAAGACCAGCGAGATGACCGTCAGCGCGAAACCGAACACGGCAGCGAGCGGAATCCAGATCCGCTTATCCGCCTGTTCCCAGATCAATACCGCGCTGTAGAAAAATACGACCACGTTCAGGACGAGCCAGTAGTAGACCAGCCTCGTGAACGGGATGAGCGTGAACGGCAATAAGATCACATTGCCGATCGGAGAGAACCACGCGTATTGTGTATCCGGGCGGGTTCGATCGGCGAGCGTTCGTTGTATCTCCCCCAATGCGTCCGCGTCGGAGAAGTCCTGCCCGTGCGCGAACAAGTATGCCGAGCCCCAATACGCCTGCAAGTCCATGTCCCCCGCGCCGGTCGGCAAGGCGACAGGAAACAACAAAACGATCCCCGCCAGTAAAAGGATGAGGATCGTTCTAAGGACAGGGGAAAGCCGTGCGGTGCCTGCCTGTGCCATGCGGGATCACTGAACCCTCAGGAGGATCTTGCCGTCGCTCCATAATTCCTCGAGATCGTAATGCTCGCGCATATCGGGCGCGAAGAGATGCACCACCACGTCGCCGTAATCCATGACCAGCCACCCCTCGCGGGAGTTGCCGTCCACGCGGCTCTTTTTCTTGTAGGATTTTTTGGTCGCTTCGAGCACGCCCTTGGCGAGCGCGTCCAACATGCGGTCGCTGGTGCCGTTGCAGATGATGAAATAATCGGTAAAGGATGCGATGCCCTTGAGATCGAGGAGCAGGATGTCCTCGCCCTTTTTATCCTCCAGGGCTTCGATGATCTTGTGCGCGAGTTCGAGTGCGTTCAGGTTTCACCTCTTAGTGTTTCGTCGTTGCTTTGCCCGCAACGACGGAGTGTAATGGCGCGGAAATTAATTTCGTGTACAGCGGTCCCGCCGGTTTCAATTCGCTTTTGTATAAATGCACCGAGTCTACCCTCACCGCGCCGAGCGAGTCAATACGGGTTTCATCCAGCGCCTTGCGGATGCGTTGTTGTTCGGCGAGCGTGGCGTTCTGCCGCACCCGTCCGAGCGTGAGATGCGGGGAAAAGGGACGCGCGTCGGATTCGTACCCGAGTCGCGCGGCGGCGGATTCGATCCCGCGCTGGAGCGCCTCCAACTCAGCCGGGGCTTGGATCCCGATAAATAGCACGCGCGGCCGCTTCGAGTTTGGGAAAGAGCCGAGCCCGCCCACCGTCATGTCGAAGGCGGGGCAGGAATCCGCCTCGGCGCGGAGCATCTGGGTCAACAGGTCGAGGCTCGAGGAGGGAACATCCCCCAGGAATTTCAGCGTGAGGTGGAGGTTGTCTCCCGCCACCCAGCGGACGCAATCGCCGATGGTTTTGCGGAGCGATTCTGTTTTTTGTCGGATGGATTGGAGGATCGCAGGATGGATGTCCAGCGCGATGAAGGTTCGCAGGAGACTCATATCTTCAGGATGCCGCCCCGAGCGTGCGTTCGACGGCTTCCTTCAATTCCTGGAAGCCGACCGGTTTGGTGAGATAGGTATTTGCGCCCGCCTCCATGCCGTTCTTGATGTCGGCCGGCATGCTCTTGGCGGTGACCACGATGACCGGGATGCCCGCCAGGTTGGGGTCTCGCCGCATCTGTCGCAGAATGTCGAGCCCGGAGATTTCGGGCATCATAATATCGAGCAGGACGATGTCGGGCTTGTCGGAGTTCATCAGGGAAATGGCGGGTTCGCCTCGGGAGGTTTTGAGGACGCGGAAGCCGCTGACGCGCATCATCTCCGCGAACAGTTCGGCGGCGTCCTCCTCGTCCTCGACGATCAACACGGTCTTCTGGTTCATGCAAAAGTAACGATAGCATAAGAGCCTCGGAATCGCAAGAGGGTTGCGCCCGCGCCTGCGTTGTAAGAATGTTTTAACTTTCGATGTCTATAAAGCGGCAGTCGTCTGCGAGGCGGATGCCGCTTCGCTCGAAATGACATTTTCAAGGGTTTTCTGAGGCTATGAATGGAGGCACAATGACCGAATTGGAAGAGTTCCGCGCGGAGAAGGACGAGTTCTTCAGGTCGCATCCGCAAAGTCCCTTGACGCCGGAACAAAGACGAAACTTCAGGGGATTGGAATATTTCCCGGAAAACGACGCGTTCCGCCTGGAGGTGAAAGTGGAGCCGTTGAACGATCCCCAGCCGATACAGATGCAGACGACGACGGGCGATGTGCAGTTTTACTTCCGCCATGGACGTTTCAAATTTTCGGTGGACGGGCAGGAAGCAGAATTGACGATCTACCGCAACGAGAACGGTTACTTCCTGCCCTTTGTGGATTCGCTGGCTGGCGCGGAGACGTACCCGGCGGGGCGTTATCTCGAACCGGAGGAACTTCCCGGCAGCCGCTTCATCGTGGATTTCAACGTCGCCTATAACCCGTATTGCGCCTACAACGAGATGTGGTCCTGTCCCATCACGCCTGCGGAGAACCGCTTGAAGGTTCCCATTCGCGCGGGGGAGAGGGTGTTCCACGCTTAATGCAAAAGCGGCGGGTTTAGCCCGCCGCTGTGTTTTTTCGGCTCTCCCGTTTTTAACGGGAAATCGGGTCAAAAGCGACCAAAACGTGTAGACGAAAGGAATTGAAATTGCGGTAACCATAACCGCGACGGTT
>JAANMT010000500.1_pt1 | contig 42757 bp, 36 predicted proteins | sample 7279711 | NCBI WGS metagenome assembly JAANMT01 (sample SAMN14094538, study PRJNA606508) | bioreactor metagenome | isolation source: A lab-scale SPAN reactor treating ammonium-rich wastewater day 1 | place: Ireland: Galway | collected 2017-01-16 | reverse complement strand
AAGAGGATTTTTAAATTTCGAGCGATTTAGAATTAACGCCCTATTCTACTTCGGAAAACTTAACTTTGCTCCATTAAAATTTTAGTAATGCCATAAAAAAATGCAGAAAGTAAATTTTTTCTTGTAAGTAAAATAAATTTCCGTAGTTTACAAACAGTTTTCTATCGTTTTTGATAACTAAATAAAGGAGTTCTTCGATGAACGGTTGCTCTACTTCGTTTTTCACAAGGCGAGCATTGTCGCTTTTTCTTGCAATTTTGCTTGTATATTCAGTGCCGGCACTTGCGGGAGATGTAACAGGCGACGAACAAATCACCGAAAGTACGGAATACTTTTTCGGTATCCCACATTGTTGGACCGAAAACGGCGAGTCTACGCGGGGCGAGCCTATTCAAGTTTTCGTTTCTTCCAAAGTCAATACGCTTGCCACAGTTGAAGGGCTTGGTCTCGGCTATAAAATCAGCCGTACTATTCCGGCAAACAAAGTAATCGGGATACCGATTCCTGAAGCATTTATGAATAAAACAAGCGAGGAAATCAAACAGCTTGGTTTGCACGTAACAGCCCCGGATCCTATTTCCGTAACCGTATTCCTCAGCTATAAGTGGTCGGGCGAAGCCTACCGAGTTATTCCCGTAGATTGGCTGGGGCGCAAATATTATACGCTGAATTTGTATCAGGATAAAACCGACCAAATGCGTCCTTCGCAAATCTTGATTTGCGGTGTTGAGGATAAAACGACGGTAAAATACACTCCAACTGCTGAAACCGAAGGCGGAGTTCGTATAGGTCAATCACGCGAGATAACTATCAACAAAGGTGAAACTTATCTTATTCGCGCCGCGCAACGCGAAGCACTTACTTTCGTGGGCGGCGACCTTACCGGCACATTGATAGAATCCGACAAACCAGTCGGGGTGCTTGCCGGCCATACAAAAGGCGCGTATCCGAATTATAATGCCACAATGCTTGGCCGCCCTGCCAATTTCATGCGCAATATGTACATGGAAATGATGTGGCCGGTAGAACTGCTTGGAACCGAATATATTTCCGCACCGCTGAAATATCTGAGCCGTACAAAAAACGTAGATCCGAACGATGCCGGCGACCTTGTTCGATTTGTAGCAACGCAGGATAATACCCAAATCTATCAAATGCGTCAAGATGGTGCCGGTGCAAAATTAATATGCCTGCGTCTTGACAAAGGTAAATACTTCGATATTCCTAATCAAGAATTGCCGGCTCATTACAGAGCAACCAAACCCGTACTCGTAGGGCATTACGGCAAGGCATGGCGCGACCACGTGGTTAACGGTATTGACAAAGGCGAGACACCTGATAATCCGTCCCGTAACGGCATGGGCATGATGCTCGTTCTTACTCCGATTGACCGCTGGACGAAATACGCAATATTCCGCTCATCGGAGCATACCGACAACTTCGTGTATATTACATACTATACCGAAGACGAAGGAGGCATGAAGTTTGACGGCAAGCCGTTCCGCACGGCTTTTCTGGGCAGTATAAAACCTATCGCCGGCACTCAATATAGCTACGTAGCGCAACAAATTTCCTCAGGAGACCATACGATTTCGGGCGGACGTTTCGCGGCATACGCATACGGCAATTACGACTATACGAAAGACGGCTATGCTTACGGCTATCCTACCGGTATAAATTATGCCACTCCTTGCCCGGATTCTCTTGCTATCGAAGATAAAATAGTCTGCGGAAATGTAGATGCCACGGCAAAAGCATTGCCGGACGACGCCGTTTGCGCAGGTATATTCAATGTTCGTATGATAGACGACTTATCCGACAATTACAACTTTGAACTTTCGCCTAAATTCGTTTCCGGCGATAAAATCGCTACGTTCAAATTAACCGTAATAGACAAGCATAAACCCGCCAAAGCGGTAGTTCGTGTAGTCAGCCGTTCGGGAAAATTTCTGATGCGCGAATATACTTACGAGCCGGAACAAATTACCGTAACGCCAACTCTGTACGATTTTAAAACCGTAGGCGTAGGAGAAAAACGAACAACTACTTTCACGGTAACAAATACCGGCAAAGTTCCCGTTACAATTCAAAATCTTAAGCTGAAATATGGCGAGAAAGAATTCACGTTTAGTTCGGTTTCCCTTCCCATGATTTTGCAACCCGGCGAATCAAGAACGATTGAGGTCGAGGGAACGGGAATTACGGCCGGAAGAAATACTAAAGATTCGATTATTGCCGAGCTTACCTGCTTCCCTAAATCACTTGCCGAAGTGCGCCTGAATACCGCATTACCCAAAGTATATGTAGACGACGCTCATTTCGGGCAGGTGCCGGTTAATCAACTCCGCAAAAAAAGTGTGTCAATTAAAAATATATCGGAAGCCAAAGTTACACTTACAAGCATGAGCTGGCCCGATGCCGATAAAAATCATTTCCCGAAAGTTGAAGACCTGACTTTACCGCTTGAACTTGCTCCGGGGCAAACGTCATTCTTTACTACCTATTACACGCCTCTGACGGAAATAGGCGTAACGCATAAAACCCGTGCGCTATTTGTAGGAAATACCGACCAAGTAAAACTTTATTCCGATTGGGACGGCGAGGGTATCGAAGCCGGTCTTTATATCGAAGGTTTTGATTGGCACGAGCGTCGTGTTCTCGATAATTTTGTAGATGCCAATACCAAAGCAAACGGATACGCAGCCGTAATTAACTATGGCAGTACAGGTAACACTCAAGTTCAAAATGTAAAATTGACCGTTTCCGGTCCCGACGGCGCATATTTTGTAGTTCCTGTTAACGATGTGGCGCAAACGCTTAATCCCAATGAAGCCGCACGTAACATAAATGTAGCCTTCAAGCCCGAATGGGTGATTGGAACGCGCAACGGCGAGCGTCCTTATGAAGTAACTCTTACTTTGTCGGGCATGGACAACGGCATCGAAAAAACCGCTGTTGCCAAATTAAAAGGCGTAGGCGTGCAACCGCATATTGATATGTTGCCGCAAATTGATTTCGGAACGATACTTACCGGAACTACAAAATCGGATAATTCATGGGTGAAAAGCGTAGGCACAATGACGCTGACGCTCGACAATAAAATCACAGGTTTGAGAATTGACGGAGCAGACAAAGCATATTTCGAGATAGACCCTTCGTTCTCCATTACATATCCGAACGCGGTAAATATAGGCGGCCAAATTGACGTTCCCATTATCTTCAAGCCCGACCAAGTTCGCTCGTATACAGCCGAGTTGATTGTTGAAAGCGACGCACCGGAAACGCCCAAAACGATTCTTATCGGCCAGGCATTTCAAGATAAATCGCCCAGTGTTTCAACTACCGACCATAATTTCGGTAAGCATTTTATCAAGGTCGGACCTTATCCCGGAACTGTTTCCATTACGAATACGGGCGAAATAAAAGGCAAAGTGATAAGAATGGAAGTTGTTGATAACGACCGCACATACTTTAACGTCAAAGCTCCTCAACCTCCGTTCGATTTGGAAATAGGTCAAACCGTTGCAGTTGATGCCGATTTCAGCCCTACAGATGTTCGTGTATATAATGCACGGGTAGAATATGAAGTCGAATGGGAAGGCGGCTCTTTCCCCAATTCCATAGTATATTCCAATCTAGTAGGCGAAGGTGATGCTATCGTATCGTTAGTGAAAATCCGCGACGACTACAAAGCCAAGCCCGGACAATCCGTCGTAATTGATTTCGATTTGGCCGATGCCAATCTTGACCCGGCCAATGTAGACGAATTCAAAGCATTCGTTCGCTATAATCCGATTGTTGCGGAGCCTGTAGAAGGTGCGCAGAATATTATAACCAACGGAACATTAACCAACGGATGGAAAGTTTTGCAAGCCGTTAAAATTGCGAATACGGGCGAGTTTATGGTAGATATGATAAAAGATGGCGGAAACACCTTGAAAGGCTCCGGCATCCTTTTCCGCTTCACCATGAATGCCTATCTCAGCCCCGAGCATCAAACAGCTTTGCCGTGCGAAATGAGAGTCATAGGCCGTCCGTATGTAACTGTCAATAATTTGCCCGGACTGCTCAAAATCGAGGAAGTATGCGCCGATAATATTCGTGCAGTTACCGGCAGCGGTATCAAATACGGATTGATGGCAACATCACCGAATCCGACTAACGGCGAAACAAAAGTGGAATACTCCATCGGTATCGAAGCACCAACTACTCTTGCGGTATATAACGAACTCGGCGAGCGTGTGGCTGTATTGGTAAATCAGAACCAAACGCCCGGTGCTTATGAAGTTACATTCGATATATCCAAACTTGGTTTACCGTCCGGCACATACTCTTATCGTCTGATATCCGGTCAGTTCAGCGACGTTAAAACGCTGATCATTAACCGCTGATAAAGCCTCTTTTCCATTAGAAAAAGCGTCTTTCTTCAAGCGAAGAAAGACGCTTTTTTAATAAAAACCTGCTTTGTATTTACAGCGATGCCTAATGAAAATTCACCTGTAAATAAACGATGTTTGATTGTTATATTCCTATATTCGGCACGATAACAACCCCTTGCTCGTCAAAGGAAACAATTAAAGCCGAATATAGTATAAAATGACTGATTTAGAAAAACTTCTCGCTAAATGCACAGGTAATGTCGCGGCAGGTTGTATTCTGGAGTTTTCAGCCGAAGACCTTGCCTTGTTAGACCGCGAAACAGCCCATGGCTTTGTGGCCGCTCTCGGCGGTTCTGTACTTATGCGGCTGCCGGAAAAAGAAATACGTTTTTTTGAATGGTTGCGCGAGCACGACGAACCTATATGGCAAGATTTGTGGGGCGAAGCGTCCGACGCACTATATGTTGTGGGAATAGCATTATTGCCGCTGTTACTAGATAATGTTCGAGGATTTCCGATTTGCGATTTGCTGAGTAACGATAATTACTACTTTACGCCGATACATATACTTGGCGGCGAAGCCGAATATTATCTGGCGGCCGTGAAAGAGCGTTTTTTGGCAAAAGAAAAATTAACGCCGGCACAATTGTTGGCTCTTGAAATTTCGATGGCACCGATTGATGTGTGGCATTTCGGCTATCATCACGGAATTTCACCCGAATCTGCAAAACGCGCAGCCGAACATCTCGTCGGCGACGGCATAATTATACATTTCCGAAAAGCCGAAGAACTTGCCAACTTTGTAGAATTTTAACGCCTACGATAAACCCTTGTCTATGAATACGAACCGCTTGCTTGTATTTGCCGTTTCACTTCTGCTTTTCAGATTCTTTCCGGTTATTGCGCAACATAATACGCCTGTATTGAATGCCATGAAATCCGAGATTGACCGCTCGATGATGCAACTTGCCAAACAATCGGCCCCTCCGTATTACATATCCTACGGCGTTACGGAAACCCGCACAATCAGAATGTCGGCTTCGTTCGGAAAAATTGACGTTGAAGACTCGTCGGTCAGCCGTATTCTCGATATTGATATGCGTGTCGGCGATTACAATGTAGATAATACGCATACCATTCGCGGCAGTCGTTTTGAATTTGGAGGCGGCGGGCGCGGAATTGTGCTTCCGCTTGGCAATGACGAAACCGCATTGCGTCAGGCAATTTGGCTTGCTACCGACAGAGACTATAAAAAGGCTGTGGAACGCTACGGTAAAGTTAAAACTAATCTGGCGGTAAAAGTAAAGGAAGAAGACAGTTCGGCCGACTTTTCGCGTGAAACGGCCGAAACGTTTGTCGAATCGCCGTCCTACTTTGTTTTTGACGCTTCGGCATGGCGGGAACGCATAAAGAGACTTTCGTCGCTGTTTTCGGCCGACCCCAAGATTTATCGCGGAAACGTGTACATTCAGGCTGATATTCTTATTAAATATTTTGTAAGCAGCGAGGGTGCTGCCATACAAACCGGCGAGCCGAACGTCAGGCTTTTTGCGCAAGGTATGACGAAAGCCGACGATGGAATGACGTTGCCTATATATCGAAGTTATTTTGCTTTTTCGCCCGAAGGCCTGCCCGACGAAAGAAAACTTGCCGAAGATATTCGCGGTACTGTCGTGCTTCTCGGTAAATTACGCGAGGCTCCGCTTGCCGAAACATATACAGGACCGGCTATTTTATCGGGAGAGTCGTCCGGCGTTTTCTTTCATGAGATTTTTGGGCATCGCGTAGAGGGACACAGGCAAAAAGACCCTAATTCCAGCCAAACTTTCAAGTCATTTCTCGGCAAAAAAATTCTGCCCGATTTTATTGACGTGATATTCGACCCGACAATAAAAACTCTGCACGGACATGATATTGTGGGCTATTTCAAATATGACGATGAAGGCGTTAAAGCCCGCAAGGTAACGGCGGTAGAAAACGGTGTTTTTCGTAATTTCTTGATGTCGCGCTCGCCTGTCGAGAATTTTCCCGGTTCAAATGGTCACGGACGGCGACAAGCAGGCTACAAGTCTGTTTCCCGCCAATCAAACCTGCTTGTAATTGCACATAAGCAAGAGCCTTTCGACTCGATTAAGCAAGCTCTTCGCGCCGAATGTAAAAAACAAAATAAAGAATACGGGCTGTATTTTGTTGAAATTTCAGGCGGATTTACCTTTACCGGACGCACAGTTCCCAATGCTTTCAATGTGCAACCGCTTGTCGTGTATAAAATATACGCAGACGGGCGTCCCGACGAACTTGTGCGCGGTGTAGACCTCATAGGCACTCCGCTGACCACGTTCAACAATATAATTGCTGCCGCCGACGATTTAGGTGTTTTTAACGGGGTTTGCGGAGCCGAATCGGGCGGCGTTCCTGTGTCGGCAAGCTCGCCGTCGCTGCTTGTTTCCACTATAGAAGTTCAGAAAAAACAGAAATCGCAGGCAAAGCCGCCGCTTCTTATTTCGCCTATAGGTGCGGGGGGCGAATAGGCTGTATCCCTTACGATACAACAAAACTGCCTTACGATTCAAGTTATGGCGTTATTCGCGCATATTCGCAATAATCTCGACCAATGCTTCTGCCGCTTCAACTGCTTCTGCCAAATCAGTAAATTTGGAAACCGAAAATCGAACTGCTGCTTTGGCTTCGGCAATAGGAAGCCCCATAGCCGAAAGCGTATGCGATGGTTGCATACTTCCGGAAACGCAAGCCGAACCGTTTGATGCCGCAATACCGCGCATATCGAGAGATTGCAATACAGCTTCACCGTCCAATCGTTCGGCATCGGTAAATGAAACATTGAGTATATTGGGAAGTGCATTTTCGCTCGGTGTATTGATACGCAGACTGGGAATCTTCGCTATCAATATTGTGCGCATAGCGTTCGTAATAGATGTGGTATGCGCGGTATACGACTCAGTTTGTCCGACAGCCGTGCGAACTGCCGCACGAAAACCTGCTATAAGAGCAACCGGTTCTGTTCCGGCGCGACGATTCCGTTCTTGCCCGCCGCCTTGTTGATGAGCCTTAAAATCAATCCCTTTACGTATAAATAATGCCCCAACACCCTTAGGTCCATGTATTTTGTGTGCCGAAAAGCTTGCAAAATCCACACCTAGTTTATCAACGCGGAGATGAATTTTCCCTAAACTCTGCACTGCATCAACATGCAACAATGCGTCGGGCGCGGCATTGCGAATTGATGCTATCGGTTGAATTGCGCCGGTTTCGTTATTGGCGTGCATTACCGAAAGTAATGTGCGATTATGATTTACAGCGGCTACCATTTCCGGAGAAACACGGCAGTCGGCATTAACCGTAAGAATTTCAACGTCGAAACCGCGCCGGCGAAGAGCCTCTGCCGGGCGCAAAACCGCGTGATGTTCTATCGCGCTTACGGCAAGTTTATCGGCAAGTGCGGACTCTTCAAGGGCAGATTTCAAAACGGCATTATTCGACTCCGTTCCGCCGCTTGTAAATATCAATTCTGCCGGCCGTGCGCCTATTGCAGCGGCAATTTCTTCGCGAGCATCATCTATTTCAACCCGGGCGCGGCGCCCTAACGAATGAACGGACGAAGCATTGCCGTAGCCGTCGCGCAACCATGGCAGCATTGCTTCCAGAACTTCTTCGCCAAGTTTCGTTGTCGCACTATTGTCAAGGTAAATCATTTTACAGAAAAGGTATAGTGTTTTTACGGCAGAACAAGTCTCGCAAATTTATCGGCGGTTGCCGGCTCCAAATCGTCGGGTATATTTTGTCCGGTTGAAAAATAAGCCAGCGGCATAGGCGAACGGCGTAGCGCAGCATATACCTGCCCAAGTGTTTCAGCCTCGTCGGTTTTTGTAAGTATTACGGCTGTCGGGTTCAAAACTTGTTTGTAACGCTGAATAACGTCGGTCAGGATTTTTTCGGAAGTTGCGGCCGATTGCGTTAAATATACGTTATCCGGTTCGGCCGCTTCGAGCATGGCCGCCGTTTCGCCGAGATGCTCAAGATTGCGTTGCGAACGCCCTACGGTGTCTATAAGAATTACACCGCCGGACTGCTGATGCTGACGCATAAGCTGCCTAAGCTCCTGCGCCGAATAAGCGGAGCGAAAAGGTATTCCGGCGATAGCCGCAAAAGTTTGCAATTGCTCCGCACCGCCCACCTTGTATGTATCCGCAGAAACAATTAGAACGTCGGCTTTGAATACAAGCTTGCATACTGCGGCAAGTTTGGCTATTACCGTAGTTTTACCGCCGCCCGTAGTTCCCGTAAAAGCGACCGTTATCGGACGCGCCGCAGGTTGCAACGGCGGAAATATCTTAATATCCGAAGATATTATTTTTCGTGCCGCCTCAAACAGCTCTTGTTCGTGTGCAAATCCGCCAACCGCCGCAGCCGCCCGCCCTACCAAACGCAAAGCATCTTCGTCGGGAACATCGCTTTGGCGCAAACGCTTATAGAGATTGCCATGCCGCGCTCCCAAAGTAGCGGCATAGCGATAGCGAACAGCATCGGCTGTTTCGTCAAGCATACGCCGCATTTCCGCCAGATCGTTCCTCATGCCTGCAAATGTAGCCGCATTCGCAATCGTATCCGCACCGGACGGCCTTGTGTCATCGTGTGCATCTTCGGCAATTTCGGTTTCGCTCATTGCCGTAACTTCCACTATTTCGGCACCTTGGCCGCCGAGTGGAATTGTTCGCGTGGAAAGTATCACCGCGTCTTCGCCAAATTCGCGGCGCATTTGTTCCAAAGCGTCCTTCATCGTCGGTGCTACAAATTTTTTCATATTTTCTATTATTTTCGAGATTTGAAACTATCCTCGCACGAACCATGCACGGCGAATAAGCCCGTCCGCTACATCATAAACAGCAACGGCATGAACTTCACCGTCGGTCAGTCCCGTTACGCGCTCTTCGTCTATCGCCGTATTGCCGCAAATAATGCGCGAAATCAAACGACAGTTCAATTGTTCGCATTGTGCAAACATCGCGCCGTAGCGTTCGCGCAGTTGCTCTTTACCGGAGCAAAACGGCGTGTCCGAGCCAAGAGAATAGAGTTGTACGTCGTCGGCATAGACTTCCGCGAAAGCATCTATGTTGCGTGCATTATAGGCATCTAACTGTGCTTGTGCGGCTTGTTCTGGAGTAATCATAAATTTATTCGATTCAGTAATTGTTCGGTTTTTATAATTTCAATAACAAAGCTCGGTCAATCTTCCCGGAATTTAGCTTCGGGAATAACCGTCAGAAATTGGTGATAATAAAGCAAATTAAGAACAGACTCAAAATCCTCGACAGACGAAGAATTCCATTGGCGACGAATAATTCCGCTTCTGTGTTGTTCACGTTCGTGGGTCGGTGTTCCGCAAATATGCTCTGCAACAGGCAGTTCGTAAGCCATATCTTCGGCTGCAAGCCCGCGAATAATGTCGGGCAATTCGGCCGGAATATCGTCGTCTTGTCGGCACACCCATACGCCTACCGGAAGCGAGCCTTCGAATGAATCGTACCAGTCTTCCGTTATGTCCAGAGAAGGTTCGCCTGCAATATCGCCACTGTAACCTATTGCACAGCCTTCTTGTAAAAATTTGCTTAAAAGTTCGTCAGGTGTGGCATAAACACATTCGGGGCGTAAGCCGTAACGTTCCGCCAAGAGAATACGCCCGGCGGTTACTATAAAATTATCGGGTGCAGACGAAACAAATCGCCGGATTTGCGATAGCCCGGGCGCGAACCAAATCGAGGCAACATTGGTATAACCTTCAAGAAAAATGCCCGTGGCAGGCACAATGCGATAATCTACCTCTGTGGCGGCAAGGCCGTAGTTCAAAGGAGAAATCAATGCCGCATCAACGCGATGATTTTTCAATAGTACGGCACATTCTTTCTCGCTGGCCGCCGTAATGATTTTATGCGCTCCCGCACGAGCTGCTAACGGGCAGAAAATATCGCCTGCGGGTACGGCAAATGTAAGTTGTATGCTCATACAAAGATTGTTTGTTTTCTCCTGAACTCAACAGTCAGGGGCAACGGAACAGATAAATATGAAGGAAGGTTTCAGATGTCATACAGCAGTAAATCAAGCAAAGATTATCGCGAACCGGAGAGCATAATGTCTCGGAACTGTAAGCACCTGATCCAAGAGCAAAGATACGAAATTCGAGCGATGTATTTGCAAGGCATATCATACAGCAGAATGGGCGTAACACTTGGTGTATTGCCTTCTCCGAGAGTATAAGCCGTGAAATTTGTCGCAACAGCGGTGCTTCGCGGCTATCGTCCGAAACAAGATCAATAGAAAGCAGAGTTACGCCGCAAGCAAAAAGGCAAGGCACGGAAATTTACCGTCGACACAAATCTTCGTGATTGTTATTGCTGAATAACTGTAGTCCGCAACCGCATCAGGAAAAGAGAAAGATTCTGAATATCAAAACAGCAAGTCAATTATTCTCAAATTTTTTACAGATAGTAGCAATTGAATGTTGAATCCGCCGTATTATTTTACGCGGCTGAATGAGGTAGCGACTGAAAGAACGGCGTAAATTCCAAATACGGCCGCGCTTAGTACGGCAGTATCGGCAAACGATGACGTTGGAACTAATGGAATTCCGTTTGGCAGAAATGTTGCGACGTATCGAAAGGCAAGAACTGTAACAAGACCGTACACGCCGGAAATTACGGCAAAGACAATATGCGGAAGTGCCATAAACAGCCTTCCCGCACCCATAGCGGCCAGAGCACGGTCCTCATCGGGGTCGCTCAAACGCTCGGCACGCAACGCGAAATACAAAAGCAGGGCTATAAATATTGCCGGCAGCGATAAGCCTAAGTAAATCAGACGGTTGATATTTTCTATGCGGGAAACGGCGTATTCGGCGCGCACGGCATCGAATTTCACCTCGCAATCGGGGGCAATACGGCGCAACTCGGCTACGGCCTCCTGTATTATCTCGCGACTGCAATATTCCGGACGTAAAGTTATTCGCGCAGTTGCGGGCAAAGGATTGCCCTCCGTAATTTCGTCCAAATCGCTTATTTGGGCGGAAATTTTATTCCATGATTCTACGGCCGGAATATTGAGCGATTCGCCGATATAGTACAAGGCTCCGAACTGTCTCGCAGTAAAAGCGGCTTCGGTGCTGTCGGTATTAGTCGGAAAAACCGCTATTATCGGAAAATCGGCGGCAACAAGCGAGGCTTCGGATTGTGCGTATTCGCGCCATTCGGCTGTAAAAACTGCAACACAAGCGGCAAATATCATTACAAGCGTAAGTCGCGTGGCGGCAATGCGGCGACGCTTTCGCAATAAACGTCCGCGACGTATTGAGAAGCCAAGCATAATCAAATCTCGACAAAGGCAGATGTTTTTTTTTGCAAGTTGCTCTCACGTAAAAACATCTCAAAAATAGAGGTTACGCCGCAATAAGCGCGGTGGCTTTTATTCGATGGCCTTGCAAGACGCAACGCGCAAATAAGCCGAATTAGGAAAATCATGCTTTAAACGAGCGAACAATTCCTCTGCTTTTGCAGCAGTGCCTAATCCGCAGAAAACATGCCCGAGCCGTACCAATGATTTTTCTAATACCTGACTCGGCGTTGCATCGTTTTCGATTAATGCGGCAAGTATTTTACGCGCATCTTCCAATAGCCCTTGTACGGCGGCACATTCTGCATTCATAAACATCACATCGGGCAAAATCCGACTTTGCTTCGGAAGTGTTTGCCTCAAACGAACGAAAATTGCACAAGCTTCGCCGTATTGCTTCCCTTGATATAGTTCTACGGCTTTTTCATAATCTTCGGACTCCGTGCCGGATTTCGGCACATCGCCTACGGTAATTGTAAGCGTATCGGCAAAACGTTTATCTGGTTCGCCCTGCTTGTTCGATTGCTCGGAAGAGACAACCGTTGATGCTTTTGTATGAAAAAGCGAGCCGCGCACAGGCCGCTGTGCCGCGCTCGGCATTACGATACAGCAAAGCACGGCGACGCATAACGCCGTCCGTATAAACGTCGCTTTTTTTGCAAAGCATAGCGATATTTCAAGCTTTTTCACCAAGTTTCTCCTCGTTTATCGAGTAAAGCAACCATCGCCGGATAACTTGACGCGCCGCATTATTCTGCGAAACGTCAAGTTGCATTACAAGCCTATGCAAATCAAGCATTTTTACGCGCTAATATGTTGTACGACAACAACATAGCACACCTGCTATTTTAGCGTCTTTTTCCAGAGCATCATAGCTTTGGTAAGGTCGGCTGATAATACCGCAAATGCTCCGCCGAACGCGATAGATTTTTCAGCGTCGTCTTTTTTACCTTGAACGGCAAAATTCAACACATTGGCTGCCTCTGCGTGAAACTTAGCATGAATATCTTTGATTTTTTTGTATTCATCTGTCGCTTTGATTGCCGGCGACAATGAGTACAGCCATTTTCCAAAGTCGCATACGTTATCGAGTCGAACCGTTGCTACGGAGAATTCGCTTTTCCCTGCGTCTATGGCACTACGAAGCCGCTGTTTCCACAAGCCGTGGCCGCCTATTGCTTTGTTTATTTGTTCTTCTGTTACCATTAGAGGAATTTTTGTCGTTTATTTGTAAATTAAAGCCTGTATATTTTTGCGCTTGCGTTTTCAAAACAGAAACGGCGCGGTCTGCTTTAAGCAATCGGACTGAACCTTGCTTGGAAAAATCGTAAATACTTAGGCTCGAACGTCATTTCAAGCCCTTTCGCTCTCGTGCGTGCTTCATAAACTTCGGCGACAGATTCGGCGGTTACGTCCATGTGTGCCTGCGTATAAACTCGGCGTGGGATAGTCAGCCGCACCAATTCCAATTTCGGATAATAATTTTTTCCGGTTTTGACATCGCGTCCCGCACTTACAATACCGCGCTCCATGCTTCGTATGCCGGAATCTATGTAAAGTTCTGCCGCCAAAGTCTGCGCCGGGAAATTATCCTGCGAAATATGCGGATAAAAGCGTTTTGCGTCCAAATAAATAGCATGACCTCCCACGGGTAAAACTATCGGTACGCCGTATTCCTGTAACTGCGCACCAAGATATTCCACTTGTCCCACACGTGCTTGAATATGGTCATCTTGAACGGCTTCTTCGATACCGCGCGCCATTGCCTCCATATCGCGTCCTGCCAAACCTCCGTAAGTGTGCATACCCTCATATACTACCACAAGCGAACGGGCTTCTTCATAAATATCTTCGTCGTTAATGGCAAGAAATCCGCCTATGTTTACAAGCAGGTCTTTTTTGCCGCTCATGGTGCAACCGTCGGTATACGAACACATTTCGCGCAATATTTCGGCTGTGGTTTTATTGGCGTATCCATCTTCGCGGCATTGAATAAAGTATGCGTTTTCCACGGCGCGGGTTGCGTCCATAATAACCTTAATCCCGTGCTTTGAGCATAAAGCACGAACATCGCGCATATTTTTCATGGAAATGGGCTGCCCGCCCGCCATATTTACCGTTGCGGCTACGCTTACATAAGGAATTTTATCCGCGCCGACTTTTGCTATCAGATTTTCTAATTTATTTAGGTCGATATCGCCCTTAAACGGCAGTAGCGATGTCGGGTCGTGCGCCTCGTCAATAATAATATCAACAAATTGTCCACCGGATAGCTCCTGATGCAGGCGTGTGGTTGTGAAATACATATTTCCCGGCACATAGTCGCCTTGTTTAATCAGAATACGCGAAATTAAATGCTCCGCTCCGCGGCCTTGATGTGTCGGAATTAAATATTTATAGCCGTAATATTTCTGCACGTTTTCTTCCAAATGATAGAAGTTTTTCGAACCCGAATACGCCTCGTCGCCCATCATCATGCCGGCCCATTGATAATCGCTCATCGCGCTTGTGCCGCTATCGGTCAGCAAGTCAATATATACATCTTCGGAATAAAGCAGAAAAGTGTTGTATCCCGCCTTGCGTATGGCATCTTCACGATATTGGCGCGTTGTTTTGCGTAGCGGCTCCACCATTTTGATTTTGTAAGGTTCGGCCCAGCTGCGTTTGGTTATCTTCGACATATTTCGGTTTCCGTAAAAATGAAAGAAAGTTGCGTAAATTGTATTTTATTCTCTGAGTATTTACCGCATTATTCCCGGGGATTTTTCCACCATGTCAAATCAACGGCCTCTTCACCGCCGTCCACGTTGATTGTAGTGCCCGTAATCCATGCGGCTTCCGGCCGAACAAGCAGAGCAAGAACTTTTGCAACGTCATCGGGTATGGTTAGTCTGTGGTGCGGATTACGCATGTGGGCGTGTTTCATAATAATATCGTTGCCCGGGATACGCCTCAGGGCCGGCGTATCGGTTACTCCGGCACAAATTGCATTGATGGTAATTCCGTGCGGTGCAAGCTCAAGTGCCAGTTGCCTTACATAAGATTCGAGCGCGGCCTTAGCTGCGGAAACAATTCCGTAAGTGGGAAGAACGCGACGGCTGCCAGCGCTTGTAAGTGCAAAAATTCTACTGCCCTCACCCAGCAGATTGTCAAAGACAAGAGCCTGCGTCCAATATACAAGAGTATTGGCCATAACGTCGAGCGTCATTTCCACTTGCTTTTGAGTGGCCGATTGCAACGGCGATTCGCCGATAAACGGCAGCAATGTTCCGAATGCAAGAGAATGAAGCATTACTTTTACCGATGCCCCTTTGTTTGCGGCCAATTCCGAAGATATTGCGGCAACTACTTCGGCACGGCGTTCTGCATCGGCAGCGTTCGTATTGAAAAAAATTGCTTTTGCCCCGCGTTGTTCAATACCTTCGATAGTTTCCTGAACCTTAGGCAATGTTGCGGCACGGTCTAAATGAACGCCTATAATATTGAAGCCGCCCTCAGCCAAAGCATAAGCGCAAGCTTGCCCGAAGCCGCTCGAAGCACCGAGTATAAGCGCGTAATCACGAAATTCCAACATAATTAAAAGTCCTTTTCGGATGCGAAACCCAAATTTATCCGCAAAATTATGAATAGCCGACAAGGTGGCAAAGAAAGCCGCCGTTAATTGTGTTAAAGATTACGAGCCGCCGCTAATTGTGTTGCGGTTTGCGACGACACGGCGAAAAATCGTATTTTTGCGGCGCGAACGCAGTACGCAATCATAAACGAGTGTTTCCCATTCATCTTTTGCGCCCGCTATGCTTCAGGATTTTCTTAATTCCGCGCCGATTCCTTTGCTTTCTGCATTGGCAACGTTAGTTATGCTACTTGACGCAATGAAACGCGACGGTGCGCGCATCGTATTCGGATTCAGCGTTTTTTCACTGACGGCCGCAATGGCCGCCGCCATTTACACTATGTTTTTGCCGGATAAAACAACGGCATTTAACAATATGATAACTTGCGGCGGATACGGAGCGTATTTCGATATTGTGTTTTGCTTGGGCGGAGTACTTACTCTGCTTGCTGCACGTCCGTTTCTGCTGGCTTCAAATACCGAACACGGCGAGTTCTATTCGCTTATACTTTTTTCGATATGCGGAATGTTTCTTATTGCCCATTCCAACAATCTGCTTACGCTCTTTATCGGCATAGAGGTTATGTCGGTATCGTTCTATATTTTGTCGGGCTATTTGCGGACTTCGCGATTCTCGATAGAAGCCTCGCTCAAATATTTTCTGCTCGGTGCATTCATAACCGGCTTTTTAGTGTACGGAATGGCTCTTATTTACGGATCCGCCGGTGCGCTCGGTTACAATGAAATTTATCAGGCCGTTCAAGGCGAAACGGGCGCACGATTTCCGATGATATTACTTCTCGGCGTGGGATTGCTTATCATAGGATTGAGCTTTAAATCCGCCATATTTCCGTTTCATCAATGGGCACCCGATGTGTATCAGGGTGCGCCAACCATCGTTACCGCGTTTATGAGTACAGCCGGAAAAGCAGCCGCATTCAGCGCGTTTATACCGATATTGGCTGTTTTAACACCGGAATCTTCGTTGCCCGTAGCTGCAAAAATCGGTATGCTTTTGGCTGTTTTATCGGCGGCAACTATGCTCGTGGGAAATATTAGCGCGGTAGTACAGAAAAATATCAAGCGAATGTTGGCTTATTCGTCGGTGGCGCATGCCGGATATATGATGATGGGGCTGGCGGCCGGCTCGGTACGCGGTGCAAGCGGTATTGTATTCTACGTAACCGCCTATATGTTTATGCAAATAGGTGCGTTTATCCTGATTTCGGCACTTGAACGCGGAAGCGAAGAACGCTATCAAAATTTAGAAGACTATGCAGGACTTGCCAAAAAACATCCCGTAATGGCGGCGTTAATGTCTGTTTTTATGCTTTCGCTTACGGGCATCCCTCCGTTCGCGGGATTTTTCGGCAAATACTATCTGTTTACCGCCGCAATAGAATCAGGCTATACTTGGCTTACGATAATCGCCGTAATTTCTTCCGTTATTTCGGTGTATTTCTATATCGGCCTTATAGTTGCAATGTATTTCCGTGAATCCGACGTGCAGGAACAAGATTCTCGGCCCGGACTTGCCGGAATTTCGCTTGTTATCTCTGCCGCCGGCGTGATTATACTTGGCGTAATTCCTCAGTTTATAGATAAAATAGCAAAATCGCTGTTTTAGGCGCAAAAGCACAGTCATTTGCATTTTCACTCGACACGTGCGTTTAACTTTTTGCCGAAAAGGCGGTTGTTCTGTATGAATATGCCGCCTTTTTCTTTTTTTTCGTATGCGAATTATTCTCATTCTTGCAATATGTGCTTGCTTTGCAGGCACTTTTCGGACTGCGGCGCAGCCCGACGGCAAGACTTATCTCGATGCGGCAAATAAATACCGCGATACGTTAGATTTCGATATTACTCTTTTCGGCAAACCGCTTCGCGCTGAATTTTACGTTGAAAATACCGGCAACACAACAATATATATTCCCAAAAAAGTAGTTCCGTTTTTCTCTATCGAACGCTACTCCAATGCGCCGAGCGATTTCCGGCATTTAGAATTTACCAATGAAACACCGCTCGAATTTCAGGTAACAACGGCAAAAAGAAAAGACACGTTCCGCCTGATATTCACTTCCAATCCCGACACATCAAAACTAGACTACGCACTCGGCTTCAAAATCGGGCGCATGGTTGTCGGCTTGGCCGACAGAATTGATGCCGATATACCGTTCAAAAAGCCCGATACATTTACTTTAATAGCCTGGAAAACAAAGGATTATCTTGCCTCAAAGAAAACGGAAATCAACTTTGATTCGGTTTATTTGGGTGCGGAAAACGTAAGAACGGAATGGATGCTCAAAAATGTGTCGGATAATTCAATTACCGTATTCGGTAATAGAATTACGCCGCTTTCTCCGGTTATAGGTTTAAGCGGATTTTCGGTAACAACTCCGCTCGATACTGTAAGAATGCCCGGCGATTCGCATCAGCCATGGACTATTCGCTATCGCCCCGCCTCGCGCGGTGCCGATAGTGCGCGCTTGGCTTTGGACTATTCGCCGAATATTAACGGGCATGCAGACTCGGCACAACTGATTCTGCGCGGCTTTGGCATACAGCAGGAAATTATACTGAGCAATAGAACTTCCGGCCGTCCTAATCCAGTAACAATACGCGGCGATACTATAGATGCGGGCGATATAAACATTGGCGAAGAAGCACAAATAAACATCGTTATCGAGAATAAAGGCAATCTTGCTTTCGGTTTCAACGGCGGTACGCTTGGCGGACAAACCGACTATTTTTCTTTGGAACGTGCTTTTAATGTTGCACAACGCTTGCCCGTCGGAGGATTTGACAGCGCAATTGTACGCTTCCAACCCGAACGTCGCGGCGCATTTACGGCTACATTTACCGTTGCAAGCGATATTCGCTCGCGCATTCCTACTGCACCGGACGCTGCCTCGAAAATAACTTGGTTTGTTCGCGGGCGTGCAGTCGAACCGGAACTTGCTCTCGGATCCGAAATACGCGACACCATAAATTTCGGTCAATTTATTATGCCGGCAGACAATTTATGCCCTTCGGCATCTGTTCGGCGATTCATAGCACGTAATATCGGAAACTCGACGCTGACTTTAACTTTTGACAAGACACGCCCGCCTTTTCGTGTTTTAGGCGATTCGAAGCGCGATATTTTACCGGCCGACAGTACGATTATAGAAATTGAATTCTTTCCGCAGACCGCCGGTGCGTTTTCCTCGGCAATGACCATAACTACAAACGAGCCGGACGGGAAGAATTTTCGCTCTTTCGTGCTGATTGGCGCGGCTGTTACGCAAGAGTTGCATATTTCATTGCCCAATATCGTTTCGGCCGCGGGGCGCAAAGTATCTGCGTCAATAACTGCCGCCGCAACAGCACGATACGCAACAAGTTTTTCTGCCGTACTGATTTACGATACAACGTTGCTTGATTTTACGGGCTTTGACAAAAACGGAACATCTTCCGAATCTGCCTCGTTATTGATAGACGACTTGACTCGCGGCGCAATAGGCTTTACTTTGCGCGACGCAAACGGAGGATTGTTTAACAAAGATACTTTGATTAAAGCCGAGTTTTCAACATATCTCGGTGCGCCGTTGCCAACTTTACTTACCCTTGCATATCCGAAAGCAGGAACAGAAGTATGTGATTCGGCTGCATATATTTCCATGCAAAACGGAAGTTACGGTACGGACTCTTCATGCGGTGCGGCATATCGTGCGATTTTAGGAATGAAAGGTATATTTCGCTTTGTACAAATCGGCGAGAATCCTGCATCCGGCCGGTTGGAATTTGCCTTTGGAACTGCCTTTCCGATTGAAACTTCCATAATTCTTTACAATTCGGTAGGTATGGAAGAGGCCGTTTTAGCACGCGGTACATTCGGCGAAGGTATGCATTACGCCGAATACTCGACCGACAGTTGCGCTCCCGGTTTATATTTCGTGGAGATGCGAGCCGGTATTTATCGTAAATTATTTCCCGTCATCGTAGTACGATGAAAAGCCCTTTGCGTTATCCGGGCGGTAAAAGTCGTGCCGCTAAACGAATTATCGAGCTTTTACCGGATTTTACGGAATATCGCGAACCGTTCATTGGCGGCGGTTCGGTATTTTTCGGACTGAAATCCGTTTTTCCGCACGAGGCTTATTGGATTAACGATTTATATCCCGAACTCTATGCTTGCTGGCTACACGTCCGCGACGATATCGGCGGCGTTGTAGACTTAATTCGCGTATGGCGCGATAAATTTTCCGACGGCCGGTTATTGCATACTTTTCTCTCCGAAAATATGCCGGATTTCGGCGGTATAGAAAAAGCGGCAGCGTTTTTTATATTTAATCGCATAACTTTTTCCGGCACAACCGAAAGCGGCGGCTATTCCGAACAAGCGTTCCGCGGGCGTTTTACCGACAGCTCGATAGAACGACTTCTCGCGGCAAGCGTTGCGTTGCGCGGAACTGCCATAACAAATCTTGATTATGCCGACGTTGCGCTTGCACCGGGCAATGATGTGGCTGTTTTTCTTGACCCACCGTATTATTCCGCAGAGAAATCAAGGCTTTACGGAAAAAACGGCTCTCTTCACGCCGGATTTGACCATGAAAGATTTGCAGACGTTATGCGCCGGTGTCCGCATAAATGGCTCGTAACCTACGATGACAGTCCGTACATTCGCGGACTGTTTTCTTTTGCCCGCATTTTCGCTTGGGATTTGACTTACGGTATGAGGAACGTAACCCCAAATGGAAATCAAATAGGCAAAGAGCTCTTTATTTCCAATTACTTAGAATCAATAACACCCAAAGAAACAAGGCAATCCGCATTATTCCGATAATTTTTTGAAAGTGAGTTTCTGCAAAATTACCAGCGAAATTCAACGGAAACTTAACGACTATTTATCGCTTTATTAAAGTTGTACCTTCTATTCGGTCTTTAATCGTAACAGTCAGTCTGTATGCGCCGCTTGGAAGTGTTGCCGTGGAAATTGGAATATGCAGAGTTTGGGGAAAATAAGCATATCCTGTCGCAGCAACGGTTGTTTTTCCTATGGCATCGGTCAAATTAATGCTCCACGCGCCAACAGCGGTAAATGCACAATTTGCCGTTCCAAGAGTAGGATTCGGCCAAATATTCAGCAGAATCGGTTCAAAAGCTTCTTCTGCGGCCGACGCGGATTCACGTCGTATTTCATAGTGCGGAGTTTGACGTGTAAGCCCTTGTTTATTAGTCGCTTCAATCGAATAACGAATCCAATCCTCATTGCTTAAATCTGCGGCGGCAGTCCATAAATTCTGCTGTGTACCGCGTTGCATTGCAATTCGTCTCGGCCGCAAATCACTTGCTTCATGTATTATCATAGCAGCAGATATAATGCTGTCGGCCGCGTCGAACGGGTCGGAAGCAATATTGGCAATAAGCGAAGCAGACGATTTACCGAGAGCTGCGGAATCAAGCGGGCGATGCATAATATACGGCCCCGCGCCCCAAGCATAATAACCGAAAGCGCGAAGTTGTGAATAATCCGCTTCCCATGTAGTGTACATCATTCCGTCAATATTTTCAATTCCTTCTTGCGCCAGCCTCCACGAGCGAATAGCAGCCGACGTACCTGCGTCGTAATATGGCGAAGTAATCTGCCTGAAACCTTGACGGGCAAAGAAATTCATGCTTTTTTCCTTTTTTCCGCCGTTCCAATTTACAATGGTAAGAGTTTTCGGTATATCGAGCCAAATACCGGTTAAATCACCGTTTATCAGATAGTAATTATTAACGGCATTATGCAGCGAATCGAACATATCGCTCCACACAAAGCGCCGCGACGACGACGCGACGGACGCTATAATCGAATCGCATTTACGCACATTATCGGCCAATATGGCCGCCGGAGAAATTTTACGCCTCAAGCAGGATGAATCGCGATTCAAATTGCGTATTTCATCGTGGCTCAGGAAAAAGTTTTCCGGTTTGTATAAATTATTCACACGCGAAATTTGGTCACCGAGAATATTGTAAAGCGTATCCTCCGACGGACACACCATAACGCTGCCATTGCCCTGATTATTGCTAACAGCCGTAAAAGGATGGAAATACGAAACGAGAATCGTGTCGCCGTTGCGTAACCAGCCGCCGGGCAAACAGCGTAACGCAGGCGGCGTATGATACGGCCCGAACGTTCCGTTACTTTTCGCGGCTATCGTATCGAAAACAGGGGCAAAATCTATGTTTTCCAAATATCGGAAACCCGTTGCTTTTTTGTAAATACTTAAAGGTGCGCCGCTTCTTCGTAAAATATTGGTCAATCCGGCCGGCCTTATTTCAAAATCATCAATCCAAAATTCGCCGCCATTAACACCCCACACGCCGCAATACAAAGATACGCTTGCAGACTCCAATGTATTAAAACTTGTTTCTATGCGCAACCAGCCGTTAGTCGTAGGCGGAATATCCAATGCCGTAAAAGTAAGTGTGTGCGACGCGCCTTTTGCATCTTTGCCTATTGCTAAAAGTTGAAAGCTGCCTCCCTGCAAGTTCAGAGTTTTAATCCACGCACTCATAACGTAATATCCGTGAGGCGCACAATTCACCGTTTGGGAGAAACGTGCATTACCCGCAGCATTGGACGTTCGCACATCAGTAGCATGCGCACTTGCCTTACCTGTGTGAAATGTTGTTTTATCCTGCTTGAAACAATCGTCATAGAATCCCCAGCCCGGGAATTTTCCTTGTGCATTTACATTCTCGAAACCTCCTTCGGGCAATGATACGTTTGCGTCGGTAATCAGTCGCGCCGTATCGCCGGAAACAATATATTCGCTCCGCGCCTCCACTCCCTCCGCAAGATTTACATTATGTTGCAAGATGCCGTCCGACCATCCGATATTGCACACACTCGGGATTATATCCAAATTTCGTGCAGTGCATAAACGCTTAAGCGAATCTACATTGGCAAAGTACTTTGCAGTCATTCTATCGATTATATTATACTTGTAATCACTCTGTTGTATGCCGTTCATTTTATATTTTATCATCGTGTCGACAATCGCGGCAAGTTTGGATATATTGTTATCCGACAGCAGGTTATGTTGAGAAAACATCCAACGAATCGGGTAATCGGGTGCGTCCCATACATGGCAAGCGGGCAGTATTTTGGCATTTTTGTCGAGCAATTGCAATACAGTTGCAACCGCATTGAACGCACCGTCGTAATCATTAAACATTATTACGGCTTCGCGAGAACGTATATCAGCAATGTATCCGCCTTGCACTGAAGGTACGGTTTCAATACTATTCAGAGTTTTTTTTCGGAAAACGGTATAAAATGCATTATCGGACGGCACCAATACAATGGCCGGAAACTGCACGGGCGGTACGGAATTAATATATGCGGCAAGCGATTTTCGCTCAATAGAAATTCCTGCTCTAAGCAAAATTTCACGCTGTAAATAATCGGCGGCGCGAAGTATTTCCGGCGAAACACTATCGGGCAGAATCAGTTGCGTCTGCGAAGAAAGAGAAAACGGCGGTAATTCGCCGTAAGAATATGCGGTTTTCGGCGGTGGAACCAGCGTTGTTATATTTTGCGCAAAAATGTGCGCAACCATAAAAATCACCGACAAAACAAAGACGAACAGTTTCATACAACACCCCGACATATTATGACAAACAACTTAATTACGCTGTTCTTTGCAAGATGCTTTCGATACTTTGTTCCATTCCGAAAAAGACAAGGCTATACAAAAGCATACATTGACATTGCGAAACTACAAAAGACACAGATTATTAAGCATGGCACGTTTTATTTATTTTATCTCTATCCTATTGTGGCATTGAATTTGCGTTACTCGGAACACGTATTTGCATTGCAAAACGGAATTTTATTCGCCAGACTAACATAGAACTGCATAAACAACTAATTACAAACGAGTTACGCGCCTGCAAACAAAAGTTGTCGAGCAAAGTATTCAACAGCTTTCAATCGTGATACTGATAGAATTATCATTGCCTTTTACAATGATGATAAAATTATCAGTATTCTTTGTTTATTCCGTGGAAGTATATTGTTGCAAGGTTGTAAACTTAAAATAGATACGGCATAAAATTAAGTTTCTTCTCCAAAAGTGGCGTTTTTAACATGTGAACGCCACTTTTACTATTTTTAGGGCTGTTCTGACCAAAAAAATTAGGACTATACAAAGCAAAAAAGCGGCTAACCCCTATTTTTGCGTTCAAATGGTGGGAGAAAGTGGGGGATTTTCTTACGCCGTTATGGAGTGATGGGAGAAATTACGCGGCGCAAGGGGGAAGTGCCGAGAGTTTCTCCCTCTTTCCTTGTTTAGAAGAGAAATAAAATCCGACAAATGCCCGACAACATTTTTTCTGCCTTTCTCCTATGTCGTTTTTCAAAGGTCAGGAAATATATTCGATAGACAACAAAGGGCGCGTCAATGTTCCGGCAAAAATGCGCAAAACGCTTTCGCCCGACGCAAACGACACCTTTGTACTGACCCGCGGATCTGACCGTTGCATAGCCGCATATCCGCTTAATGCTTGGAAGCAGCACGAAGCGCGTTTTGCCGCACTTGACCAAAACGACCCTGCCAGCCGCTATCTTCTGCGAACCGTACTTTCTTGGTGCGAAGAGGCAGAAATTGATGCGCAACAGCGAATCTCTCTTTCCAAACGATATACCGATTTTGCAGACATAGAGGGTAAAGTTCTGATAGTCGGTATGATTGACCATATAGAATTTTGGAATCCGGACGAATTTGAACGCTATATGCAAAGCAGCGATGCGCCGTACGAGCAAATAGCCGCGGCCGTAATGAAACGCTGACAGACATCTGTTTTTTTCTGCTATGGACTCAACCTATCACATTCCGGTTCTTTTGCGCGAATCGGTCGACTTTCTCATTACGGACACAAACGGAATTTATATTGACGGAACGCTTGGCGGCGGCGGACACACCGCCGAAATTTTACGCAGATTATCGCCCGACGGCCGTCTTGTTTCGTTTGATGCGGACGCGATAGCCATAGCTCACTGCCGAGAGCGTTTCGCCGACGAGCTTGCAAAAGAAAATCCTCGATTGACGCTTCGAAACGAAAATTTTGTTCTATCGGGCGAACTTGCGGATATACGCGGAGCCGCATCCGGTTTATTGCTTGATTTGGGAACGTCGTCGCGGCAATTAGACAGTGCTTCCCGCGGTATCAGCCATCGCGTTAATGCTCGATTGGATATGCGGTTCGGCTATGCGGGAATCTCTGCCGAAGAATTGCTTAACGATGCAAAAGAAGACGTATTAGTCCGCATATTCCGCGAATACGGCGAAGAGCCTTTTGCCGTAGGCATAACTCGCAGAATTATAGAACGCCGACGGGTTTTTCCGCTAAGAACTACCAATGATTTGCGAATAATAATTCAAGAAATTGTGCCGCCGCATTTGGCGCCGCGCGCTCTTGCCCGCATTTTTCAAGCATTGCGCATTGCAGTTAATGACGAGCTTGGAATATTGGAGAAAACTCTGCGCAATATTGTTCCGCAGTTGAAATCCGGCGGGCGCATAGTGGTTATTTCGTATCATTCATTAGAAGACAGAATAGTAAAAAACGTATTTCGCGAATTATCATCGGCCGAAAATTCGAATTCCATAACAATTCTCACCCCAAAGCCGCTCGTTCCGTCTGCTGCCGAAACTGCCTCAAATCCACGCTCGCGCAGTGCGAAGCTCCGCGTTGCCGAAAAAAGAAAGCAAACACAATCTCTCGCCGCTGGCCGCTATCGGCCGTATGCCGAATAATCGCCAGAAATTTCGGCCGATTACAATGCACAGATTAAACGACTTATCTTTTAACTGCATAGTAATCAGCCGCTTATGTTATATGCACCATACTTCTGCATTATGGCATAATCCTTGTTTTATTTTTACCGGTGCCGCTGGTTCGCAGGGAAGCGACCACACAAAGTGCGGCAACATATCGTTAAAAAGTAAAACGGGGGAACACGATGGATTTTCATGTGCAACAGGCATTGACGGCCTATAAACAACCGGGCAGTCGTCCGCAAGGGATTGCAAGCGACAGAGCCGGATTCGCCGCCGAAATAGCCGAATCACTCGCCGCAAACAGCAGTCCGCTTTATGAAAGCGACGAGCGCATCGAGCAGTCGTTGAAATTGGATATTTTGGGCGGCGTACCGTCCGAACTTTACAATGCAGTTACCGAGGCGTTGCTATACGTCTATCGAGCAAATAAAAAAGCGCAGGAATTACTAAAACACGCAGAACATATTTATGCTCAAAGAACTTTACACGGCAGCTCTGGGAATGATTCCCCAACAGACGCGGCTGGAAGTATTGGCTAATAACATAGCCAATGCAAATACCGTAGGTTTTAAGCGTGAATCGGCTTTCGAGCAGTCGCTGATAGAGGCGAGGGAAAACCTGAATTCGGTTCGTGGCGATGCGGAAACCGAAGATACACCTACGTATTCCTACACCGATTTCTCGTCGGGCGCACTTGAGCGCACAGGCAACGGGTTCGATTTGGCATTGGGCAAAAACGACCAATATTTTCTGCTGAACGACGACAACGGCAAAGAATACTACACTCGCGCAGGACATTTTACATTGCTTGGAAACGGCACTCTCGGCTCTCCCGACGGCAAAATACTGATGGGAGAATCCGGCCCGATAACATTGCTTTCATCTGAATACGGCGAGCAATTGCCAAACGATGAAAAAGCCGTAACGTTGCGCGTGGAAACCAACGGCGAGGTTTTCGCCAATGAACGGCCTGTCGGAAAATTACAAATATTTTCTATAGACAATCCGCAAAGCTTGCAACGGCACACCGGTTCGCAATTTGCCGCTTCGGACGAAACGAATATTACGCCTGTAGGCTTGCAGGATATTGCCGTAAAACAAGGTTACGTCGAAAACTCTAACGTAAATATCATCTCGGAAATGGTAGAAATGATACAATTGCAAAGGCTGTTTGAAGCAGGGCAAAAAGTTATTTCGACAAATGACGGAACTTTGGACAGAAGCATTGATATGTCGAGGTTTGCATAAGAAACAGCGGCCGAAGTTTACTCCGAAAACAAAAGTATTTCACCGTTTTTACGGAATAAACAACGTTTGCCTCAATAATTAACAATCGGAATACGGTTATGGATAAAACATTGCGTACGGCGGCTACGGGACTTTCGTCGCAGCAACGATTTGTGGAGATAATCGCCAATAACTTGGCGAACGTTAATACTACCGGCTACAAAAAAGTTCGCCCCGAATTTCAAGATTTACTCTATGAAACTATTAGGGCGGCCGGCAATGCACAACAAGCCGGAACGGAAGCGTTGAATGAAATTCAAATAGGCTCGGGCGCAGAGCTGACTGCAACAACCAAGCAATTTTCTCAAGGCGATTTGCAGAACACGAACAATCCGCTCGATATAGCCATACGCGGCGAAGGTTTTTTTATACTGCGCAAGCCGGACAACACTTTCGCATATACGCGCGACGGTTCGTTTCAACGTGACCGAAACGGGCAAATCGTTACATCGCAAGGATATATACTTGAACCGGGCATTACCGTGCCCGACAATGCCGTCGAAGTTCGCATTTCGCGTAACGGTGCCGTCAGTGTGATAACCGATACAGGAACTGACGAGCAAACTCTGGGGCAAATCGAGCTTGCACGATTCGTTAATCCGGCAGGATTACATTCGGCCGGCGAAAATATCTATCTTGAATCCGTCGCTTCGGGGCGTGCTTTTTTTGAACAACCCGGACTTAACAATACGGGCGAAGTAGTCCAAGCGCAACTTGAAGCTTCAAACGTAGACCTCGTTACCGAAATGGTAAATATGATTGTGGCGCAACGCGCTTACGAGCTTAACTCTAAGTCGGTAAAAACAGCCGACGATATTTTGGCTATCGCTTCTAATTTGAAACGTTAAACAATGACGGCAAGAAAACACCTAATAATAGGCGGCAGAACGCAAAAGAACAATGGCGGCGCAACGGAAGTTTTACTTCGATTTTTAATTGCGGCGTTAATAGTTATTCTTACGGCTACTCTTGTCGTAAAGTCGCAAAGCGTGTTTTCAGGTTCGCAACTTCGTAGCGCGGCGGTCGACTACGCTTACGGCATAGCGGGAAATGATGCGGAAATAGCGGTTATTTCGGCTGTTTCCGAAGAAAAGTTTACAGAAAGCGGCGTTACTGCGCGTTGCACCGGCGAATCTTTTCGCGGTAAATGCAGCGTTGCCATAGAGTTTCTGCTGAACGACAAAATTATTCGCCGTACAAGTGTGGCAATTTACGCGAAAATATATCGGAGCGTAGCCGTAGCATCTGAATCGCTCGCGCCGGGCGTATCGCTTTCCGAAGGAAAATATGAGATTCGCAAGCAAGACGTTTCCGCGTATTCGGACGGCGATATTCCGTCGCCCGATGAATTGAACGGTGCCGCATTGCGCCGGCCGGTTGGCAAGGGGTTTATCATTACTCGCTCGACACTATTGGCAGCCGGCGGAGTTCGCCGCGGCGAAACCATTGCAATTCGCGTAATTGCAGGCACAATAACACTAACAACGTCCGGCACAGCATTGAACGATGCCTCGCCGGGCGAAATGATTCGCGTTACACGCAATGGCTCTGCAAATGTTTTTGCCGGATTACTTGCCGATGACTCTACCGTAGAAATTACAGTAAAAAAGTAGAAAAGGAACATCGCCATGAATACTCTGTTGTTTCGATTTATCGTTGTTTTTACGGCTGTTTTCTTGTCGTTAGCCGCAGAATACTCCGTTGCTCAATTTAATCAGAACAGCGCACGTTCGTTATTTTCCGACGTTCGCGCTTATCGCGTTGGCGATGCCGTTACCATAGTCATTACCGAAGAAACCAGCGCGGATAATTCAGCTACGACGGCTCAAAGTGCCAAAACCGATTTGAGCGTATCGGCAGGCGGCTCTGCCGGAAGCACATCACTCGACGCAAAAGGCGGCATAGGCACCGGCAATGAGTTCAGCGGACGCGGGCAAACCACCCGCAACGAGCGTTTCCGGGCACGGTTAAGCGCACGAGTTACAGCCGTAGAGCAAAACGGCAATCTGAAAATCGAGGGCAAGCGCATATTTCAGCTGAACGGCGAAAATCAGTCAATAACGCTTACCGGATATGCACGGCCTGTTGACATTCAATCCGACAATTCAATAACTTCGTCGGCAATTATGGATTTGTCAATTACTTACGAAGGCGACGGTACAGTTACCAAGGCGCAGGAACCGGGCATTCTAACGCGATTTTTACGTTGGCTGTTTTAAGCGGAGGATTAGGTAATGACTCTGTTTTCAAAATATTTCTTCTGTGCGATACTTGCCGCAACAGCCGTAATTCCGGCTTATTCTTCAAGAATAAAGGATATAGCGACAATCGAGGGCGTAAACGGTTCGCAGGTTGTAGGCTACGGCTTGGTAACCGGTTTATCAAATACCGGCGATACGCAGCAATCACGATTTACGATGCAATCGGTAGCCAATATGCTGAAACGCTTCGGCATTACGGTTCCCGCACAAATCAACGGTATTCGCTCGCGTAATGTAGCCGCCGTTATGGTAACGGCCATTGTTCCGCCGTTTTCGCGAAAAGGCGGTAAAATAGACGTACAGGTATCAAGCATAGGTGATGCCCGTTCTCTTCAAGGCGGCATTTTGATTATGACACCGCTTTCCGATGCGGACGGCTCCGTCGTGGGAATGGCGCAAGGCAGCGTCTCCGTAGGCGGTTATGATTTTCAGGCAGACGGTTCGCGTGTAGGCAGAAATTTCACGGCTTCGGGGCGCGTACCGGGCGGAGTAATTCTAGAACGTGAAAGCAAAACGGAATTTATCCGCGATCAACTGCTGCGAGTAGTTCTGCGCGATCCGGATTTTACCACAAGCAGTCGGGTAGCCGACGGTATAAACCGCCTTCAATCGCTGGCTAATGCAGCAACGGCTATTGATGCGGCTACAATCGAAGTAAAACTTCCGGCCGGACAAAATCCGGGGCAAATAACCGGAATTATTTCTCAAATCGAAAATCTGCAAGTTACAGCCGAACCGGCCGCACGTGTTGTGATAAACGAACGTACCGGCACCGTCGTGGTAGGCGGCGCGGCGCAACTTCTGCCCGCAGTAGTGGCGCACGGCGGACTTGAAGTGCAAATTCAGCGTGTAACCACTCAAGCACCGCAAGCACCATTTACGGTAAATGCATCAAAACCAGTTCAAAACTCCACGATTACGACGGAGCAGGAAAAGAACCCGCCCGTTCTGTTGCCGGCAACTACAACCGTTCAAGATATGGCCGCTGCGCTCACTTTGCTAAAGGTAACACCTCGCGACCTTATCGCTATTTTTCAGGCATTGAAAGAAGCGGGCTCATTGCAAGGCGAATTGATTGTTCAATAATTCATCGGAAAGCAGGTAAACAATGAATGACTTTTCGCCGAATATTTCTCTGACTTCACTATCGTCGGGACGCGCAGAATCTCTCGCCAAAAAAGCAGAAAACACGGCTAACGAACGACTTACACCCGAACAGCGCAATCAATACGCGCAAGCCGCACGAGGTTTTGAAGCCATGTTCGTAGAAATGATGCGCAAGCAAATGAAAGATGCCATGCTGGGCGATGAAGACGATGCGGATAAAGACGGCATGACATCGTTCGGCGCGGATACACTTGAAGGCTATACCGAAATGCAGTTTTCCGATTATGTGTCGAAAAGCGGCAAAGGTATGGGAATCGCTCAAGCACTTTACAAAAAATTAACCGGCGGCGAAGAACTCGCCTCTATTTCGCAGATAATGGTTGCGGGAAAATCGCCCGAAACACCCCAATCCGCAGTAATTGCCGATGTATCGCCGAATGTATCGCCGAATGTATCGCCGAATGTTCAAAATTCGACAATTCCCGACCGTATTGACGAGCGATTGCGTAGATTGGAGCCGATAATAAGCGCGGCCGCCAATCGCAACGGCGTTTCCCCCGAACTTATACGCGCCGTAACCCGAGCGGAATCAGCCGGAAAACACGATGCCGTTTCACCGGCCGGCGCAAAAGGTCTGATGCAACTTATGGACGGAACTGCCGCAGATTTAGGCGTACGGAACCCGTTTGACCCGGAACAGAATATTGAGGGCGGAGCAAAGTATTTAAGGAAAATGCTCGATATGTTCGGCGGAAACATCGAACTTGCTCTTGCCGCTTACAATGCAGGGCCGGGCAATGTGCGAAAACACGGCGGAATTCCGCCTTTCTCCGAAACGAAACAATACGTAAATCGCGTAATTAAGTACATGAAAAACGACAACTTACAGTAAGTATTACCTAAACACCGCGCTTACGCTGTTAATACGGCAAGTGCGCAGTGCCAGGAACACTCGGCAAAACGAATGATGAATACGCTCATAACGCTATTAGAAGAAGAAACAGCCCTATTACAATCACTTGTAGGCGCGGCCATGCGACAGCAACAGGCCTTGATAAGGTTGCGCGTGCCCGAACTTGAAGACGCAAACGCCGAGCAAGAGAAAATTTTGGGGCAAATCCGCCTAACCGAGCGACAACGTATGCGAACTTTAAGCTCTGAGCTGGGAATTACCGACCGCGATGCTACAACTATGTCTTTGAGTGCAATCATCTCGAAAACTGAATCCGACGAACGGAAAGCGTTAATCGGGTTACAAGAAAAGTTAAGCGGACTTACGCGGCAGTTGCAAGAAATTAACGCCATCAACCGTGTTCTGACGCATCGCGCTAGAACAAGCGTGCGCGAAGTGATGAGTTTTATCGAAGATAATAACGTACAGGTGTGTAATGTACGAATATAACGGTAAGATATGCGGCGCATACGAGTCCGCAAATTTTAAGGAGCGCAGGTTATGAGCCAGTTCGCCGGTCTTGAAATAGGAAAACGCGCAATACTTGCACAGCGTTTGGGCTTGGACGCAACAAGCAATAACATTGCAAACGTTAACACGCCCGGCTATGCACGCCAGCAAGTAGTTTTCACAGAAACCGACCCACGCACTCTTATAGGCAAAGGATTTATAGGAACAGGAGTTGTCGTCAGTCAAATTCGCAGTTTCCGCGAGGAATATTTCGATCGTGAAATCAGAGGCAATATTTCGCGGAATGCCGGATTTACTCTCGACGACAGAACGCTTAGGCGTATCGAAACATTGCTTCGCGAACCGAGCGACGGCGGGCTTGACAACTCCATGCAGAAATTCTTTAGTGCCTTTAACGATTTGTCGTTAAAACCGGAAGATTTAGGACGGCGCAATCTGACACTCGAAGCCGGACAAACACTTGCCGAAGATTTTCGAACCACAGCGGCAGCTATTCAGGATTTAAGAAAGCAGACATCGGAACGCTTGGCTATAGGAGTCGGTGAAGCAAATAGGATTCTATCCGATGTCGCCGAACTTAACAAGCAAATTACGGCCACAAAAGCGCAATCTCTCGATACATGGACTACACTCGTTAATCAGCGTTCGCAAAAATTGGAAGAATTGGCAAAATTCGGCGGCCCGCTTCACGTTTCCATTGATAATAACGGCCACGCAAACGTTTCCATGTCCGGCAGCAGCGTTGTTACGGGAACTACGGCAAACCGCCTGCAACTTAATGAAACAATTGATATAAGCGGTGAGCGAACAACGACTTTGGATATAGTTAATCAGCAAGGTGCCACACTGGTAACAATACGCCCGGAAAGCGGTGAATTTGCCTCGTCGCTTAAGCATCTGAACATTACGCTCGACGATAAAGACACAAGCGGCGGATTCTCCATAGCCAAAGAATTAAATACAATGGCAACTACACTAATATCAAAAGTAAATTCCATCACATCAACCGGTTACGGACTTGACGACGTTTCTGCGCCAAATCGCAATTTCTTCGTTGGGACAAGTGCCGCTTCTATAGACCTTGACGCTTCGGTGAAGGATAAGCCGAGGGATATTCCCGTATCGTCCGGCGCGGGGCTTGCCGGGAATAATACCATTGCACGGCAAATAGTCGCACTTGCCGATAGTTCCACGTTTTTGAGTAATCAGACACCTTCCGAATACTACTCGAATTTCCTGAATAAAATAGCAGATGCGGGCGACGACGCTTCTACGGGCATAAAAGTAACCGAAACCGTAGGCGACCAACTTAATGCCCAGCGTGAATCGGTTATAGGCGTTAACCTTGACGAAGAAGCAGTCAATCTTATCAAATATCAGCGAGCTTTCGAAGCAGCGGCACGAGTGGTAAATTCTACAAACGAAGTTCTGCAAACCGTCATCAATCTCGGACAATAAGAAAGGCTTATAATGCGTATTACAATGAACTCGCAAGCGACTATATATCAGCGCAATATATTCGATTTACAGGAGCGCACAGATGCGGAAAGCGTTCGTATCAGTACGGGAAAAAACTATCAAAGATTATCCGAATCTCCCAAATCCGTAGTTGACATTCAGCGTCTTTCTTCCTTGATAGACCGTAACTCGCTATATCGCGGCGGATTGGCGGAGGCCGGCGAAGAATTGACGCATACCGAAAGCGTTCTGGAAAACTTTTCGTATAATTTAAGCGAGGTTCGCCGCCTTGCCCTCGAATCACAAACAGTGGCGAACAGCGATAAACTGCCCGTTCTCGGTCAGCAAGTATACCAGCTTTTGCAAGACATGATTTCGACCGGCAATGCCAATTACGGCGGCAAATATCTGTTCGGAGGAACAAAAACAACCGACGGCTCTATAACACCTACGCCGCCGGCCGTTTCCACACGCCCGTTCGAATTAACTCAAAGTGCGCCGAATCCAAGTAACCCGTCAGGACTTTCCGTAGTATTTCAGGGAAATAACGACGACCGTATAATAAACAGAACACCTGCCGAGGCCGAGCGTATAAACGTTCGATCTGCCGATGTATTCGGAGGAAGCGGCACCGAAGTGTTCGATACGGTTGTAGAACTATACAACGTTCTTTCTTTTCGCGCCGACGGCTCGCTACGAACCTCATCTGACCCGTTCACCCACGACGAATCGGCCAAAACACAAAATCTGGTACGCAAACTTAGCAACAATATGAGCACGATTACCGTAGAAACCGGAAAAGTCGGTTATCGTAGCGCACGCTTTGACGCAATAGCGCAGCAGATTGACGAGGATAATATACGGTTAAAGGAATTTCGTTCGCAACAAGAGGACACGAATATTCCGGAGGCCGCATTAAAACTTAAACGCGAGCAAAATGCTCTCGATTATTCGCTTAAAATCGGTTCGCAATTATTCACGCAATCTTTATTCGATTTTCTTCGATAATACGTTTCGGCATACCGGCAACGAGAAATTTCTTTTAACAAGGAGATTCTCTGCGAATTAACGTGCTATTGCTCCGCAATTTTTCAGACAGCGTTCAGCTGCCGTTGCAATTCTTCGGTAACAATTCTCGGATTTGCCCTGCCTCCCGTAGCTTTAAGCGTTTGGCTGACGAAGAAGCCGAATAAATTTGTTTTACCGGCTTTGTATTTTTCCACGTTATCGCCGTTTGCCGCAAGTATTTCGCTTACAGCCTTCTCAATTTGCGCCACGTCCGAAATTTGCGCCAAATTTTTTTCGGAAACGATAACTTTAGGTGATTTTCCATTCGCCAAAACATCCGAAAATATCTCTTTGGCAATTTTACTGCTTACAACTTCGCCAACAAAGAGTTCTACTAATTCTGCTATATGCTTCGGTAAAACAGCCAGCTCGTTTATTCCGATTTTTCTGTCGGAAAGTATTCTCATCACTTCGGTCATTATCCAATTACTTACAGCCTTAAATCTGTCGGCACTTTTTGTTTCCAGCTCACCGGCGCAACGTTCAAAAAAATCCGAAAGCGATTTATCTTCCACAAATATTCCGGCATCGTAACGCGGAAGTCCGTAAAAATTCATAAAGCGTTGTTTGCGCTCCATCGGTAATTCGGGCAGTACCGACTTCACTCTTTCGACCCATTCGGCATTTACATAAACGCCGGCCAAATCAGGTTCGGGGAAGTATCGGTAATCATGCGCCTGCTCTTTGGAGCGCATAAGTTTGGTTTGTTGCGAGGAGGCATCCCACATTCGAGTTTCCTGCGTTACGAAGCCACCCGACTTGATGAGTGCAATCTGCCGGTCTGTTTCGTAGCCTATGGCTTTTTCTACATTACGAAAGCTGTTCAGATTTTTCACTTCGGTTTTTACGCCGAACTTTGTTGAGCCGCGCTTTCTCACCGACACATTCGCATCGCAACGCAACGAACCTTCTTCCAAATTGCCGTCGCAAATGCCCAAATACATTACAATTTGGCGGATTTGCATTAGATATTGGTATGCTTCCGTAGCACTGCGAATATCGGGTTCGCTTACAATCTCGATTAACGGTACGCCGCAACGATTGTAATCTATAAGCGTATCTATGTCCAAATCATGTATTGATTTGCCTGTGTCCTCCTCCATGTGGATACGGGTTATTCCGATGCGTTTTGTCGCGCCGTCGCCAAGTTCTATTTCGATTTTGCCGTCATAGCAAATCGGGTCGGAGTATTGCGAAATCTGATACCCTTTGGGCAAATCCGCATAGAAGTAATTTTTTCGCGAGAATATGGAATGTTCGCGTATTTTACAGCCGGTTGCGAGTCCCATTTTCAAGATAAATTCCACAAGATTACGATTAAGCTTAGGCAATGATCCGGGGTGCCCCAAGCAAACAGGACAAACATTGGTGTTCGGCAAAGCACCGAAATCGGAAGAGCAGCCGCAGAACGCTTTACTTTCGGTAAGTAGCTGCGCATGGACTTCCAGACCGATAACAGCCTCATATTCGCTGTTGGTCTCAACGATTGAAGTATTTGAAACTATTGATTCTGTCATACTTTTTCCGTAGTTTTAGTATCATTGCATTATTGAACGGTGTGCAATTTTTCTTTATTAGCGCAAATTTAGTGAAAATCGGCTTTGTTAAGCCGGTTTACCACACTTCTTTCATCCGGCATATTCTTATGGCAGGCTCTATTTCCGCAATATTCGGCAGTACGCTCGGCTCAATCGGACAAAGCAGTGCCGTGCCGCATAAAGGTATTGCAAAAGATGAAAACTTGTACAAATCTAAATCTGTTGCTGCCGAAAAAACGAAGAATGATGACCAACAAAAGCGCGTAGAAGAGTTAAAACGCATAGACGAGCGCGTTCGCTCGCACGAGGCTTCGCACGCAGCCGCAGCCGGCGGGCTTGCGCAGGGAACGTCGTTTAATATGACTACCGGGCCCGACGGCAAACAATACGCAACCGGTGGAGAAGTAAGAATTGATATTTCGCCCGTATCTGGCAATCCCCGCGCCACAATAGCAAAGATGCAAGTTGTACGACGGGCGGCCCTCGCGCCTATGGATCCGTCGGGACAAGACCGGGCAGTAGCTGCCACAGCAGCCGCAACCGAGGCACAAGCCCGCACCGAACTTGCCGAAGCACTATCGTCGCAGCAAATAGAAAGGCAAGCAACGGCCGGCAACGAGCGACATTCGTTAATTATAACCGCATATCGTAAGCCGCAAACGTCCGCACAATCTTCATTTTCAACCGTTGTTTAACGCAACACGCGCCTATTCTCAAACAGTCCGGCAGTTCCGCGCACCGCCCACCCCGAATCAACAAAGAAAAATCAATAAAATCTTTATTTGCTGAAATTATACTCGGAAATTCCTATGCGGTTATCGCATTTTCTTATATTTTACAAGTTTTTTATCGTTATTCTCCGTTAATAGCCGCCTTGCGGCAGATAAATCATTGTAATTGACAAGATTTTTTCGTATTTTTGCTCTTTAAGTGTTGTTTTTATTGTTCTTTCATCTATAAATTTGAACACTATGTCGCTAAGGCCGAGACGCACAAAAAAGGTAAAATACATTAAATTGTATTCGCCTTTTCTGATGAAAGAAACCAAGCATGAACTCATCGGCGAGCCGATGGAAACCGAAGAAGGTCGTCGGCAATGGGCACGTTGCACCGTCAGCCGACATTCGCAACTTATTAATCTCGACAAGCTTGAAGCCGAGCAAAATAAAACTTATTCAGGCATTCCCCCGTCCCGTGAAGATGCCCGCAATTATTCTCCGAAAGAAGAATATAGTGTCGGTGAGGTCATTTTGCACATGGCATGGGATGATGTAGGAGTTGTTACCGCAAAGGAAATAACCTCTAACGGCGGATTTGCCATTATTGTAGAGTTCGAGAAAAGTAAAGAAAAGCGACTCATCGAAAAAATGAAATAAAAAATACTTAACTCTCATAATTTTAACCGAGGTGCATCTTCTATGATTGGCGTTACCATTCAGGCGAACGAAAACATTGACCGCGCTCTGCGTCGCTTCAAGAAAAAATATGAACGCAGTGGCGTATTGCGCGAATACAAAAAGCGCACGTATTTCCTAAAACCCTCTATCGAAAAGCGTTTATCGCACATGAAAGCGGTTCGCCGCCAATATAGGGCTACAATGGAACAAGTTTGAAAAAGCCGTCGGCTTTTTTACCGGCAAAGCGGAATTTCCTTGCGGGAAATCCGCTTTTTACGTTTACGTAACACTCGGTTTTATTTACGTATATTTTGCAAAAGTCCGCACGACAACCTTTATTTACCGAGCAACAATATCGGTTAAAGCCTCGCGTAAATTGCTGAATTTCGGTTGATAACCGAGCGACAATGCTTTCTTAGGGTAAATTTTTTGACTTGACAGTGCAATAGTTGCCATTTCGCCAAGAGTTGCTTTTAATATAAAATCCGGAACATCAAGCCATGACGGACGATTCAAAATATTTGACAGAATTATCGCAAGTTCTTTCATTCTAACCGGATTAGGCGAACATATATTCATCGCACCGCTCACTTTCGAATTTTCCATAGCCCATAATATCATATCTACGGCATCGGCGGAATGAATCCACGACCACCACTGCCGCCCCGTTCCCAGCGCACCGCCCACATACAGTCGAAATGTCGGCAATAATTTGGATAAGGCTCCTTCGTACTTATCGAGCACCACACCTATTCGCCCGTAAACAACTCTTGTAACCAACTCGGCCGGCTTGACGGCATCCTCCCATTTTACGCATACATGCGCCGGAAAGTCTGTACCGGGCGGGCTGTTTTCGTCTAACTCTATATCTCTTGTGTTGCCGTAATATCCAATCGCCGATGCGCTGAACAAAAATTCAGGCGGATTTTTCGCTTCTGCTATTGCCCGTGCAATCATTGCCGAACCATTAGCCCTGCTTTCAAGTATTCGACGTTTGGCTTGCGACGTCCAACGTTGTGCCAGTGTTTCGCCTGCCAAATGTATTACGGCACAAGATACTTCTGTCGCATTGCATAATTCGTCCGTATTCTCGGCATCCCATTTAACAAATGACGATGCAAACGGCAAAACCGAACGTGCTTTTTTAATATTTCGGCTGCAAATCGTAAGTTCATAGCCGGCCGCGCTCAGTTTGCGGGACAGTTGTTTGCCGATTAAGCCGGTAGCGCCGGTAATGACTATCCGCCTTCTCATAATAGTCGAGATATAATATAGTTGTGCCTGCCATACAAGACTTGTGCTAGAATTTTGATTGCCTTTTTCTTTCCATTTTTGCACAACGCTATTCTCTGCGGCAGAAGCCGACTTCAGTAATATAACAATGCAATATGTCGGAATGTATATCTATCGGCAATCTTACGCCGTCATATTAAATCGACAACAAGAATAGAGATTGTATTTGCATAGATTCGAGCAAATCATCGCAAAACTAAGCAATAAATTGCCATAGAAAAAACTTCAAAACATCAAATCCGTCTCTGTGCTTTTATGTTTAATGTATATTGACAACAATGCAATCTCGCCTGAGTTATGGCGTAATTTTTCGTTTTTGGGCACCGCTTTCGGCCACATGGTTGATGATGGCCGCCGAAGGTCCGATATTGGCTGCAATAATCGCACGTTTGCCCGCACCGGAGATCAACCTTGCCGCTTACGGTGTTTCGGCAAATATCGCAATGCTTGTGGAATCGCCAATTATTATGATATTAATTGTAAGCATATCTTTGGCACGCGATGAAGATTCGTTTGTAAAAATAAGACGCTTTACCAATGTTCTGAATATTATACTGACATTGGCAATGTTGCTGTTGTTGCTTCCGCCGATTTTTAACGCAGTAAGCGTTAATCTGATGCAACTGCCGCCCGATGTTGCGGAATTAACCTATTTAGGATTGGCACTTATGGTATTTTGGCCGGCTTCAATCGGCTACCGGCGATTTTATCAAGGGATTTTGATACGCAACGGGCAAACAAAAATAGTGGCTCTCGGCACAATAGTACGTTTGGCGATGATGTCGGCAACCGGCTTAGTATTAGCGCAAGTATTTCACACTTCGGGAATTGCAGTAGGTGCAGGCGGACTTGCCGCAGGTGTTCTGTTCGAATCGCTGGCGATACGTCTATTGGCACGTAAGGCAGTAGCCGTAACATGCAACCGCAAACCCGAGAATCGTAAATTGAGTTACAAAGAAATTGCTTGGTTTTACTATCCGCTTGCTCTTACGTCGCTTATAGGTATGTCGGCCGGTACGCTTCTTACGTTTCTTATAGGCAAAAGCCGTATGCCCATCGAGTCTTGGGCTGCATTACCCGTAGTAGATTCATTGGTATTTTTGTTCCGAAGTTTCGGATTCTCGTACCAAGAGGTAGGCATAGCATTATTGGGCGAGCGCTTACGCAATTACCGAGAGTTGCGCTCGTTCGGGCTGATAATAGGAACGGCATCTACCGTTGCATTAGGTATATTGGCATTCACGCCTTTGGGCGACTTAGCCTATCAATATCTTTACGGTTTAACGCCGGAATTGGCACGTTTTGCAATACCGCCTACGCAAATACTCGTTATGCTTCCTTTTCTGTCGGCATTATATTCAATTCAGCGTTCAGCTATTATCGTAGCAAAAAAGAATGCCGAGGTAACTATATCTACGTTGATTGAAGCGGTAGGGATATTTTTACCTTTTGCGGCGATGATTTGGCTGTGGAATCCTACGGGAATTATAGCGGCTGCCGCGGCTATGTTGATTGGAAGGCTTCTTGCGGCCGGCTATTTATTCCGTCCTTACAATTTATCGCTGCGCGAAGCAACAATCCGACACAAGACGATGTAAATTTTTGGCACAATTCTTTAAAGTACGGACGATATGAGCAAAGAATCTCCTGAAATACAGAAACAAGCAACCGAACAATCGGACGGCGACCTTGACGATTTTTTTCCGAACGTCGGGCATTTTGCCCAGACGCAAGACGAATACATACGGACTCTCGAGAAAGCATTGCAGTTGCTTCAGCGCGAGGTGGAGCACCTGCGCGAGCAACATCGGCCCGATGATGTTTCGGCGGAAAAATACAGAGCAAACGAGCTGACTGCCGGCTTATTTCAACATGCCGTCAGTGCAGAAAACGTTATGACAATACTTCATAATTGCCTTGCCGATAAATTACCGCCAAATAAATCCATGCTGTATCATCGGGCACCGAGACATTCGCTTATTGCCGCGGCGGCAGATGTCGCCCCCGAAGTACAGCGAGCGGTAAGCCATTTCGACGAGCAAGGCGTTATAGATTGGATGTTTGGCGAAGGCACGGCAAAAGTTTTGCCGGATATGAGCGACGCAGGCGGAAACTCCGCAGTATTACTTGCTCCCATATTCCTTCGGGGGGCGGCTGCCGGAGTTCTCGTGGCAATATTCGACGCGGCCGCAGAATTGCCGGAAATACGTATAAATGAAGTAACGCAATACGCCGAAGCAGCTCTTGTGGCATGGGACAACATACGCAGCGCGGCAGAAATCAGTCAAATGAATCAAAGACTTGCAGATTTAAACCGCCAAATGTTGCAATCATCGAAACTTGCCTCTATCGGGGAGCTCGCCGGCAGTGTGGCGCACGAAATAAACAGCCCTTTGCAAATTCTGCTGGCACACCTGCAATTACTCGAATCGGGTGTCGGCAATCCCGAACGCCGTTTGGAAATTATTAAAACACAAGTAAAGCGCATAGGAGAAATTACACGGCGATTGCTTGATTTTGCTCGCAGCTCGCCAATAGAAACAGGAACAGAAGAAGTAGATACACGGCAAATTATAGACGAAGTATTGCTTTTTGTCAGTTCGCAACTTAATCGCGACGGTATTAATGTTATTTGCGAAATTGACGACCCCACGCCGATTATCGGTGGTTCAAAAGCACATTTGGAACAGGTTTTGCTCAATTTAGTGCTGAATGCCCGTGATGCAATGCCCGACGGCGGCACTATAACCATAGGAGCGTATTCGATGTCCGGTTCGCGAGCATTGCTGACGATAGCCGATACGGGTACAGGCATAAGCAACGAAAATCTGCCCCATATATTTGACCCGTTTTTTACTACAAAGCGGCGCGGCAAAGGTACGGGACTCGGACTTGCGATAACGAAAACCATAATCGAACAGCATCGCGGTTCTATAGAAGTTGCTTCTGAATACGGCAAAGGAACTACGTTTAAAATTGAGTTGCCGCTATATAAAACACAATAACTTAAGCGTAAAACTTTATCTCGAAAACATAAAGCGGTTTGAATTTTTCCGCAAGCATTTCACATTTCAGCGAGGGAAAGCATGAAACGAACATGGATGTTCGCTCTTATTCTGATTGCTGCGGCATATCGGGTATCGGCCGAAGAAGTTACGGCCGCACATATTCACAACTCATGTGTAACCATCTATTTTTACAAGGACTTACCTTCATTCAAATCTGCTCTTGCAGACGATAAACTCTCGCTTACGCTCTCGTTTTTATCACTCGAGACTCCGCCGGACAGTATTCGGCATTTGCTTGGTAAATCGGGAATTACGGAAGTATATTGGCAGATTTCCGGAAAAACTACAAAGCTGCTTATCCGATTCGACGATAAACGCGGCTATACAATTGCACGGCAACCGTTTTCGCGTTCTATAGCGATAGAAACTTTCCGCTGGAACGATCTTTCGCCCGCCGAAGACAATTATCGAAGCGGACTTTTAGCCGAAGAAAGTGCGTCCGACAGTACGGCCGCCGAACTTTACAAGCGTGCCTTTTCCGGTAAAGTAGCCGCCGCTGCATTGCGTTTATGCATTATGGCTGCCGTAGTTGGAAATATTGCCGAAGCTGCCGAATGGCTCGAAAAAGCTCGCGCATCCGGTATTCGCTCTGCCGAATTAACAGCTGTTTCGGCTTATATTACACAAGCAAAAGGCGACGTGCGCGGTGCGGAAATTTTTGCAGAACGCTTTGAAAGACAAACCGGACAACGGCTGATATTCGACAGGGTTGGCGATTTTCCGCCGCCAACAACCGATATGCTTGACGGCGAACCTATACCCATAGCAGCGTCTTTCGACGAAGAATCAAACGTTTCCACGAAGCAAAATACAGATACCGTAAGCGAACTCGACAAGCGTTTTGCCAATCTGTTCGACGATAAAAAACAGCCGGAAAATAATGCGGAACGCTCTGCCGAATCTTCAATAATTCCGTCATGGGCAAAAACCGGTTCGCTCGCTATTATGGCGTTTTTCTGTACCGGCGGATTTTACATCGGATTTACTTATTTCCGCTGGCGAAGCGCACGGCTGAAACGTCGCAAAAATCGCCCGCAAACGCCGACACCGACGCAGGATTTTGCACAAGAGCTCCAGAGTGCGGCACTTGCACAATCGGCAATGCGTGCCTATTCGCCGGCAGCGGTCGACGTTACGATAGATAATGTGCCGGCAGAACCCGAACAGCCCAAAGAATTGCATACCAAGCCGACAGAACAATCAATAAAATCTGCGGCCGGAAAACCTTTAAAAAAAACGCCGGTACAGCCCAAAGAAGCCGAACCTCATAACGAGATTGAATCGCTTGCAGGAATTTTCCCGCCAAGTGAAGTACAACTTGCCATACGCTTACACTCGCAACGGCGCGCCCACAAAACAGCTGCATTGCAAGCATTTGTAGGAAACGACGTGCCGGCAGAGCATTTTCGCCTTGCACAAACCGCACGGACATTAGGCGTGGAACAAGGCGGTCTCGAACTTAAAAAGGCTCTCGACGGAGATAACGACCATATTGTACGATTATATCAAAAATTCGGTATACAGGTAAACTGACGCTGAACATATTGGAAGAACCTTACATAAAACGCCGTTCACAATAGATGACAGGCGTTTTTATACGCTGTATTTCCACTTGTACGGCGTATCTTAAACAGCCTGAATTGTGC
>JAANMT010000491.1_pt1 | contig 43042 bp, 33 predicted proteins | sample 7279711 | NCBI WGS metagenome assembly JAANMT01 (sample SAMN14094538, study PRJNA606508) | bioreactor metagenome | isolation source: A lab-scale SPAN reactor treating ammonium-rich wastewater day 1 | place: Ireland: Galway | collected 2017-01-16 | reverse complement strand
GTTACCCAAGGTTTAGCGAATTCGAAGGAAAAGGTGTCCTATGGAATACGGCCCCGAAAAAGCCACCCTGGCAATCAGCCTGATGGCGGCGATGTCCGACGGCGACAAGGCTAGCCCCGAGCGGGAACAGCTCAAGAAGGTGGCGGAATCCTTCTCCGACCCGAATTTGAATCTCATGCAGGTCTAACAAGAGGTCTTGCTGGGGAAGGTTGCTTTGCCGCAGCTGGTCCAGACCCTGGACGGCCGCGAGCGGCGCCTCCTGGCCTACGAGATGGCGGTGGCCGTTTGCGACGCGGACGGGGTCTCCAACGAGGCCGAAAAGAAATTCTTAGAAGACCTGCGCCGCGCGCTGGGCCTGGAAGAGGCGGCCGCCGCCCCGATTTTCCATCAGGCCGAAGAGCTGGCCGCCGCGCCCTTGGCCGCGGCCGCCGGGACCTCCGGCTCCGCCGCGAGGCCGGCGGTCGACGAGGCCGCCCTCGACAAGTCGATCCTGAACTACGCCGTCCTCAACGGGGCCCTCGAGCTCTTGCCCAATTCCCTCGCCACCATGGCGATTATCCCTTTGCAGACCAAGATGGTCTACGAGATCGGGCAGGGCTACGGCTTCAGCCTGGATCGCGGGCACATCAAGGACTTCATGGCGACCATCGGCATCGGCATGACCTCGCAGGTCCTCGAGAACTACGCGAAGAAATTCCTCGGCAAGTTTTTGAATAAATCCCTGGGCGGGCTCTTGGGCGGCCTGGGCCGTCAGGCGACGAGTTCGGGCTTCTCCTTCGCCAGCACCTACGCCCTGGGGCAGTTGGCCAAGAGCTACTATGCCCAGGGACGGCGTCTCGATTCCGGGCAGCTGAAGGGCGCTTTTCAAGACCTCCTCAGCGGCGCGCAGGGCCTGCAGGAGAAGTATTTGGGCCAGATCCAGCAAAAGGCGCAGGGGCTGGACGTTTCGCAGATCCTCTCGATGGTGCGCCGCTAAGGGCGGAAGTTTGCCGGCGCGCTAACCGCATTTCAGGCGTTTGCACTCCCGGTGGCGGAAACAGTCGACCAGGTGGTCGTTGACCATGCCGACCGCCTGCATGTGCGCGTAGAGGATCGTCGAGCCGACGAAGTTGAAGCCGCGCTTCTTCATGTCCTTGCTGAAGGCGTCCGAGACCTCGGTCTTGGCCGGGACCTCTTTCAGGCTTTGGAAGGCGTTGTGCCGCGGTTTGCCGCCGACGAAGGCCCAGCTGTACGCGGCGAAGCTGCCGAATTCCTTTTGCACCTCCAAAAAGGCGCGTGCATTGCGGATGGCCGCCTCGACCTTGAGGCGGTTGCGGACGATGCCCGGGTCGCCGAGCAGGCGCCGGACGTCGCCCGCATCGAAGCGCGCGACCTTGCGCGGGTCGAAGCCGGCGAAGGCCTTGCGGTAGTTTTCGCGCTTGCGCAGGATGGTGATCCAGCTGAGGCCCGCCTGGGCCCCCTCGAGGATCAGGAATTCGAAGAGCTTGCGGTCGTCGAAGACCGGCACGCCCCATTCCTCGTCGTGGTAGCGGACGTAAAGCGGGTCCTCGCCGGCCCAGCCGCAGCGGATGATCTTGGATGCGGTCATGGTTCCTCCTTGCGGTATTTCCGCCTGGTTAGCCCAGGGCAGGGGGTCCAGGCAACCTTCTCCGCCATCGGCCGATTTCCCTCCCGTTCTATGAACGGTGGGCACTTTATCCATTCCCGGACCTTGGGTCTCGGGTCCAACGCGGGCACGACGTCTCGATACCCCCGACCGGCGGAGTTGCGGCGCCATGTATCCGCGGCGTTTCGGGCCCTGGCGATGGACTGCCGGGACGAGGTCGCCGTTTCCGCCTTGATCCGAGGACTGGAAGCAAACGGCGATCCGAGGGCCGCCCTCGCCTCCTTGTCCCCGGGCGAGCGCGACGAGATCCTGTCCCACGTCGGGGCGGCTCGTTTCGCGGAGCTCTCGGCGATCGCCGCCGAGCAAGACCCCGAACTTTTCTTCGAACAACTCCTGAACTTTTGGTTGCGCTTCGACGGCGAGGCGCAGGCCGCGTCTCAGGTCGCCGGCCTGAGCGTCCTGGCTGAGGCGCTCGACGAGGGGCGTAGGCCCGCTCGGATTCGAGAAATGGCCTTGCGCGAGCGCGACGCGCGGATGGGGCGAGGGCCGGCGGGGCCTCGCGCGGAATTTTTGCTGCGCCACTTCGCGGGAGGGGCCACGGACCCCGCGACGATCTTTCCCATGCTGGGGGCCTCGATCCTCGGCAGGACGCTCAAGGCCGGTTTGCTGTCCCGGCTGTTGGGCGGCTCGGAGGCGGCTTGGTACTCGCGCGGGATCGGGGCGAGGATGACGGCGGGCTTAGCGGCCTTCCAGGCGGAGACCTTCGTCTTTGCCTTGGGGCATCGCGCCTTCCACTCGGGCCCCCAAGGCTCCTTGGCCTCGGAGTGGACCCGTTCGGTCCTTGGCCTGGGGACCCTTAAGCTGGGCGCCGCCTTGGGTGGGAAGGCCGGCGGATACCTGGAAGGCTCGGGGCAGGGCATGCGTCTGGGGAGGGCGGTCGTGGCGCCGGCATCGATCTTCATGGGCCTCAACTTGGCGGCCCAGCTTGAGGCGAAGTTGGGGCTTCGTCCGAGCGCGGAACCCGCGACCTTGGCCGTCGACAGCCTGGCGGCGATGCTGAGCCTGGGGGCGGGGATGGGACTCGGCAGGCGATTCCTGGGTCCCCGCTTCACGGCCTTCGAAAGGGAGTTGGAGTGGCGATCTAGCCAGTCGGGGCCGGCCGCGCCGGCCCTGGCCGGGGCGCCCGCGCTCGCTCCGGTTGGAGGGGCGCGGTCCCAGAAGGCCCCTCGTGCCCCCGCGCTGTGGATGAGCGCTCTTCAGGAGCCGGGGGCCTCGTCCGCCTCGCCTTCGCCGGGAGGAATTTCCTCCGCCCCGCAGCGTCTTTCCAAGAAAATTCATTCCTCGCAGGGCGTCGACCATCCCTTCGACTTGCTTCTCGACGCTCCCCAGGGCCTGTGGCGAGGCGAGAATCCGGCCTTGGTCGGCGCGCGCCTCGCGATCGCCGAGCGTGACGGCGGCGTCTTGTACGCGAAGATCGAGAAGCACGCCGTGAACCGAGAGGGGGATCCCATCACGCCGGAAGGCGCCCTCAAGGTGCATTTGGTCTTGGAAGAGGGCGAGACGCGGGGCAAGGCCTTCGTCTATTCGGATCGCCAAGCCATCACCCTCCATTTCATCGACCTCGAGGAGACGATGATCACCCATGGGCCGCCGATGCGTCCCGGCGCCGGCAGCATTTTTTTTACCTGGTTGGCCGAGCAGGCGAAGGCGGAAGGAAAGCGCTTCAACGTCACGCGCATCACCAGTCCGCAGACCACGAAGATCCTGCTGAAGCAAAACCTCATGGACCTGCAAACCAGTTGCGTCGAGGCCTGCAACCGCATCAATCCCGAGTCTTACGACGAGGAGTATCGAGTTGTGGGGAGTTTCGCGCTGGGAGATGCCGGCGGCTGGGGCCGCTTTCGTCGGGACGTTGATTTCTTCAACGTGTTCGGCGGACCGCCAAGCGCCCCGCCTTAGCATCCTTGCTACCACTTCGCCGGCACGGAGGTCGCCGTGAAGGTGCCGGCGCCGAGGGCGATCAAATTTCCTGCCGCAGTCCGGACTTCCATCTCGCAGACCGCGATCCGCTTTCCGAGCCGGACGATCCTGCCGGCGGCGACCAGATCGACCTTTTCCACGGGCTCGAGGAGGCGGGTCTGGAACTCGACGGTGGCGATCCAGTTGTCGAAGTGCGGCGCGGCGGTGAACCAGCCCGCGGTGTCGAGCATCGTGGCCATCACCCCGCCGTGGATTTGATGGAAGGCGTGGTCGAAAAGCGCGTCCCTGTCCATCGCGCTAAGAAAAATATCGGCGCAGGGATTGGATGGCCGAGGCGGCGACGCGTTCGGTGCCGTCGAAGAAGTCGTGGATACCTTGCCACGCGGAGCTCGCCCCCGAGGCGATCAAGGCGACGGGATCCGGGGCCGGCGGAGGCGGCGGGGGTGGCGTATAGGCCGGCGGCGTGCATTGGTAGAGGCGCACGCGGCCCGATTCCCAGCGCGCCGTCATGGTCACGTCGCGCTCGACGCTCCTGTAACTCCGGAAAAACAAAACTCCGGTCGGCTCGCTGTATTCCTCGCGCAGGTGGACGGTGACCGGCATCGAGTAGCCGTCGGGCGTGCTCTCGCGGGCGGGACCGCCCATATTGTGGGGCTGGACGCAGACCTCGTTGATCCCGCCCAGGCCGCCGAGGCCGACGGGCCCGCCGTAGCCGCAAATGTGGCGATTGAGCTCTTCCTCGAGGGCCTCGCGCGCGCGGGAGATCTCGACTTCGGTAATAGAGCCGTCGTTGGAAAGGAGTCCGTCTGAAGAGTTTTCCCCGGATTCGGGGCCATAGTAGGCCGAGCCGCGGCTGACGCCGTCGGGCCCGGTAAGCGAAACACGTCCCATAACATCCCTTTTGGCCCCATGGAATTATCGTCCATAAGGTCGGGGAGTTGCGGGAGGACGCCTATTTGGCCGGCGGAAACAAAAGGGGGCCGCGGTTTTGGGGCGATGGGGTTGGGAATGACGCGCCAGGTCGATTCGCCAGCGACGGTGGACGGGGCGCATCCTTTTCGCGTCGGAGTCGGCGAGGGCCTGCGGGGCCCCGAAAACAATTATTGGCAGGCCTTTTCCGGAATGGCGGGATGGACTACAATGACCCCGATGGGGAGGCGCATTATTATGAAAATAAAAATTCCAGGGGCCATTGCGATATTCCTTGCGGCGATAGTCCTCCCTTCCGAAGGCATTTCCCAGACGTCCTTGAGCAGTTTTTGGAGCAAAGTCTTTCGCCAGGATCTCAGCGTCACTAGGCCCCAGGCCGTGCCCCCGGCGCCCGCCGATACGGAGATCAGGGCGGTCACGGCCCTTCGGCCGGAAGCGACCCAACTTCTCGTCCCCTCCAAATGCGAGACCTATCGTCCCTATCTCGAGCAGGCCAAGGCCGAGATGGAAAAGCGTAACGCCTTGGAAGCCAACGCCTGCCAACTCTACAAGAGTTGGGCGGAACTGTGGCGCAGCTCGGAGTGCGACGCACAGGCCTTCGCCGACGCCGAGGCCGTCCAGTGCCCTTCGCCGTGGGCGGCGACTCGTTTCGAGGTCGGGGCGCAGCCTTCGGCGCTGATGCGGCCCTCTTGCGACGAGATCTTCGGCAAATGGCAGACCTCTTCCAACTGGGCGCACGCGGGCATCCAGGCCTGCGACTATTCCTTGTTCGAGACCGGCTGCCGCCCCATGGCGGAGGCCGCCGAGGATTGCGGGGATTGGCAGTGCCAGCAGAATTGCAACCTCAAGTATGCCTGCGACGCCGAGGGCTTCAAACGCCTGGTCTCGGCGACTCCGATATATTTCAACGACCCGCCACGCTTACAAGGCTGCATGGACCAGCTGCGACGCGCGGGGCTCTAGGAAGGATGTCCGGGGAGAATTTCCATTTTCAAGGGAGGTACGCGTGAATCTAAAGCGGTGGTGCTTGGTCTCAGGGCTTATCTGGATGGTGGCCTGTAGCGGCGGGCTCTATTCGAACGAGCGCGGAGGCGGCGGAGCGGAGTCGGTTTCCCCTCAAGGGGAGGGGAGGGACTCCGGATTAGCGGCGGAGGCGCCCGCCAAATCGGAGGCGCCGGGGGCTTCTTCCGCGACGGCCCCGGAGGCCCCGAGCCTTCCCGGTAGCGGCGTGGAGCCCGCGACGCCAATCTTGCCTGGAGGCATGGTACGCTCCCCTGTCTCCGCGCTTTCTCCGGTCTCGCGCGCGGAGTTGTCGGGCGCGCTCCTGCCGGGCTCGGGGGCCGAATCGATCCAGCAAAAGGCCTGCCTCGGGAAATACAATCAATGCATGGCCGTGGCCGCGGCGGACGCCGACGCGGTGGAAAAACAGAGGGGCTGCACCTCGACCTACAACGCCTGCCTGGCGGACAAGACCGAAGAAGAGAAATGCGAGGATGGCTACGGCGCCTGCATGGCGGCCCTTCCCGACGACGGCTATAAAATCGAGGGCCAGCGAGCCTGCCTCCGCGGCCGGGACCACTGCCTCGCGGCGAAAGTTTATCCGGGATGCTGCGACAACGCCTACAACTCCTGCCTTGCCGGCATTCCGGCGGGAGAGTACCGCCGCGAGCGCGAGCGCGGCTGCGTCAGTGCGCATGAGCAGTGCATGGCGCGCTACTATTGCGAATAACGCGGTCGCTGCTGAGGCGTAGATGCCCGGAAAGCGGATATTTCTGGACGAATCATTCAACGTATAAATGTATATTTTTAATTTAAATAGAACACATTTGGATTTCCTCACAGTTCCTCTTTGAGCCCCGTCTATTTTATAACTATATAATTTTATTATATTTTATAGATTTTATCTCGGCGAAACCAGATTTCGTTGGCATGCCTCTTGCTATCTGTGTCTTTTGTCAATCGCCGCCCGATGCGGCGAAGAAGGGAAAAAGGCACACGATATGAGTAAGCGAGTTCATGCGGCCACCGAAGGAGTCGTCTCGATCCTGAAATCCTCGGGGTCTTTCAAGGAAATCACCGGCGGTTCGGATTTCAAAGTGCGCGCGCGCGCGGCGCTGCGCGGTCAGAAGATCCACCGCCCCGAGGCCGAGTCCTCCGGCTTCGGCGGTCGCCCCAGCTTCAGCGTCGGCAGCGACTTCGGGACTATCAAGTCCGATCCGGACGCCTATAGCAAGATCCTGCGCGGCGAGTCGCGCAAGTCGGCGAAGCGTGCGGACCGCTACGAGCGCAGGGCGCTGGCCCGCTCGCACCGCTCCAAGCGGCCGCAGGTCGACACGGAGCTGGTAGCGAAGTATTCCAAAAAGAAGACCCGCAAGGCCCCGCGCCGCGAGCGTCCGACGCCTAGCGTGGCGATGGTCTACGCCTACGGCACCCGCTCCTTGAGCCTGCGTCCCTACTATTCCCTGGCCTTCAAGGGTGCCAAGGAGGCGGTTCGGGCCTTTCAGCGCGGCGAGATCCTGGCGAACAGCCTGGTGCACTTCGTGAACCCGAAGGCCCGCCAGCCTGTCTTCCCCAGCGACCCGATGAAGCTGTATTTCTACAACGGCTCCCTGGTCCGGACGATCTGATCGCGGCGGCGGTGGCGCTCGACTCGGCGGGCGCTTTGCGATAAGTTGGACGCATGAGCTCAATTCTCGTCACCGAAGTCGGCCCCCGCGACGGCCTGCAGAACGAAAAGGGCCTCGTGCCCACCGAGGCCAAGCTGGCCTTCCTCGAGGCCTTGGTCGACGCCGGCGCGACCCGCGTCGAGGCCGGATCCTTCGTCAGCCCCAAGTGGGTGCCGGCGATGGCCGACACCCCGGAAATATACCAGCGGCTGAGTCGCAGGCCCGGCGTGAAATACATCGCCCTGGTGCCCAACCTCCGCGGCCTCGAGGGCGCCCTGGCCCTGCAGGTGACCGACATAGCGGTCTTCACCGCCGCCTCCGAGACCTTCAATAAAAAGAATATTAATATGTCCATCGGAGAGTCCCTGGCCGGGATCCGCGAGGTGGCCCGCATCGCCAAACAGAACGGGATGTGGATCCGCGGCTACGTCTCGACCTGCTTCGGCTGCCCCTACGAGGGCAAGGTCCCGCCCGCCAAGGTCGCCGAGGTCGCCGGCCAGTTGGCCGAGATCGGCGTCGACGAGCTCTCGATCGGCGACACCATCGGCGTGGCGACGCCCAACCAGGTCCCGGAGATCGTCGGCCTCGCCGCCGAGCGCACGCCCCTGGAAAACATCGCCCTGCACTTCCACGACACCCGCGGCACCGCCTTGGCCAATGTCCTCGCCGGCTTCGATGCCGGCGTCCGCAAATTCGACAGCTCGGCCGGCGGCCTGGGCGGCTGCCCCTACGCCCCCGGCGCCTCGGGCAATCTTGCGACCGAAGACCTCTTGTATATGCTGCACGGGATGGGTCACGAGACGGGCATCGATCTCGACAAGGTCGTCGCCGCCTCGCGGGGCATCGCCGCTGCCCTCGGCCGGGCCCTGCCCAGCCGCTACCTCCAGGCCCACCTGGCCCAATGTGCGCGGAAAGCCTGAGCTTTCTTGCCGGCGTTGACAGCCCTTCCATGCACTGTTATGTGCAACCCCCTGTGAATCTTGGCTTTTTCCGAGGTGTTTTTTGTTCCAACGATTGAAAAAAGACATCCAGGTGGTGCGCGAGCGCGACCCCGCGGCGCGATCCGGTTGGGAGATCTTCCTCTGCTATCCCGGACTGCACGCGCTCTTCTGGCATCGGGTCAATCACTGGCTGTGGAACCGCAACTTCAAGCTGCTCGCCCGCTGGCTCTCGATGATGGTGCGTTTCTTCACGGCGATCGAGATCCATCCCGGAGCGCAGATCGGCGAGGGCTTCTTCATCGACCACGGCCTCGGCGTCGTGATCGGCGAGACGACGATCATCGGCAAGAACGTCACCATCTACCAGGGAGTCACCTTGGGCGGGACCTCCTGGCGCAAGGAGAAGCGGCACCCCACGGTCGAGGACAACGTCGTCGTCGGGGCCAGCGCGGTGGTCTTGGGCCCCATCACCATCGGGCACGACAGCAAGATCGGCGCCTGCTCGGTGGTGGTGCAGAACGTCCCGCCGCACTCGACGGTGGTCGGCGTGCCGGGCAAGATCGCCTCGCATCCCAAGAACGTCGTTGGCGAGCACTACGACCTCGAGCACGGCGAGCTGCCCGATCCCGAGTGGAACGCGATCACCTCGCTCAAGGACGAATTGCAGAGCGTCGAGCAGAAGATCACCAAGCTGATGAAAGAGCGCCCGACCGATTACGAGATTTAAGTAGGGGCGGCTCCCTGCGCCCGCCCTCCCTCGCGAGGAGATGATAATTTTCGAGCACGCCGCCCAAGCTATGATTTACTTCGACAACAACGCAACCACCCCCATGCTCCCCGAGGTCGAGGCCGCGGTGGCCGAGGCCCAGCGCGCCTTCGGCAACGCCGGCAGCGTGCACGGGGCGGGGCGCGAGGCCCGGCGCCGGCTCGAGGAGGCCCGGGAGCGGATCGCGGGGGTCCTGCGGGTGCCAGCGTCGACGCTCATTTTCACCTCGGGCGCGACCGAGGCGCTGAACGCCGCGCTGCTTGCGACCCTGGCCTACGGAGCGGGGCCGCGGCACTTGGTCGTCTCGCGTGTCGAGCACGCGGCGGTGCTGAGGACGGCGGAGTTCCTCGAGGCCCACGGCGTCGAGGTGAGCTACGTGGAGGTCGACGCCGAGGGGCGTCTGGACCCGGAGGCGGTCGAGGCCGCGCTCCGTCCGCATACCCGATTGATCGCGGCGATGTTCGCCAACAACGAGACCGGCAACCTCTATCCGGTCAAGCGCCTCGGCGAGATCGCCCGCGCGCGGGGTGTTCCCTACCTCTGCGACGCGGTGCAGGCGGCGGGAAAGCTCGAGCTGGACCTGTCGCTACTGCCCATCGACCTGAGCGCCTTGTCGGCGCACAAGTTTCACGGGCCCAAAGGCGTCGGGCTGCTCTACACCCGCAAGGGTCTCGAGCTCCGGCCACTGCTCCACGGGGGCCGGCAGGAGCGTGGCCTGCGCGCGGGCACCGAGAACGTCCCCGGCATCATCGGCATGGCCGTCGCCCTCGAGCTGGCGGCGCGAAATTTGTTCGAGGACCAGCGGCGCGTCGCGCGGCTGCGCGACCGGCTGCAGGCGGGATTGGTCGGGAGGGTTCCCGGCTTGACGGTCCTCGGCGACGCCGAGCACCGCGTCGCGAACACGCTCAACTTTCGCGTCCCCGGCGTTTCGGGCGAGACCCTGCTGATCAACCTCGACATGGAGGGGATCGCGGTCAGCGTGGGTGCCGCCTGCGACTCGGGCTCCTTGGAGCCCTCGCACGTCTTGACGGCCATGGGGCTGGACGAGGCCGCCGCCTTGGAGGGCGTGCGAGTGAGCCTGTCGCGGCTCAACACCGAGGCCGAGGTGGACCGTTTTTTGGAGGTCTTGCCTAACCTGGTCGGCAAGATCCGGGCCGCGGCTTGAATTAGGGATTTAGCGAAGTCTGTCGCCCGAGTTGCGATCCAGCGCATTGTGGAAAGTGGATTGTTGAAAAGTCTATGAACCTCGACCGCCAAAAAGTCGTCGTCGCGATGAGCGGAGGGGTCGACAGCTCGGTGGCCGCGCTGCTGATGCAGCGGGCGGGCTACGAGGTGATCGGCATCACCCTCAAGCTCTGGGACGCGCCCAAGGACGAGCCGCAGCGCCACGCCAGCTGCTGCTCGATCGAGGACATCGGCGACGCCCGCCGCGTCGCAGACCAGCTGGGGATTCCCTTCTACGTGATCAACAGCAAGGCGCAGTTCCGCGAGCAGGTGGTCGACAAGTTCGTCGCGGAATACCTCGCCGGCCGCACGCCCAACCCCTGCGCCCTCTGCAACGACAAGGTGAAATTCGACTTCCTCTTCACCAAGGCCTTCGAGCTGGGGGCCTACCACGTCGCAACCGGCCATTACGCGCAGAAGCACCGCGATCCCGAAACCGGCGAGTGGCAGCTGCGCAGGGGCCGGGACGGGCGCAAGGACCAGAGCTATTTCTTGTTCAGCCTCGGCCAGCGGCAGCTCGAGCATACGCTCTTTCCCGTCGGCGGAATGGACAAGGAAGAGGTGCGCCGCCTGGCCCGCGAGGCGGGCTTGAAGACCAGCGAGAAGCCGGATAGCCAGGAGATCTGCTTCGTCCCGGGCGGTGACCACGGCGATTTCATCGCCAAGTACCTGCAGGGCGCGGCGCCGGCGGCGGGCGACATCGTCGCCGAGTCCGGCGAGGTCCTGGGGCGCCACGAGGGCATCCACCGCTACACCGTCGGCCAGCGGCGCGGCACGCAGGTGGCCCAGGGCGAGCGGGTCTATGTGAAGTCGATCGACCCGCGGACGAATCGCATCACGATGAGCGACAACGGGGCGCTCTTCCAGCCCGTGCTCTTGGCCTCGGGCGTGCGCTGGGTGCGGCCGATTTCGGACGGAATCGAGGTCACGGCCCGCATCCGTCATCGGCACGAGGGCAGCCCGGCGACGCTGCGCCTGGTGGAAGCGGGGAGGGTGCGCGTCGAGTTCCACGAGGCCCAGCGGGCGATCAGCCCCGGGCAGGCGGTGGTGTTTTACCGCGGCGAGGAGTGCCTGGGCGGAGGTTGGATCGAGACGGGCCTGGGTTCGCCCGAGGGCGGCGCGTGATGCAAGAAACCCAAGAAAATCTCGAGGGCCGCACCACCGTCGCCTTCGCCACCTTAGGCTGCAAGGCCAACCAATACGACTCGAGTTTCCTCGAGGCTCAGCTGCGCGCCCGCCGCTTCCGCCTGGTCGACTTCAAGGAAAAGGCCGATATCTATATCGTCAACACCTGCACCGTCACCGACCGCGCCGACCTGGACAGCCGCAACCTGATCCGACGCGCCGCGCGCCGCAACCCCGAGGCCTTCAAGATCGTCACGGGCTGCTACGCCCAGACCAAGCCCGGCGAGGTCGCCCGGGTCGAGGGTGTCGACCTCGTCTTGGGCAACGACAAGAAGGCCAAGCTCCTGGACTACCTCGAGCTGGGCCGCCCCGAGCGGCCGATGATCGAGGTCGACGACATCTTCCGGCAGACCGAACTCGAGACCTTCGGGATGGCGAGCTATTCCAAGAACACCCGCGCCTTCGTCAAGATCCAGGACGGCTGCAATCAATTCTGCACCTTTTGCATCATCCCATACGCCCGCGGCCGCAACCGCAGCATCCCGATCCCGCGGGTCCTGGAGGAGCTGCGTTCCTTGAGCGAGCGCGGCTTCCGCGAGGCCGTCCTCACCGGCATCCACATCGGCACCTACGGCCACGATCGCGAGCCGGCAACCAGCCTGCTGGAGCTGCTGAAGGCGATCGAGGCGACCCGCCCCATCCACCGCGTGCGCGTCTCCTCCATCGACCCGGAGGAAGTGAGCGAGGAGATGGTCGAGCTGTTTGCGGGCTCGCGGGTCCTGTGCCCGCACCTCCATATCCCGCTCCAGGCCGGGGACGACGAAATTTTACGCCTGATGCGCCGGCGCTATACGGTCGCCGAGTTCGCCGGGCTCTGCGAACGGCTCGCGGCGAGGATCCCGGGCCTCTGCATCGGCACCGACGTCATCGTGGGTTTCCCCTACGAGGACGAGGCGCGCTTCGAAAACACCCACGCCCTGCTGCGCGACGCGCCGGTCCATTATTTCCACGTCTTTCCCTTCAGCCCGAAGCGGGGGACGAAGGCCGCCCAAATGCTGGGGCAGGTCCCGCCGACGCTCAAAAAGGCCCATGCGGCGCGGCTACGGGCGCTTTCCGAGGCCAAATCGGCCGAATTTAGAGCCCGATTCGTGGGGGAAGAGGTCGAAGTCCTGCTTGAGCGGGCCGAGGACGTGTGTCAGAATGGTGGACATTCCGAAGCGGTATGGACCGGATTTTCCGAAAACTACCTGCCCGTCGCGGTGACGACGGAGTCGGGTTTTTCCGGAAAGCTCGTTCGATGCCGGCTCGAAACGAAAGAGGGAGGAACCCTTGCCGGAAAAGATCAGCCGGGAAGAGAAAAAACAGCTGAAGGCCTTTGAAAAGAAGCTGGGCTACCGATTCAGCAAAAAAGCTCTTCTCAAGAACTCACTGACCCACAAGTCCTACGCCAACGAACGCCGCCTCGACGCCTCCGATCATAACGAGCGCCTCGAGTACCTGGGCGACGCGGTCCTCGAGCTCATCGTCTCCCATCTCCTGATGGAAAACTACCCCCAGGCCGCCGAGGGAGAGCTGAGCAAGCTGCGCGCCTCCATCGTCAACGAGAAGACGCTGGCCGGCGTCGCCGTCGCCCACGACTTGGGCGAATATCTCTATCTCGGAAAAGGCGAGGAGATGGGCTCGGGCCGCGAGAAGCCCAGCCTTTTGGCCAACGCCCTCGAGGCGGTCTTAGGCGCTATCTACCTGGATCGCGGCTTCAAGAAGGCCTTCAAGGTCATCAAGCGCATCGCCCTCGAGCTCTTCGAGCAGGTCGGCCAAGAGGGCTTCTACAAGGACTACAAGACCCAGCTCCAAGAGCGGGCCCAGGTGCTCTTCAAGACCGTCCCCAAGTACAAGCTGGTGAAGGAGAGCGGCCCCGACCACGACAAGACCTTCGAGATCAACCTCACGATCCGCGGCGAGCTGATGGGCGTCGGCGTCGGCAAAAGCAAGAAGAACGCCGAGCAGGCCGCCGCCAAAGAGGCCCTCGCGCGCATCGAGAAGCAGGCGGCCGCCGGCGCGGCCCTCGCCTCCAGTTAAGATGCGGACGGACGCGCGCCCCTACATCATCCCGATCTTCATCTCCCACCTGGGCTGTCCCTTCCAGTGCCTCTACTGCCAGCAGGAGCGCATCACCGCGCAGGCGAAGTGGCTGCCGACGCCCGAGGCGGTGGCCGCGCGGGTCGAGGCCTACTTGGCGACGCGCAAGCCGGGGAAATACTCCCACACCGAGATCGCCTTCTACGGCGGCACCTTTACGGGGCTGGAACCGGCGCTGATGGAGGGATTGCTGCGGGCGGCGCATCGCTATGTCGCCTCGGGAGAGGCGCGCAACTTGCGCGCCTCGACCAAGCCGGACTACGTCGATGCGAAGAAATTGGACTTGTTGCGGGGCTACGGGATGGACACGGTCGAGCTCGGCGTCCAGTCCCTGGATGACGAGGTGCTGCGCCGGGTGGGGCGCGGCTATCAGGCGCGCGACGTCGAGCGGGCGGTCGCCTTGTTGAAGGAGAGGGGGATGAAGGTGGGGATCCAGCTGATGCAGGGCCTGCCCGGCGCCGACGCGGCGGAGGCCTTGGCCAGCGCCCGCCGCGCCATCGCGCTGGCCCCCGATTTCGTGCGGCTCTACCCGACCGTCGTGCTGGGGGGCACCGCCCTGGCCCAGCTCTATCGCGAGGGGCGCTATCGGCCCTGGACCTTGGGGGAGGCGACGGAGCTCTGCCGCGAGTTGGCGGCGCTATTCGCGGCCGCCGGCATTCCGATCATCAAGCTGGGCCTCGAATTTTCCAGCGACGAGCGGGAGGGGATCCTGGCCGGTCCCTACCATCCCCGGTTTCGAGAGCTTGTGTTTCAAAATAAAATCGCCTCCTAGGAAACTCTTCAAACCCCCGAAAGCGATAATTAGGCTCGCAAGGGGGCTCGACTCTCTCCTCTCCAAGCGCCAAACCGCACTCCAGCCAACAAATGAACCAATCATTCCAGCTTGTTCTGGAGGGGGAAATCCATGTCGCTTCGTAAGCTCACTGTTCTGTTATCCGCTGTTTTCGGAGTCTTTGCGGCCGCTCCGGCCTTCGCCCAATTCAATCCGATCATGCCCGGGGCTATCGAGGATCTGGCCGACGTTCAGCTTCGCCGTCAGACCAACCGCGCCTGCAACGATCTGGCCGAACAATTTCCGGTGGGGAATACCGCCCCCGAATGCGCCGCGCGCCACGAGGCTTGCTCCGACGAGCTCTTCGAGAACGTCAAGGCCGAGCTGGCCGCCGCCTTCGAGCAGTGCAGTCAGATCGGCCCGATTCCGAGCTTCCAATGCCTGCAGGGTATCCGGGAAAGCGGCATCATAGAAGCCGAGAAGGCCAAGCTCGCCGACGCCCTCGAGGCCGCCTGCCAGCCCCTGCCTCCGCCGCCCGCGGTGGATGAGGGCGACGACGCCGACGACAACGGCCAGATCGTGGCCGACGAGGTCGCGGCCGCGCAGGGCGGTTGCACGGTGACCGGCCTCGGCGGCGCCGAGGGCAACCTGCTGTGGACGGCCCTGGGTCTGTTGCCCCTCTTGGGGCTGCGCCGGAAGGGCTAATTCGCAATACTATTGAGAGAAAATCGAATCCCCCTGCCGCCGGCAGGGGGATTTTTTTTGCCCGCGGCAAGTATTCTGAACGTGAATTTGTGTATTCATTCAACAATATTAAAATAACACTTGGTATCTCACGCCCGCTCCCTGACCGCGCTTTTGTATCAGAGATTTTTCCACTAGCCGTTTGAGGGCGTGAATGATCGTGCGTCGAGGCAATCCGGTAAGAGTCAATAATTCCTGAGTGGCAAGTCGTTTTTCAGGATGCTCGCGGAAGGCCTCATAGACTTTAAGGGCGGATTCCGAAAGCTCCTGCACGGCTATCACCCGGCTGCGGTAAAAATCGATGTCTTGGAGCGAGAGCTGGAGCATCTTCGTCATGAATTGGAGAAAATAACCGACTTGGAACCGCTTCGGGTCTTGGTGAAATTCGCCACCCGAACAACGCTGCAGGACTTGATAATATTCCTGGCGATGCCTCTCGATCTGCCGGTCCACCGCGAGGTAGGGAGCGATCCGAGCCAGGTTGCCGTCTGGAGATTGCAGCAAGGTCAGCGCCCAAAGCCCGCGGCCCAAACGGCCATTCCCATCTTGAAAAGGATGGATCGCCAAAAAGCGAAATACCCACTCGCAAGCTACTGCTACCGTCCATGGGTTTTGGGGGAGCTCCTGATTGTACCACTGCACCAAGTCGTGCATGGCCGTCTCGGTGAGGGGCCCCGGATCCGCCGTGCGAAATATTGTCCGTTCTTGACCGCTTCGATGGTCGCGCTCGATCACGGAGTTGGAGACGCTTTTGTATTTGCCTAAATAGGCTCGGGCGGGGGGATAAAATTGCAGCAATTCTTGGTGCAAGGCGCGCAGCGTCGTCTCGCTCATCGGAAAAAGTGCTTTCGCCTGTTGGTAGACGATGTGCAGCATCGCGCGGCATCCCGCGACTTCTTCGATGCTGCGTTCCCGGTCTTTGGAGAGTTTGTTCTCGATCCAGGCCTCTCTCTCGCGAAAACCCGAGGGGCCGGCCCTTTCGGATAACTCGGTGTCGATCCACCATACCTCGGCGTCGGTAAGCACCGCATTTTCGATGCGCGTCGAGGCGCCGATGTTGCTGACCATGGCCTGACGCCGCATTTGTTCCTGAATATCCGAAGACCAAGTCTCCAATTTGGCCAGCTGTAGGGCAACGGCCTCGCTGAGGGATTTTAATCCGGATATTTGAGGCTGAGTCGGTTCGTAACACAGCATTTCCGGAGAGTGGCAGAGCGTGCCATATTGTGCAATATAAAATAGTTTATTATGGCACAATATGGCACAATATTTATAAAATTAAATAATATCAATTGATTATAAATTTGGTCGAGACGCCAAGCCCTCTCTCTGGTTCGCCTTGCGAAACTCCCCTGCATCCTCTATGTCCAGCCCATGTTCCACTCCGGATACGTCGCCATCGTCGGGATCCCCAACGTGGGGAAGTCGACCCTGCTCAACGCCCTCCTGGGTGAGAAGCTCTCCATCGTCACCGACAAGCCGCAGACGACCCGGCACCGCATCCTGGGCATCCTCAATCTGAAGGGGGCGCAGATCCTATTCCTCGACACGCCGGGGATCCATGCCTCCGACAAGCTGCTGAACGAGAAGATCGTCGAGACCGCCCTCCAGGCGATGGGCGACGCCGACGTCATCCTCCATTTGATCCCGCCCAAGACGAAATTTTCCGACGAGGACCGTCGGATTGCCCGCCACGCCCAGGACACCGGCAAGCCCTATCTTGTGCTGATCAACAAGATCGACCAAGTGGGGAAGGAGTCCCTGCTGCCGCTGATCCAAAAGGTCCAGGAAGAGCTGGCACCGCAGGAGATCGTCCCCATCTCCGCCCTGAAAAACGACGGCCTCGCGCGCGTGATCGACCTGCTGGTCGCGAGGCTCCCGGAGGGACCGGCCTATTACCCCGAAGATCAGTACACCGAGCACGACCTGCGTTTCTTAAGCGCCGAGATCGTCCGCGAGAAGGTCATGCAGCTGCTCTACCAAGAGCTGCCTTATGCCGTCGCGACCCAGGTCGAGGAGTTCAAGGAAGAGGGCGACATCCCCCGCATCCACGTCGCGATCGTCGTCGAGAAGGACTCGCAGAAGGGGATCGTGATCGGCAACAAGGGCGCCATGATCAAGAAGATCGGCCAGCTGGCCCGCAAGGACATCGAGGCGATGGTGGGGAAGCAGGTGTATTTGGAACTCTTCGTGAAGGTCGTCGAGAATTGGACGAAGAGCGAGCGAAGGTTGAAGGAATTGGGGATTATCCAATAATGACCGCCGCGATCGAAAACCTGACCCCCATGCTCCGCCAGTACCTGGAGATCAAGCAGCGCCACCAGGACGCCATCCTCTTCTTCCGCCTGGGCGACTTCTACGAGATGTTCTTCGAGGACGCGGTCAAGGCCAGCGAAATCCTCGAGATCACGCTCACCTCCCGCAATAAGAATTCCGAAGAATCCGTCCCGCTCTGCGGCGTTCCGTACCATTCCGCCGCCGGTTACATCCGCAAGCTGATCGAGAGCGGCAACAAGGTCGCGATCTGCGAGCAGGTCGAGGATCCCAAGGCCGCCAAGGGCATCGTGAAGCGCGAGGTCACCCGGGTCATCACCCCGGGCCTGTTGGTCGAGGACGAAAACCTCTCCTCCCACGAGCCCAACTACCTCGCGGCCCTGGCCTGGGAGGGCGAACAGGTCCACGCCGCGATGATAGACATCTCCACCGGCGAGGTCTTCTGCGGACTCTACGACAACGAGGAGCTGGCCCTGCAAGACCTGGGCAAGCACCCGGTGAAGGAGATCCTGATCCCGCCGGCCGACCTGAAACGCCCGCTGGTCCTGCGCGCGAAGGCGGCGACGCCAAATCTCCTGATCAGCCATTTTTTGGGCGAGGCGAAGGCGGAAGAGGAGGGCGACCTCTATTCCGAGGCCTTCCTTACCTCGCGGCGCCAAATTAAGTCCGAGGCCCTCCAGGGGCTGCTCACCCACTTGCTGGCCTACGTCCGGCAGACGCAGAAATCGCTCTTCAAGCACTTGGGCGAGATCCACTTCGTCCGCGGCCGGCAATACCTGGGAATGGATGCCCGAACCTTCCGCCACCTCGAACTCACGGTCAACGCCCGCGGCGAGGGCTCGCGTCATACCTTATATTGGGCCCTCAACCAGACCAAGACCGCGATGGGCGCGCGCCGGCTGAAAAAATGGATCCACTATCCCTTGCTCGACATCCCGCAGATCCGGGCGCGCCAGGACGCCGTCGCCGAATTGGTCGAAAAATCCGAGCTGCTGCACGGCCTGCAGGAGGGCCTGGGAAAGCTGCAAGACGTCGAGCGCATGCTGGGCAAGCTGTCGCTCGGCACCGTGCACGCCCGCGACCTCTCGGGCCTGGCGCGCTCGCTGCAAGAGGCCCAGGGCCTGATCGCGGGCCACTGCGGGACCTTCCAGTCGAAATTCCTCCAAGACCTGATCGCGGATTATCCGGATATGAAAGGTCTCTGCGAGACCGTGCTCGCGCAGCTGCAGGCCGAGCTCCCCATCACCGTCCGCGAGGGCGGGATGATCGCCCCGGGCGTCCATCCCGAGTTAGACGAGCTGCGCGCGATCAGCCGCGACGGCAAGTCCTTCATCGCGGCGATGGAGGAGGGCGAGCGCAGGCGCACCAAGATCGCCTCGCTCAAGATCCGCTACAACAAGGTCTTCGGCTACTATATCGAGGTCACCAACGCCCACCGCGAGTCCGTCCCCGCGGATTACATCCGCAAGCAGACCCTCTCCAACGCCGAGCGCTACATCACGCCCGAGCTCAAGGAGTACGAGAACAAGGTCCTCGGCGCCGAGGAGCGGATCAAGGCCCTCGAGTACGACCTCTTCTGCCGCCTGCGCGACGCCTGCGCCGCCGAGGTCGAGGCCATCCGCCGCGCCTCGCACGTCCTGGGCACGCTGGACGTCGTCGCCTCGCTGGCGCGGGTGGCCCGCGACCACCGCTACGTGCGGCCCGACCTGGTCGAGGCGCAGGTCCTCGACCTGAAGGACGCCCGCCACCCGGTCCTCGAGCGGATGCGCGCCGACGAGCGATTCATCCCCAACGATTTGACGATGAACGAGGAAACCGGCCGGCTCTTCCTGATCACGGGTCCCAACATGGCGGGCAAGTCCACCGTGATGCGGCAGGCGGCGTTGATCGTGCTGATGGCGCAGATGGGCGGCTTCGTCCCGGCCAAGGAGGCCATGGTCGGCCTGGTCGACCAGCTCTTCACGAGGATCGGGGCCAGCGACGACCTCTCGCAGGGCCAATCCACCTTCATGGTCGAGATGCTCGAGACGGCCAGCATCCTCAAGGCCGCCGGCGAGCGCAGCTTCATCGTCTTGGACGAGATCGGCCGCGGCACTTCGACCTATGACGGCATGTCCATCGCCTGGGCGGTGGCGGAATACGTCGCGCAGAAACTGAAATGCCGCGCCCTCTTCGCGACGCATTATCACGAGCTGACCGACCTGGCCCGCCAGATCCCCGGCATCGCCAACTACCAGGTGGCGGTGAAGGAGTGGAACAACCAGATCCTGTTCCTGCGAAAATTGATCCCCGGTGGGGCCTCGCGCAGTTACGGGATTGAAGTGGCCCGCCTCGCAGGCCTACCCGAGTCCCTGTTGGCAAGGGCTCGTGAGGTCTTGCATTCGTTAGAGGACATGGAGGGCGGGGCTTTGGAAAAATTGAATGTCGAAAAAACGCCTTCTCCCCAATTGGGTCTGTTTGAAACCAAGGAACATCCTCTCATTGAAGAGTTAAGAGGGATGCAGCCGGATGCAATGTCCCCATTGGCAGCCCTCAACTTCCTTTTTGAATTAAAACGGCGGTTGTAAAAAAAACAAAACTTAAAAATTGATGCGTATGCGCGGGAATCCCCCAACGGGTGGCCGGGCGGGGGCCCCCCGCCGCGCGCAGGCACGAGCACGGTGGGGGTGCAGACCGGACAGGACCCGTTGGGGGATTCCCGCGCATACGCCACCGAACAGGTTAAATGAAGGCCGCAAGAACACCCGCCCAGTGCAAAACGCAAGCGAAGGGAATAAAATTGAATAAATCCCGGTTTAATGAATAGGAAATAAGGAACCCATGAACCACGCAGCCGAAAACACTTCGCTAAAAACCCTCGCCGAGACCTCCCCCAAGTACCTGACCGACGACCTGATCGAGTTCAAGATCGAGGGCGACCCCACCGCCGCGGTGCGGGACTACCTTCGGCGCTGCCGCGAGGTTCTGGGCCGCAAGATGGACGAAAACGCGCCGATGGAGCGCGTCGTCCGCCTGCAGAGCCTCATGACCGACCGGATGATCGTCGCCCTCTACAAGCACGCCTTCGAGCAGAGCCAGGCCAAGGGCGTCCTCCCCATCCCCCTCGCGATGTTCGCCTTGGGCGGCTATGGCCGGGCCGAGCTCAATCTTTTCTCCGACATCGATCTGCTTTTTCTTTACGAGGGCAAGGCCGGCACCCGGCTCGAGTTCGTCACCAAGCAGATGCTCTACCCGCTTTGGGACGCCGGCGTCGAGCTGGGCTACGCCATCCGCACCATCAACGACTGCAAGCGCGTCATGAAGGAAGACCAGCGCGCGCTCAGCTCGATGCTCGACGCGCGGTTCCTGGCCGGAGACCGCGAGCTGGCCGAAAAATTCCTTACCTTCCTGGAGAGCCGCTTTGCCAGCTCCCGGGCCTTGAACGAATTCGTCGCCCTCAAGACCAAGGAGACGGAAGAGCGCGTCAAGCGCTTCGGCTCCTCGGTCTACATGCTCGAGCCCAATCTGAAAGAGAGCGAGGGCGGCCTGCGCGACTGGCACCTGCTGCGCTACTACGCCCGCATCGCGCTCAAGACCCCGGCGATCTCCGAGTGGGTGCGCCGCGGGCTGTTGAACGAGGAAGAGGCCGACACCCTGCGCCGCGCCTTGGATTTCATCTGGGGGGTCCGCAACCGCCTGCACCGCCGCGTGGGGAAGGGCCAGGACCAGCTGACCTTCGAGCTGCAGGAGCCGATCGCCCGCGAGATGGGCTTCGAGGACGCCGGCGGCAGTCGCGGCGTCGAAAAATTCCGACAGGCCTACTACAGCCACGCCGCCAACCTGCACCGCCTCCTGACCGAGGTGAGCCGGCGCCTGCTGCGGCCGCCCGATTCGCTGATCATGCTGGTCAAGAAGCGACTGAAGAGCACGCTCAACGACTTCTACTACGGCATCGACGGCTACGTGGTGCCCAAGGACTTCGCGGCCCTCGAGAAGCGCCCCGTCGAATTTCTGCGGGCCTTTTATTTGGCGCAAAAGGAGCGCCTGGGCCTCGACGAGGACCTGAAGTCCTTCATCGGCCGGCATCTCAACGTCGTCGACGACGCGTACCGCCGCGATCCCGAGGTCTGCGCGATGCTCAAAGAGATGTTCGCCGACGCCTCGGGCATCGGGAAAAGCCTGGCGGAGATGCACGACTGCCGTTTCCTGGGCGCCATCCTGCCGGAGTTCGGCGACATCCTGTTCCAGACCCAGCACGACGTCTATCATATCTACACGGTCGACGCGCACTCCATCTTCGCCGTGCAAGAGCTGAGCAAGCTGCAGAACGGCGACTACGACGCGGAGTTTCCGCTCTTCAAGCAGACGATGGCCGAGGTCCAGCGCCCCGACCTCCTAGTCCTGAGCGTCCTCTTCCACGACATCGGGAAGGGGAAGGGCGGTAACCACTCCGAGCGGGGCGCGGAGATCGCCCAGGCGGTGATGAGCCGCATGGCCTACCCGGCCGCCGACATCGCCGAGGTCGAGTTCCAGGTGCGCTCCCACCTCCTGATGCCGCACCTCTCGCAGCGTCGCGACCTCGAGGACTACAACCTGATCACTCAGTTCGCCCGCTCGATGGGCACGCTCGACCGCCTGAACATGCTCTTCGTCCTCACCTGGGCCGACATCCGCGCCGTGGGGCCCGACGTCTGGACGCCGTGGAAGGGGAGCCTGCTGCAAGACCTCTATCAGAAGACCCGGAAGGTCATCGAAGTCGGGGACTTCAGCCCCGAGCGGGCGATGGTCATCATGCAGCAGATGAAGGAGAAGCTGCTCGAGACCGCCGAGCCCGATGTCGACCGGGCCGCGCTCAAACAGTATCTCGACAGCATGCCGCCGCGTTATTTCATCGCCAATGCGCCGCCCGCGATCTTAAGCCACTTTCGGACCGTCCAGGGGCACTTCGGCGAGACTTTCCTCTTCCAAAGCCAGATCGACCGGCAGGAAAACCTCAATCGCCTCCTGCTTTACACGGTCAACTCGCCGCGCCTCTTCGAGCAGGTGACGGGCGTGATGGCCGCCAATCAAGTCAACATCCTCGCCCTCGAACAGTTCTTCACCTCCAGGGGCGAGGCCCTGCTTTTGCTTAAGGTCACCGACCACCGTGGCCAGATCCTCGAGGAGGAGCGGCGCATCGAGGCTCTGCGCCGCGACCTGCAGGAGGTGGTGCAGGGGAAAGTCTCGATGGAGCGCTACTCGCAGGCCCATCAAAATCAGCTTTTCTGGGGTAAGAAGCTCGCGCCCGCGCGCCCGCCGCGGGTCGAGATCGACAACGATGTCTCGGCCTACTACACGGTCATCGACGTCTACGCCAACGACCGCATCGGTATCCTGCACGACATCGCCCGCGTCATGCGGGCGCTGGGGCTCTACATCGAGGTTTCGAAGATTTCCACCAAGGTCGACCAGGTGGCGGACGTCTTCTACGTGAAGGACATCTTCGGCCACAAAATCACCGACTCGAAGAAGATCGGGGGCATCAAGAAGGCCGTGGTCGAGGCCTTGAGCGAGGCCCCCAAGGAGGCCTGATTGCTGGAAATCATCGCCTGGATCGTCGTTTTCATCGTCTTCGTCGCGGGGCTTGTCTACCTGCGGGTCCGCGAGAACCGCTACCTCAAGAAGAAGACCCGCGACGCGATCCGGCCCGAACTCCTCAAGGAATTCGAGGGCGAAAAACAAGACGCCCTGCGTCGAAAGGCGGCCTTTCAAGATACCTTGAAGAAGTTCGGCGGGCCGGAATAGGGAAATACGGCGAGTTTTGACCGATGAAACGCTGGGGGTTGAAGGGGGAGGGCGGAAACGCCCCCTGGGCTTTAGCTCTCCCGGAATGCTCCGGGAGAGCGAATTGATAACATTGCGTTTTCGCGATTGCCAGGGCGGGGGACCGCTGGTATAGGCAAATTAGGTACATCCTAGCGGGTAATTCAATGTCCCCCAAGATCAAGCTATGCAAAGAAACCGGTTGTAACAACCAACAGACCACTTCCGGTTTCTGCCGCCTCCATTATTTGAAAAACTGGCGCAAGATCCAAACCGACAAAAAGCGCAAGGCCGCCAAAAACCTCAACAAGTACATCGAGAGCATCGTGCGCAGCAATCCCGACCGCGCACAGCGGGCGCTCAAAGAAAACCTGCGCGACGAACCCACCTTCGAGCGCTCGATGGAAGAGGTCTTCTACGGAGACTCGCTGCGCGAGGTGATGGCGGATTTAGGCTACCGCGAGGACATCGATACGATGATCGGCTCGATCAAGATCGACGAAGATTTTTAGGTCCAATCCCCTTCATATTCCCCGGCTTTCTTGACTTTAGCGTGGTGCCTTAGTAGGGGCGGACGCGAGGTTTGCACAAAAATTATGCCCCTAGTCGTCCAAAAATACGGCGGAACCTCCGTCGGCAACATCGAGCGCATCAAGAACGTCGCCCGCCGCGTCATCCGGCAGCACCAAAAGGGCGACCAAATGGTCGTCGTGGTTTCCGCCATGTCCGGCGAGACCAACCGGCTGGTCGCCCTGGCCAAAGAGATCCACGAGCTCCCCGAGGGCCGCGAGTACGACGTCATCGTTTCCACCGGCGAGCAGGTCACGATCGCGCTCTTGGCCATGGCCATCCAAAACATGGGAGTGCCCGCGGTCAGCTACCTGGGCAGCCAAGTCCGTATCCTGACCGACGACGCCTTCAGCAAGGCGAGGATCCGCTCCATCGACAACGAACGGATCCACAAGGACTTAAACGACGGTAAAATCGTCGTCGTGGCCGGCTTCCAGGGCGTCGACGAAAACGGCAACGTCACGACGCTGGGCCGCGGCGGCTCCGACACCACGGCGGTGGCCATCGCGGCGGCCCTCAAGGCCGACGCCTGCGAGATCTACACCGACGTCGACGGCGTCTACACCACCGACCCCAACGTCTGCCCGGACGCGCGCAAGATCGACCGCATCTCCTACGAGGAAATGCTAGAGATGGCCTCGACCGGCGCCAAGGTCCTGCAGATCCGATCGGTCGAGATGGCCGCCAAATACAACGTCCCCGTCGAGGTGCGCTCGTCCTTCAACGACAATCCCGGCACCTGGGTGACCAAGGAGGAATCGCAAATGGAAAGCCGCATGGTAACCGGCGTCAGCCTGAACAAAGACGAGGCCAAGATCGCGGTGCGCCAGGTGCCCGACACGCCCGGCGTCGCCAGCAAGATCTTCGCCCCCATCTCCGACGCCAATATCAACGTCGATATGATCGTCCAGAACGTCAGCTCCGAAGGCACGACCGACCTCACCTTCACGGTGCCCAAGAGCGACCTGAAGCGCGCCCTGCTCATCGTCGAGGGGGTCGCCAAGGAGATCGGCGCCAAAAAGGTCGAGTCCAGCGAGAACATCGCGAAGGTCTCGGTGATCGGCTTGGGCATGCGGTCGCACGCCGGCATCGCCAGCAAGATGTTCACCACCCTGGCCAAAGAGAACATCAACATCCAGATGATTTCGACCTCCGAGATCAAGATCTCGATCATCGTCGACGCGAAGTACACCGAGCTCGCCGTGCGCGTCCTGCACGACGCCTTCGAGCTGGGAAAGAAATGAAATCGGTCAAAAAACAAGTCACCCTCTACGACACGACCCTCCGCGACGGCTCGCAGGGCGAGGAGATTTCCTTCACCGTCGAGGACAAGCTGCGCATCTCCGAGAAGCTCGACGAGCTGGGGATCGACTACATCGAGGCCGGCTGGCCGAGCTCCAATCCCAAGGACCTCGAGTATTTTCAAAAAGCCCGCTCGCTGAAGCTCAGGCACGCGAAAATAGCCGCCTTCGGCGCCACGAGGCACCCCAGCAAGACGCCGGCAAAGGATGACAACCTCAAGGCCCTGCTCGAGGCCGAAACCGCCGTGGTCACCATCTTCGGAAAGTCCTGGGACCTGCACGTGCACGACGCCCTCAAGGTGGGGCTCGCCCAAAATCTCGAGCTGATCGCCGACTCCCTCGAGTTTCTCAAGAAGCGCGTCGGCGAGGTGATCTACGACGCCGAGCACTTCTTCGACGGCTTCAAGGCCAACCCCGAGTACGCGATGAAGACCCTGCAGGCCGCGCGCGAGGGCGGGGCGGATCTTTTGGTGCTCTGCGACACCAACGGCGGCACCTTGCCCGACGAGGTCGAGCGCGTCTTTCGCCAGGTCGCGCGCATGATGCCCGGCGCCTACGGCATCCACTGCCACAACGACTGCGAGGTCGCGGTGGCCAACTCGCTGGCCGCGGTGCGGGCGGGCGCGGTGCAGATCCACGGGACGATCAACGGCTTCGGCGAGCGCTGCGGCAACGCCAACCTCGTTTCCATCATCCCCAACCTGCAGCTGAAAATGGGCATCGAGGCGGTGCCGGGCAAAGGGCTCACGCGCCTCCAAGAGGTCTCGCATTTCGTCAACGAGCTGGCCAATCTCAAGCCCGACACGCACCAGCCCTACGTCGGCCAGAGCGCCTTCGCGCACAAGGGCGGCATCCACGTCAGCGCGGTGATGAAGAACCCCAAGACCTACGAGCACGTCGCGCCGGAGGCGGTCGGCAACCGCCGCCGTATCCTGCTGAGCGACCTCGCGGGCACCAGCAATATTTTGCAGAAGGCGCGGGAGTTCGGCCTCGATCTCGACCGGCAGGACCCGCTGGTCAAGCAGCTGGTGAAGGATTTGAAGGAGCTCGAGAACCAGGGCTACGAGTTCGAGGGCGCCGAGGCCAGCTTCGAGATCCTCATGAAGAAGGCGATGGGGCGCTACAAGCCCTTCTTCCGCCTGATCGGCTTTCGCGTGCTGGACGAGAAGCCCACGCACGACGATCCGCCGCACGCCGAGGCGACCATTCAGGTCGAGGTCGACGGGCAGCAAGAGCACACGGCGGCATTGGGCAAGGGGCCGGTCAACGCCCTCGACAACGCCTTGCGCAAGGCCCTGGAGCGCTTCTTTCCGCAAATCGGCGAGGTGCGGCTCCTCGACTATAAAGTTCGGGTTCTCCCCAGCGGCAGCGGCACCGGATCGAAGGTCCGGGTCCTGATCGAGTCCGGCGACGGACACTCGAAGTGGGGCACGGTCGGGGTCCACGAAAACATCATCCAGGCCAGTTGGATGGCCCTGGTGGATTCCCTCGAATACAAATTGATGAAGGACCCCAAGGGCCGCCGAAAAAAGCCTTCCTCCGTCCGTACATAAATACCGAAGCAACATCGCAGGTTTAGCCGGCCGATACCCTCTCCGTGTGGATTTCCGCGAGGGGCTTGGCGCCTTGCGGCAAAATCCTTTTGAAAATTATATAGTTATATCTATGGATTTCGATTACTCTTTAAGCAGCACTCCGCCTTGGGGAGTTTTGGGATGTTCCGGAGGAGAATTATGAAACATTTATTACTGAAGTTATCCGTCTTGGTCTTAGCCTTGACGCCGGCCTTTGCCAGCTATGCCGATCCCGGCATCAGCTTCGATGGGCCCAAAATCACCGACCGCGGCCAATTCGGCGGAAAAGAGCGCGGGATGACCTTCCCGGGCGATTTCAGCGTCTATCCCTTCGCGGGGAGCCCGCACGTCGACGCGGCCGTGCCCCAGATCCGCTTGCTGTGGGGTTTCGAAAACAAGAACAACTGGCCCAGCGCGACGCCCAACACCTATTTCAACGGCGTGGGCCTCAGCAACGGCAGCATCAACCTGGTCGCGGTGCAGGGGCAATTCGACGGCGACGGCGGGGGCCTCAAGGACGTCGTGGTGCTCGACACCGGCGGCTTGAAGGTCTGCTACAATTTCAACGGATCGGCCTGCGCGGGCGAGTCGGGCGACGTCCCCGTGACCGTCGGCCTGGACAAGCCGCTCACGCTCTGGTCGGCCCGGGTGGCCGATTTCAACGGAGACGGCAAAGACGACGTGGCGGTGGTGGGCTTCGACTACAACAGCTTCGACGGCTACGTCGCGGTCGTGGCCGGCAACAATGCCGGCGGCTCCAATCCCTTCAACCCGGACGCCGGCGATCCGAATTTGGCCTCTCCCTATTACAAGCAAATGATCAAGTGCGGCATTCCCTTGGCGGTGACGGTGGGGCAGTTCGGCGGCGACGCCAAGCCGGACCTGGCCGTTTCCACCTTCAACCGTTGCAACAATACGGCCGGCGCCTCGGTGCACGCCTTCCTCAACACCGGCGGAAGTTTCGACTTCAAGCAGGACGCCGCCGCCTTCAAGCGCAACGACTGCGACAAGCCCACCGGTCTCGCGACCTATAACCCCGATGGAAACGCCCAAGACGACCTGGTGTTGACCTGCTACGACAAGTTCTACTCGAACTGTCCTCCGGTCGACGTCAAGGCGGACGTAGCCGTGGAAAATCCCCCGGTCATCGCCTGCGTCGCCGGTTGGAAGAGCGGACCCGTCATGGCGCTGCAGAACAACGGCTCGGGCAGCGGGTTCGGCGTGAAACAGACCCTGGGCGACACCGATGAGACCTCGCTGAAATTCCCCTACACCTCGACGACCGGGGATTACGACGGGGACGGCAATCAGGACTTGGCGGTCGCCTCCAACGGCGGTTCGGCGGTGGTGACCTACGCGGGCACCTCGCCCTTCCAGGTGAACCCGGACAGCCGCAACGACATCTCGACCTTGAGCTACACGCCCAAGTTCATTCAGACCCATGACATGAACGGCGACGGGCTTCCCGACCTGATCCTGACGGCGGCCGCGGCGAAATTCCCCGAGCAGCGCATCCCGGACACCGAGATCACCCACGTGGATTTTCTCGACCGCTATACCGTGGCGCGAGCCCCGGTGGAATATGTCCCCGGTAAATACTACACGACCGCCGAGCCGGCCTATCGCGATACGCCGCTCACCCTGAACAATGACGCCGTCTTGGCGGCCCGCGGTTTCGTCAAGGCGAGCCCGACCGAATATAAAATCAACTACACGCCCAATTCCTTCCAGAAGGGCAGTCAGGTGCTCGTGCTGAACGACAACTTCAAGTACGACGGCACCTACGAGCGCCTGCCGGGCGACTTCGGCGCCCGCGTGCCGGCCTCGACGGACGGTCTCCTCGTGCTGATCAACCACCGTCCCACCGTCTCCGGGGATGATCCCAAGTGCGACGGAGGCGAGGTGACGTACCGCTGCACGGCGTCGGAGGGCAACACGATCACCGAGTGTACCCCGGCCACCACCGACCCGGCGGTGACCTTCACCCCCGCGGTCCCGGGACCGGGCAACAAGGAATGGTCCGGCAAGGTCAAGCTGCCCAAGGATCAGGGGGTCCATAAATGGACCGTGACGGCCAAGGACAACCTCGGCACCGTGACGACGGGCGAGTTCACCGCCGACTACAGCAACTGCCCCGGCGGCTCGACGGCCTGTCCCGCGACCCCGATCGAAAAGCAGCTCTCTCCGAAAGACCCGGTAATGATCTGCGCGTTCGAGAACGACCAGAAGCTGGCCGAGCTGAACGGCGGTAAGACGGTGACCTGGGCCCAAGTCGGCTCCAAGGGCATCGACCTCAGCGCCCTGTCCGTTCAAGGCCAGTGCCTGGTGGGGCCGCGCCTGCCGCTCTCCTTCGACCAGGATCGGGTGATCGAGCTGAAGTATAGCGTCGAGCCCGACGGACCGAAGGATTGCCCCGCGAAGTTCGTCTTCCCGAAGGCCTTCTTCGAAGGCTCGGGCAGCCTCTTCGGCTGCAGCTTGAACGCCGCTCCAGGCTTGGCTTCCGCGTGGTCCCTGTGGGCCCTCGGATGGCTGCCCGCGGCGGGGCTTTGGGTCCTGGCGAGACGCTTCGGCAAAAAATAAACCCTTCGAGGATTCACCGAGAAGGACGATTTGAGATCGGCCCCCGTCGCGAAAGCGGCGGGGGCTTTTTATTTTGGAAATGCTTCGCGGCGGGAGACCTTGTCGAATTTTTAATAGGAACGGCGATGCGGAAAAGGATGCGCGGAGGTCTTCGCGAGGATTTTTAAATTCGAAAATTCAGCACAGAATTCGAGGCTTGAGCTTGAATACTTTAATGTTTTTTTTGTTTGACAGGTAGAGGGGTCGCGTTTACACTCCCGAAATCTTTTGGTTAGAAGTGTCGTTTCTGTTTCCGAATTACCTGGGAAACGCAAACAGCAGTAATAAGTTTTTGAAATAAAAATCGCGTTTGATTTTTGTATAGTGTCGAACTTCATCCTGGAAAGGGGATAGATGTATGAGAAAAAGCCTCAAAACACTCTGTGCCGCATTAGGCATGGCCGCCGTGGTTACGGCGTCTTCGCCTTCTGCCCACGCTTTGGTGTCGAGCTTTGACGTCCTGAACTTCAAGCCCGCCATCTCCAACCGAACCGACTATTTCACCATTTACTCCAGCCAAACGGTTGCGAAACATGGTTGGAATGCCGGTTTCTATGTTGACTTCGCCCACAATCCGCTCGAAGTGGCCTTCCCCGTGTTGGGCCGCCGCTTCGCCGGCGTCGTGGACAACACCATCACCGGTAACTTTTATGCCACCTACGGTCTTTTGGACTGGTTCTCGGTCGGTATGAACATCCCGGTGGTCTTCTGGTTGGATTACGTCAACACCCTGGGCCCTCCTTTCGGCACCGGTACCGGCGCCAGCGACAGCATGACCGAACTGGGCGACATCCGCATGGAGCTCAAGTTCCGCATTCTCAACAACGAGGATAAGCTGATCGGTCTTGCCCTGGTTCCCTTCTTCACGATTCCCTCCGGCGACTCCACCCACTTCGTGGGCAACGGCACCGTCACCGGCGGTATCAAGATCGCTCTCGACTTCAACATCCATGAGCGCGTCAAGTTGGCCCTTAACGTCGGTTATCTGGGCCGCGACGACGTGACGATTGGCGGCGTTCGCATCGACGACCAGCTCCTCCTGGGTCTGGGTCTCTCGATCAAGATCATCGAGCGCTTGTCGTTCCTGGTCGAAGCCCACACCGAGCCGGTCATTCGCGACCTGTTCGAAAACGAAGTCCAAACTCCGGCTGAGGTCCTCGGCGGTTTCCGCATCAAGGTTGCCGAGCACTGGGACATCAACGTCGGCGGCGGCGCGGGTCTGACCCTCGGCGTCGGTTCTCCGGACTTCCGGGCTTTCTTGGGCCTGAACTACAACTGGGCTCCGGAGCCTTGCCCCGCTTGCGATCGCCCGGCTCAAGTCGAAGCGCGCCAGATCACCATCGATCAGGTCATCCACTTCGAATTCGACCGTGCTAACATTCGCCCGCAATCTTACCCGATCCTCGATGACGTCGTTGCCATCATCAAGAGCAACCCGAGCATCAAGACGGTCAAGATTGAAGGCTACACTGACTCGATCGGCTCCGACGCTTACAACATGAAGCTGTCGCAACGTCGCGCCAACTCCGTGAAGACCTACCTGGTCAACAAGGGCATCCCGGCCTCCATGCTGGATGCGGTTGGTTACGGCGAAAGCAAGCCGGTGGCGACCAACGACACGGCCGAAGGTCGTGCGAAGAATCGCCGCACCGAATTCCACGTCGAGCAGTAAAGACGGGACGATATTCGGGTAGAGGTTAAATCCCAAAAGCCCCCCGCAGACGCGGGGGGCTTTTTTTTTCCGCATATTTCTAATGGATGCGATTCAGGAAAACATCGCTTGGCTTAACTCCCCGGTCCAGTACGTGAAGGGGGTGGGGCCCTACCTCGGCAAACTGTTCGAGCGCCTGGGCATTGCGACCTTTGAAGACCTGCTCTACCACCTGCCATTTCGTTACCTGGACCGCCGCAGTATCGCCTCGATCGTCAAGACCCTCCCGGGCAAGCAGCGCGTGCTCTACGGGCAGGTAGACGCGGTGGGGGAGGTGATCTTAGGGCGTCGCGGTCGCAGGGTCTTCGAGGTCATCGTCACCGACGGCGAGGGATATCTCACGGTCAAGTGGTTTCATTATCCCAGGAAATTCTTTCAAGAGCGCTTCAAGAAGGGCGAGAAGTTCCTCTTTTTCGGCGAGGTCAGCCTGTATCGCGGGGAAAAGCAGATGCTCCACCCCGAGGTGACCCCCGTGAAGGAGTTCTTCGAGGAGGAGGACTTCCAAAAGCATCTTGGACTGGTGCCGGTCTATTCGACCACGGAGGGTCTTCATCAGAGGCAGATCCGCAAGGCCCTCGATTTTCTAATGGAGGGTCTCGAAGGACGATTGGCGGAGACGCTGCCGGAGGCCTTGCGGCGGAAGTGGGGATTTCCAGGCCAGGCCGAATCCTTTTCCCGGATTCATCGCCCTTTGGATGAGGATTCGCCCGAGGTCTGGACGGCTTTGCGCTCGCCTTTTCACCGTAGGCTCGTCTTCGAGGAATTCTTTTACCTGCAGCTGGGGCTGGCCTTTCGCCGGCAAAGGGCCCAGGTGCTGACCGGCATCGCCCACGAGGCTAAATTCCGTTTTCAGGAGGTCCTCCGCAATAAATTGCCCTTTGCCCTCACCGAGGGACAGGAGCGTGCCATCCTCGAGATTACGCGGGACATGTGCTCGCCGCGCCCGATGAACCGGCTCCTCCAAGGAGACGTGGGGAGCGGAAAGACCTTGGTCTGTCTCTTCGCGGCCCTCTTGTCGGCGGAAAACGGCCGTCAGGCCGCCATCATGGCCCCCACCGAGATCCTGGCCGACCAGCATTTCAAAAACTTCAGCCGGCTCTTGCAAGGCATGGGCATCCCCGTCCGTCTCTTGACGGCCTCGACGAAGGGCAAAGAAAGGCAGGAGATCTTGGAGCTGCTCCAAGGCGGCGAGCCCGCCATCGTGGTGGGCACCCACGCCCTGTTGGAGGAGGACGTCGCCTTCGAGCGTCTGAGCCTCGTGGTGATCGACGAGCAGCATCGCTTCGGCGTTAGGCAGCGCATGGTCCTCATGAAGAAATCCGAGCAGCCCGACGTCTTGGTCATGACTGCGACGCCGATTCCCCGCTCGCTGGCGATGACGCTCTACGGGGACTTGGATCTTTCGCTGATCACCGAATTGCCGCCGGGCCGCGTTCCGATCCTGACCCGTATCATGTATGAAAAGGATCGCCCCAAGCTCTACGACTTCGTCCGCGAGAAGGTGAAGACGGGGCAGCAGGCTTATTTCGTCTTTCCCTTGATCGAGGAAAGCGAGAAACTTGACTTGAAAGATGCGACAAAAGCCTATGAAAAACTTAGAGAAATATTTAATGAGTTTAAAGTGGAGATGCTCCACGGCCGGATGAAGAACCAGCAGAAGGAAGAGGTGATGGGGCGTTTTTCCCGAAACGAAACCCAGATCCTCGTCTCCACTACGGTCATCGAGGTCGGGATCGACGTGCCCAACGCGACCCTAATGGTGATCGAGCACGCCGAGCGTTTCGGGCTCTCCCAGCTGCACCAGCTGCGCGGCCGGGTGGGGCGGGGCGGGCAGAAATCTTATTGCATCCTCGCCACGGACTTCAAGCAGTCGGATTTGGCCAAGGAGCGCCTCAAGGTCATGGAGGCCTCCTCCGACGGTTTCAAGATCGCCGAGGAGGACCTCAAGATTCGGGGGCCGGGGGATTTTTTGGGGACCCGCCAGTCGGGCCTGCCCGACTTTCGGGTGGGCAACCTGGTCAGCGATTTGGACCTGCTGGAGGCCGCCCGGGAGTCGGCGCGGGAGCTTTTGGAAAAGGACCCGCAGCTCGCCCTCGAAGAGAACCGTGTGATCCGCCCGATCCTTTTGCACCGCTGGAAGGGGCGTCTCAGCCTGGCGCAGGTCGGCTGATCGCTGATTCATTTGACAAGGCGCGCCCGCAATGACATTTGAAACGAGGGCCCCGGAAGGCCGTCGCCTTCCTTATGGCTTTTTCCCTATGGAATTCGACCGCATCAAACGCCTCCCCCCTTACACCCTCGGCGTCGTGACCCAGCTCATGAGCGAGGCCCGCAAGCGCGGCGAGGACATCATCAACCTGGGCATGGGAAACCCCGACCTCCCCACGCCGCCGCACATCGTGAACAAGCTTGTCGAGGCCGCGAAGAAGCCCAAAAACCACCGCTACTCCGTGTCGCGCGGCATCCCCAAGCTGCGGATGGCGATCTGCGATTGGTACAAGCGCAATTACGGCGTCGAGCTCGACTTCGACCGCGAGGCCATCGCGACGATCGGGGCGAAGGAGGGGCTTTCGCACCTCATGCTCGCGACCACCGCGCCCGGCGACGTAGTCATCGTGCAGAACCCGTCCTATCCGATACACATCTACTCGACGGTCATCGCCGGCGCCGACGCGCGCAGCGTGCGCACCGACGACGAGACGGATTTCTTCGAAAACCTGGATCGCGCCACCAAGAGCATCTGGCCCAAGCCGAAGCTGCTGATCTTGAGCTTCCCGTCCAACCCGACGGGACAGACGGTGGACTTGCCCTTCTTCGAGCGCGTCATCGCCTTCGCCAAAGAGCACGGCATGATCGTCGTGCACGACTTCGCCTACGCCGACCTGGTCTTCGAAGGGCCGAAACCGCCCAGCATCTTGCAGGTGCCGGGCGCGAAGGACGTGGCGGTCGAGTTCTACACGCTCTCCAAGAGCTACAGCATGCCGGGCTGGCGGGTCGGTTTCTGCGTCGGCAACCGCGAGATCATCGCCGCCTTAAGCAAGATCAAGAGCTACATGGACTACGGCATGTTTCAGCCCATCCAGATCGCCGCGACTGTGGCGTTAAACGGGCCCGAGAAGTGCGTCAAAGAGATCGTCGAAATCTACCGCGAGCGCCGCGACGCGCTCTGCGACGGGCTCAACCGCGTCGGCTGGCCGATCGTGAAACCGCGGGCGACGATGTTCGTCTGGGCTAGGATCCCCGAGGCCTTCGCGGCGATGGGCAGCCTCGAATTCAGCAAATACCTCCTGCAGGAGGCCAAGGTCGCGGTCTCGCCGGGCATCGGCTTCGGCGAGCACGGCGAGGGCTACGTGCGCTTCGCCCTGGTCGAGAACGTCAAGCGCATCAAGCAGGCCGTGCAGGGCATCAAAAAGGCGTTGAGCAAGCGATGAAACGAGTCCCCATCAAAGTCGGTTTGGTCGGTTTCGGCACGGTGGGCCGCGGGGTCTACGAAATCCTCGAGCGGCATCGCGCGCTCTTGGCCCAGCGCATCGGCGCGCCGGTCGAGATCAAGAAGATCGCCGTGCGCGACAAGTCGAAGCGGCGGGGCATCAAGGTCCCAACGGGCCTGTTCACCGAGGACTACCGCGAGATCCTGCGGGACCCCGAGATCCAGGTCATCGTCGAGGTGATGGGCGGCACCCAGGAGGCCAAGACTCTGGCCTTGGCGGCCGTCAAGGCCGGCAAGCACCTGGTTACGGCCAACAAGGCCTTGCTCGCGCTGCACGGCCGAGAGGTCTTCGGCGCGGCCAAGGCGGCCCAGGTCGACATCTGCTTCGAGGCCGCGGTCGGCGGCGGCATCCCCATCCTGCGGGCGCTGCGCGAGGGGTTCGTCGCCAACCGGATCCTCTCGCTCTTCGGCATCGTCAACGGCACCTGCAATTTCATCTTGAGCGAGATGTCCGAGAAGGGCGCGGATTTCCAGGCCACCCTGAAACGGGCCCAAGAGCTGGGCTACGCCGAGGCCGATCCGGGCTTCGACATCGACGGCTGGGACGCCGCCCACAAGCTGGCCATCCTGGTTTCGATCGCCTACGGCGTGCACGTCCCGGTCGACAAGCTCTTCGTCGAGGGTATCCGCCGCCTTTCGGCCTTCGACCTGGAGTGCGCCAAGCGCTTCGGTTTCGAGATCAAGCTGCTGGCCATCGCCAAGTCCCAGGGTGCCAAGATCCAAGCAAGGGTCCATCCCACCATGATTCCGGCCGCATCCATGCTGGCGGCGGTGCGCGGGGTGCACAACGCGATCTCCGTCGAGGGCGATTTCGTCGGCGAGGGGATGCTTTACGGCGCCGGCGCGGGCAGCGGCCCTACGGCTTCGGCGGTGGTGGGCGACATCGTCGAGGTGGCGCGCAACATCATCGCGGGCATCGCTTACACGGTGCCGCCGCTGGGGCTCTATGCCGACAAGGTCCGCGATGCCGCGATCGAGCCCATCGGTTCGTTGAAGGGCCCGTACTACCTGCGTTTCCAGGCCTTGGACCGGCCCGGCGTCCTGGCGAAGATCACCTCGATCCTCGGTCGGCACCGCATCAGTATCTCCTCGGTCTACCAAAACCTGGCTGAGGAGGGGAGGGTGGTTCCGATCGTGGTCCTGACGCACGAGGCCCTCGAGCGGGACGTCCGCGCCGCGGTGGCCAAGATCGACCGGCTCGAGGTGATGAAAGAGAAGACCCTCTTGATCCGCGTGGAAGAAAACTGCCGATAATTGACTTCGCTCCTTGAATGGTTTGAAATGAAGCTATGCTCTACTCCGGCCTGATCCGCAAATACCGCCAATACCTGCCCGTCGCCGAAGAGTCGGTCATCACCCTCAACGAGGGAAACACGCCGCTGCTGCCCTCGATTCGCCTGGTCGAAAAGTTCAAGCTGCCGATCCGCCTCTACTACAAGCTGGAGGGTCTCAATCCGACGGGCAGCTTCAAGGACCGCGGCATGACCTACGCGGTGAGCAAGGCGCACGAGGCCGGCAGCCGCGTGGTGGTCTGCGCCTCCACCGGCAACACCTCGGCCTCGGCGGCGGCCTACGCCACCCGCGGCGGGATGCAGGCGGCGGTGGTGATCCCGCAGGGGAAGATCGCCTTCGGCAAGCTCAGCCAGGCGATGATCCACGGGGCGAAGGTATTCCAGGTGAAGGGCAATTTCGACGAGGCCCTCGAGGTGGTGAAGCAGGTCGCCGCCGATCCCAAGGTCACCTTGGTCAACAGCATCAATCCCTATCGCATCGAGGGGCAGAAGACCGCGGCCTACGAGATCGTCGAGGCTTTGGGCGACGCTCCCGACCACCACTTCATCCCGGTCGGCAACGCGGGCAACATCACCGCCTATTGGGCGGGCTACAAGCGTTATCACGAATTGGGGCTTTGCAAGCGGCTCCCCAAGATGGCGGGCTTTCAGGCGGCCGGCGCGGCGCCCATCGTCCTCGGGCACCCGGTCGCCCATCCCGAGACCGTCGCCTCCGCCATCCGCATCGGCAATCCGGCCTCCTGGAAGCAGGCGCTGGAGGCCGAAAAAGAGTCTCACGGATTCATCGCGGCGGTCACCGACGCCGAGATCCTCGAGGCGTTTCGCCTGGTCGCCCAGCTGGACGGCTACTTCTGCGAGCCCGCCTCGGCGGCCTCCATCGCGGGCGTTTTGAAGGCTCACGAGAAGGGCTACTTCAAGAAAGACGAGGTCGTCGTCTGCACCTTGACCGGCCACGGCCTCAAGGACCCGGACAACGCCATCAAGGTCTCCGAGCCGCCCTTCGAAGTCGAACCCCGCGCGGAGCTTGTCCTCGAAAAGCTCAACCTCTGAAGCTGCTGTTTTTTCTCTCGTTCTCTCGCAATGACTCTTCTGCCAGACGGCCCTCTTCATCCCTCTCCGGTTTTTTGCCGTGTGTTTTGTGCAGTAGTTGGCGATGCCAACGATACTTTTACGGTTTGCCCCGTCCGCCCCTAGCCGGGGGCGATATGTCCCAGCGGGACACGGCCTGGCCCCGGGGGCAAGCCCGAACTTGCTTCGGGCGCGCAGCAAAGTCGTCAGACTTTGCGGAGTGAAATAGCCCCGGGGGCCAGGCCTCCGCCGAAAAGCCGATATTATATAGGCCTTAAGGTGATCGACTTTTCAGAGGGTCCCGCTCAGGGACATATCGCCCCCGGCTAGGGGCTGGTGCAGGGGGAGAGAAAACTTAATTTTTTGTGCATGGGACGCCGCTGTTCCACTAGGCTCGTTTATACACTGCGTGACAAATCATTCTTTGCTAAGAAGCAAATTGATTTGCAGTCGAGCCCTTGCGTCGCGTCATCAAAACATAAGTAGGGGCAGGAGAATTTTTTACGGGTGCAAAAAGAAATTTTCGTCGATGGGGCATGTTCTCGGGTGGCTATTGGTACGAGCCCCCGGAGGTGAGGGCGGGATATGTCCTTAAGCGACCCTCAGAAAGATCGAACACCCTAAGGCCTATATAATTTCGATCTTTCTGCGGAGGGCGGCCCCCGGCCTGAGGGGGCCGCCCGTGTCGCGTAGGATATATCCCGCCCTCACCTCCGGGGGCGGACGCGGCAATACGCATAAGGACGATCGGAGTGCCGGAGGCCGAAATTCCACGAAACCGCCCAGGCCCAAAGATCGCATCCAGACAGTCTTTCCCAGGCCTGCCGGGCGGACTCAGACCGCGTCATAATTCAGCCACGGTGCGTCAAAACCCCGGTTCCCGGACCGAAACGCGCATTATCTCTTGCTTTTCCAGACGGGATTGCTAATAGCAGGACGATCATTTCCAGGGCAAAAACCAGGCAAATAACGAGGATCGGGTCCTAGGCGTGGACCGGTGTAGACTATGGATCGAAATCTAGCTTTAGAGATGGTTCGTGTGACGGAGGCCGCGGCGCTCAGTTGCGCCCGGCTGATGGGGCGGGGCGACGCGAATGCCGCCGATCAGGCCGCGGTCGATGCGATGCGAAGGGCCTTGAACGGCATGAACTTCGACGGCACCGTCGTGATCGGCGAAGGGGAGCGCGACGAGGCTCCCATGCTTTATATCGGCGAAAAGGTCGGCAAGGGCGGCGACGTCAAGGTCGACATCGCGCTGGACCCGCTCGAGGGCACCAACCTTTGCGCGACCGGCGGTCCCAACTCCATCTCGGTCATCGCCCTTGCCGAGCACGGCCACTTCCTACACGCGCCGGACACCTACATGGACAAGATCGCGGTCGGAAAAGAGGGCTACGGCCTCATCGACATCGCCAAGCCGCCCACATGGAATTTGCAAGAGTTGGCCCGCGCAAAAAAGTGCCGCGTCGAGGACTTGACCGCCATCATCCTCGACCGCGACCGTCATAAAGAGCTTATCCGCGAGGTCCGGGAGGCCGGCGCGCGCATCAAGCTGATCGGCGACGGCGACGTCTCGGCGGCCATCTCGACCTGCGAGCCCGAGTCCGGCGTCGACATCCTCTTCGGCATCGGCGGCGCGCCCGAGGGCGTCCTGGCCGCGGCGGCGCTGCGCTGCCTGGGCGGCGACATCCAGGGCCGCCTCAAGCCGCGCAACCAGGAAGAGATCGACCGCGCGCGCCGCATGGGCATCGAAGACATCCACCGCGTCTTCAAGATCGACGAGCTAGCCCACGGCGATGTCATGTTCGCCGCCACCGGCGTGACCAACGGCGATTACCTCAAAGGAGTGAGATTTTTCGGGGGAGGAGCCCATACCCACTCGCTGGTGATGCGCTCCTTGTCGCGTACCGTCCGCTACATCGAAGCGACCCACCACTTCGACACCAAACCCAAATACGCATAAGGATCCGACTCCATGTCCCATGCCACCGCCTCGATCGAGATTGAAGCCCCCGTGAAGCAAGTCTTCGAAGTCATCAGCGATTTCGAGGCCTATCCCGAATTCCTGCCGGAGACCAGGCAGGTCGTGGTCGAGAAAAAGTCCGGCAAGTCCGCGCGGGTGACCTTCACCATCAACCTGATCAAAAAAATCACCTACACCCTCGACATCAAGCTCAACCCGCCCAGCGGCCTCTCCTGGAGCCTGGTCGAGGGCGACCTGATGAAGGCCAACAACGGCCACTGGAAGCTGCAAGAGGTGAAGAAGGGGGTGACCAAGGCCGTCTATGAGATCGACATGGACTTGGGCGCCATGGTACCCAAGGCGATTTCCAACAAGTTGATCGGCACCAACTTGCCGACGATGATGAAGCAATTCAAAGAACGTGTCGAAGAAATGGCGTGAGTATGGCCGGCGACGACGAGAAATTTTTCGAAAAGAAGGGCGGCGGGATGACCGACGTCGCCCGTCGCATCCTGCTGACGGGCCTGGGCGCCATCTTCATGACGGAAGAGAGCATTCGTAAGGCCTTAGGCGACATGAAGATGCCCAAGGACGCCGTCGGCTACGTCCTGGACACGGTGCTCAAGCAGAAAGACGAGCTGCTGGGCCTGGTCGCCTCCGAGCTCAGCAAGTTTTTTTCCAAGATCAAGGTGCATGAAGAGGTGCAAAAGGCCCTCTCCGGCCTTCAGCTGCACCTGGATGCCAAGCTGACTTTTGACCAGAAAAAGGCGCATCCGGTGTCCCCCCCTAAAATCAGCATTAAAAAGACCCATCCCTCCGAGTGATTTGTACAAATCAAAATCCTTAATGATGAAAAAAATCGCCGCCTTGGCGATTTTTTGTAGCAACTTCTCCCCGGGCGTTGCGAAAAGCCAATTACTTTAGAAATGTTTTTTCACTCCTGAAGAGAAAAGTGGGGGCACTTCTTTCCTTCTTGAGTGACGCGAGTCCTGCCTTTTTCGAGGGTCTCCCGTCGCTTTTGGAAAAAAATCCTCACCGTATCGTGCAGTGAAAATGGGCGCGGGCCGTCGCGTAAGCGCGGAGGTCGGCCCCGACGCGATATTGTTCTCGACTCAGAGAAGGGGCCTATGAGTCTGACAGAGATGAAGGGGCTCGCCTCCGGCGAAGGGGCGTCCATTTCCGCCTTGGCGAGCGACACCGCCTTACGACACCCGTCCACCGTTCATAGCCTGGCCTTGTTGCAGGCCTTGATTCCCGCGGGAGGAAATTCCAGCGACGGCGGCCTTTTCTCTAGGCTCGCCGCGCAAATCTCCGGCGGCAAAGGCCTGCGCGCGGCCTTCGGGCGCTTGAGCGAGGACGATCGACGGCAGTTCGCCCGGCAGGTCGGCACGGCTCCGCTCGAGGAACTCTTCGCCCTTTCCGAAGAGCAGGATCCCCAGTTTTATTGGGCGGGCGCGCAGGCCCTCGCCCTTCGCCTCGGCCAATCCGGAAACCTGAACGCCGCCGGAGCCTTGTTCGCGACGATCGCCCAGGGCGGGGACGCGGTGCCCGCCGACGTCCGTAGCAAGGCCCAGGCCGAATGGGACGCGATGCTCGGTAAGGGGCACACCGGGCGCCGCATCGAGTTTCTCCAGCGCCAATTCGTCAAGCAGGCCACCGACGCGAAGATGATCGCCCCGATGATTCTCGGGTCGGCGGTCTTCCAGCTCACGCGCACGGCGGCCTTGGGCCGCCTGGCCGCGAGCGCGGAAGCCGGTTGGGCGACCCGCGGCTTCGGGGCGCGTTTCGTCTCCGGCATGGCCGGCTTCGCCGCCGAGGTGCCGACCTTCGCCCTGGGCAGCCGCGCCTTGATCTCCGCCACCGACGGCGGCGTTTCCTGGGACGGCGCGAGCGTGGGGCGCGATTTGCTGGGCGCCACCCTGACGCTCGGCGCCCTGAAGACCTTCGGTTATTTCGGCAACCAAGGATTCTTGAAGCTGCACGGCATCGGCGAGCTGCAGGCCGGACAGCTGACCCGGTTCCAGCGCTTCACCCAAGTTGCGACCGCGCAGGGCGCGATGTTTGTCGGGATGCTCTCGGCCCACAAGCTGGAGGAAAAGGCCGGCTTGCGCCCCCACGTCGATGGGGCGACGGCGGTGACGGACACCCTTTCGACCATGTTGAGCCTCGGCGTCGGCAGCCACCTGGGACATCGGGTCCTCGGGACGCGATTCGCCGCCTTCCAGCGCGAGCTGGGGCTTCGGGCCCATCTCTACGGACAGGTCCTCGACGCCGCGCCGCGCGGCGGAAAGTCTTCGCCCCTGCAGGGCCTGATGGGCGGGCCCGTCTTGGCCGTGGCCGGTGCCGGCAGGCTCCCCAACGGTTTCGCCATGGCAATGACCGGAGAAAGGGAGGGGCGGGGCTCTTCCCTCGGATCCCTGTCCATGATGATGACCGGTGCCTTGGATGCCGCGGGCGGGATGCAGCCGCAATTCCTTTCCGGCCGCTACGTGGTGATCGGCAACCGCGGCGAGCCTGCGGTCCGCGGTATCGGCGAGGCGAAGAAACTGGGGGCCGTTCCCGTCGTATTCTACTCCGAGGCCGATGCCGCTTCCCTGCACGCCAACATGGACGGCGTGATCGCCCTGCCCTTGAAAGGCAACACCTCCAACGAGACCTACAACAATATCCCGGCGCGCTTGGCGGCCTTGGAAAGGTTCATGGCCGAGCGCGGGCTCAAGCCGGAACACCTGGTCGCCTGGGAGGGCTGGGGATTCAAGTCGGAAGACGCCGAACTCTTCGCCCGTTACGAGCAGATGGGCCTGCGCGCCGCCGGCGCCGCCTCCCACATCATGGCGATGATGGGCAACAAGATCTCGGCGCGCGCCGTCGCCGGGCGTGCCGGCGTCCCCATCGTGCCGGGCAGCGACAAGTTGCAGAGCTACGACGAGGCCCTGGCCTTCGCCCGTCAGGTCGGGTTTCCGGTCATCATCAAGGGCGGCGACACCGGCGGCGGCAAGGGCATCCGCGTCGCCCTGACCGAGGCCGAGCTGCCCGGCGCCTACGAGGCGGCCAAACGAGAGGCCTTCAGCACCTCGGGCAGCGACGTCGTCTTCATGGAGAAGTTCATCCCCTCGATGCGCCACCTCGAAGTCCAGGTGATCGGCGACGCGAAGGGGAATTTTCAGGTCGTGGGCGTCCGCGACTGCACTATGCAGCGCAACAAGCAGAAGGTCTTGGAAGAGGACGTCACCACCTTCCTCGATCCCGAGCTGCTGGGCCAAGCCAAGCAGATCGGCGCCAAGCTCATGGCCCAATTGCGGACCGACGACCCGCGGGGCATCGGCTACGAGGGTCCCGGCACCATCGAGCTGATCTGGGATCGCTCGGACAACAAGCTTTACTTCATGGAGATGAACACCCGGCTGCAGGTCGAGCATACCGTCACCGAGATGGTCAGCGGCCAAAATCTACTCAGGGAGCAGCTGCTGATCGGCTCCGGCCGCGAGCTTTCCTTCGACAAGGTCCATCCCCGGGGGCATGCCATCGAGGCCCGCATCACCTCGGAGGACCCCTACAACAAGTTCGCCCCCAGCACCGGCCGGATACTCCACATGAGGCTCCCCGAGACGCCGAAAGACGGCCGCGCCGTCGTCCGGGTCGACAGCGGGGTCGAGGTCGGCCGCGAGATCCCCAGCTACTATGACTCGATGATCGCCAAGCTGATCGTCCACGCGCCGACCCGCGCCGAGGCCGTCGCGGCCTTGCGGCAGGCCCTGGGCGAGTTCGAGATCCTGGGGATCAAGAGCAATATTCCCTTCCTGCGGGCCTTGACCGCCACGCCCGAATTTCGCGAGGGCCGCGATTACGACACCAATTTCATCGAGCGCCGGTTCTTGAATTCCGAGGCGGGGAAACCCGTCTACCGCGATGCTGACGAAGCCCTCGTCGCCGCGGCCGTCCACACTTATTTGAAGAATCCCAGCATCCACCAGAAGGTCGAGCTCAAATTTGGCGACCGCGAGCTGAAGGCCGAGGTCTACGAGACCGGTCCCGGACGCTTCCTGGTCCGGGCCGGCGACAGCTCGGTCGAGGTGGGGCTCACCCGCACCAACGAGAACCTCTTCACCCTGGAGGTGGACGGACGCAAGGTGCGTACGCTGATCCACGGCGAGCCGGGGCGGCGCGAGGTCCTGATCGACGGGACCTCGTACGAAATCGGCATCGGCGGCGAAGGCGCGCTGGGCGCGGAGTTCGTCGTGAGCCCCGCCCCCGCGGCGGTGTTGAAGATCCTCAAGGGCGTCGGCGACACCGTCAAAGAGGGCGAGCCGGTCCTCGTCACCGAGGCGATGAAGATGGAGACCACGCTGACCGCCGCCATGGACGGCAAGATCGAAGCCGTCTTCGTCAAGCCGGGGCAGCAGGTGGACAAGGGCAAGGCCCTGGTCAAAATCCAGGCCGAAGGCGGAGCGAAATCAGCGGAAGGGAAGGGCGCCGAGGCGCCGGCCGGCTTCGAGCTTCCGCCCG